>JAEEGJ010017024.1_pt1 | contig 16546 bp, 10 predicted proteins | sample 8958761 | NCBI WGS metagenome assembly JAEEGJ01 (sample SAMN16246546, study PRJNA631951) | gut metagenome | biome: gut microbiome; feature: rumen; material: RS-attached | host: Bos | place: Iran: Karaj | collected 2018-10
TTGTGCTATTGGAGATGACAACAAGATAAATCTCTCTGATGCGAAAAAAGTAATGGATAGCATTTTCGTGAAAAAAATCCCGTTGGGCGGAGTGTCCATATTGAACCGCACTCTACGAGATGTGCGGAAGGAATATGACGAACGCGATTTTGTGAAGTTGTATGGAGATTCTTTGCAAGCTGTTACGGGGAGTGTCCCGTTGCATGAAGGGAAGAATTATATTGTTCTTAAAATTTCGCCCCAAAAGCTGATGTATCTCCCGAAATTCGATGTGGATATGAAAAATACACAACGTTTTGAAGCCGAAGTCGATGTCTATGTTAAAATTCTGATTTATCTCGCGAAAGGGGGCACTCTAGTCTATGACGCTATAATTCTTGACAAGGTGGATTTGTCGTTGTCCAACCATGTTTATTCCATGGGGGTCGGAATGTTTGATACCAAGTTCGGAGATGGTCATGAGGAAAATTATGGAAAGCTCCGCTATAATGCGAGTATAAATGCGAAAGATGCAGATTCTGTGATGAGGGCTCATCCGTCTATGGTCGTGGATTTTGATTCCCTCTCGTTCAAGGTTGGCTATTCTGTTGTTTTGCCCATGAAGAACAAAGGCGGCAGGGAAAAGTTTACTTACGATTTTAACCGTGGCGAATGGAATGTACCCGCTCCTTTAAAACGTTTTGCCTCGTTTACTGGTGAAGATTTGCTAGCCCATGTCTATGCCATCGAGAACGCCCTGCGTGAGTTGCGCAACCATGCGGAAGGTTCGGCGACGGCGGATTCCATCAGTGAGGTAATCAAGAACGTTGCGGCGGTTGTCGAGAAAATGGATCGTGTCGTCTTCGTGGATACTACGAAATACAACAGCTACGGCCTTGTGAAAAACGTGGGCGCAAAGTACCGCAAGGTCTTTGGCGACGTGCAGGATTTTGCCGAAAAATTTAACAGTGCCTGGAAAAATGTCTTTGGAACCAAAGGCCTGTGCAAAATCGAATTTCTCGATGCCAAGAAAAAAGCGGTCGCTGTTGAGCGGGGCTTGTTCAAGGGGAAGGTCGCCTATGCAAAAATCTCGTTCGACCTGGACTTCGGATTGCGACCGGATTTCGGGCAGGAGCTGGTAAAAATCCTGCGTAAACGTCTGGCGGAATTCCCGACAAAGGCTCAAGTCGCATTCTCCCGAGACGGAAAATTGACCATCGATTTACTGGTTGAATTTAAGTAAGAGACTGATGTAGAAAAGCCCCGGATTGGCCACAAGTTCTTTGGGAAAAGTAGTTATTTGCTTTTGTAAAATAATACGCTGTTTGCAGAAATGTGAACAGCGTTTTTGCTATTTTATGAATTAATCTGTGTGAAATTTAAAGTGTTACGAGGTGGAATCATGAGTTTTTACAATCTAATGAAAAAGGTTTTGTTTACTGTTTTTTGTACCTTTGTTTTTGCTGGTGCGGTGAATAGCGCTAAACTAAATTTGGGGTACGTGGTGCCAAAATCTATGTCTGATGACTGGCATAATTTGAAAAAGCTGCTGGGTACTCCGTATAAACCAAAAATTGTTTGTTGTAAAAATAATCCAGCAAACAATAAAACTTCCAATCTTTATGTAATCGACTCAAACTCTCTTGTTCCCAAATTAAAAGAGAATTTTTTACTCCCATATATAGAAAAGAACGTTAGTTTATTTGATTCTTCTCCTAAACAAAAAATAAAGATTAATTCGAAATGGTATAGTATTCCAGAGATTTTGAATTCTACGAATGAGATTAGAAAAAAAATAATGCATGCGTTGCAAGACAACATCAAGGGAGATGATGATTTATTGCAATTGGATTTAATTGGTGTAAAAAAATCTAAATCTGTATTTTGCTATAAACGGGTAACAGAAGGATTCTTTTCATCAATAAACATCAAGATGAATATGATTGCAAATTCGGTAAAAAAATCAGTAGATCTATTATCCTTAAAAGATAATTCCACTATGGTGAATGAATCTGTTGATTTGCTTGGACTTGAATTCAATTTTACGACCGATAGCTTATGGGTTGAATTTGGCCCAATCCGCAAGAAAATGCAACTTGATGCATCTGTTAATTTCGACTTTGTATTTAAAAAAAAAGGCGATAGCTCGTTTGTGAAAACGATTTTTAAATCATTCTTTTTTGAATTCCCTGGAATAACAGCTGAAGCAACGAAAGATTTATTGCTCCATGTTGAAAAAGACAATTTGAAAATTTTTATTACAAAAGCAGAAATTGATGATAATGTTGTTTTGGATGATTTCGTAAATAATTTTGGTTGTTCAATGTATTACAATTCTATTGATGAATATAAAATACCTTTTTTGGATGATGGTGAATTTTCAGTTCGCGGAATGAATTATAGTTTGAGAAAAATAGCGGAAGTTGTTGATGATTATGGTAAAATTGTCCAATTTGCTTTAACAGATTGCGATGATAATCTCAAAGTAGATTTTACTGATGCGAAAAAAAAGATTGATAGCATTGTGGATAAAAAAATCCCGCTAGGTGGAGTTGCCGTATTGAAGAAAGTATTAAAGGATGAAGAAGATGAATTCAATGACCATGATTTTATTGTTTTGAAAGATGACTCAACGATGCAGGCTTCTGGTGTACTTCAATTGTATGAAAATAAAAACGTCCTCGTATATAAGATTTGGCCAAAGTCTGTTAAGTATGCTGAGGATATAGATTTTGATTCATTTAACGTTTCAAATCCCAATGTTCAATATGAAATCTACGTTAAATTTATTTACTATACATCGAAGTGTGATAGTGGATGGTGTGGCTGTTATGAAATGGCGTATATCGATAAGATCGTTTTAAAATTAACAGACAAAGTTCGTTCTTTTGATATTGGTATTTTTAAGGCCGAGTCTGGAAGTGATCGGCCATTTGAATTTGCGAAGATGAATTATAATGTGTGTATGAAGGAAGATTCAGATTCGCTTGACAGGCTTCATTCGTCTATAGTCTTGAAACCTAGTTCTCTTACGATTAGAGCCGGCGATGTACAGGTTCAATCTTTGAAAAAAAGTGATAAGAATGTAATTCGTTATGATTTCAATAACGGTAAATGGATTGTTCCCAGTCCTTTAATGCGGTTCACATCGTTTTCTAAAGATGATTTGGTTGAACATGTTTATGCCATTTTAAATTCATTACGTGAATTACGTAATCATGTAGATGTTGATACGCAATCGAAGACATCTTTATATGCTGCAAAAGAGATTGAAACTGCGATTCGAAATTTTAACAAAATAATTTGTGGGAAGGATTCTGAGAATAATAAAAATTGTCTTGTTGACAAAACTGATGAAAAATATACAAAGTCCTTTAGCGATATATACGATTTCGCAAAAAAATTCAATAAGGCTTGGAACGTAATTTTTGGGAAAAAATTATCTGGACTCGTTTGCCAAATTAAATTTTTAGACGCAAATAAAAAGGAAATTCCCGTTGTCGATAAAAGGCTTAATGGGAAAATGGCCTATGTGAAGGTTTCCTTCAATATGAATTTTAATCTAAGGCCCTATTTTGCTCTTGAATTTGCTGAAATTCTGCGCTCGCGTTTAACCGACCTTCCGACGGAAAGTCGTGTTCAAGTTGATAAAAAATCAAATGTGCTATTTGAATTTGTTGCTGATTTGAGAAAGTAAAACGCTTGCGAAAACAGAAAAACGCCCAGCGAATGCTGGACGTTTCTACGAAATATTCTTTCGTCTTTCGTCTGTAGCCACGTAGTGGCGTTCTTTAGTCTATTTTTGGAAGCTTTGCTAGGCTCTTGGCGATGTCTTCATCCGTCGGGATGTAGTCATTCATTTCGCCGTCGTTGAACTTCTGGTAAGCCACCATGTCGAAGTAACCCGTACCGGTGAGACCGAACACGATGTTCTTGGCCTCTCCGGATTCCTTGCACTTGAGGGCTTCGTCGATGGTGGCGCGGATAGCGTGGCTGGATTCCGGAGCCGGGAGGATACCTTCGGTCTGGGCGAAGAGCTTGGCGGCTTCGAACACCTTGGTCTGTTCCACGGACGTTGCACGCATCAGGCCCTGATCATAGAGTTCAGAGAGGATGCTGCTCATGCCGTGGTAGCGGAGGCCACCAGCGTGGTTTGCAGACGGAATGAAGCTAGAGCCGAGCGTGTACATCTTGGCGAGCGGGCAAACCTTACCGGTATCGCAGAAGTCGTAAGCGTACTTACCGCGAGTGAAGCTCGGGCAGCTTGCCGGTTCCACAGCGAGAATATCGTAGTCAGCTTCGCCACGGAGTTTTTCGCCGACGAACGGGCTGATAAGGCCGCCGAGGTTAGAACCACCGCCAGCGCAACCGATGATGAGGTCAGCCTTCACGCCGAGCTTGTCGAGAGCGGCCTTTGTTTCGAGACCAATCACGGACTGGTGGAGGAGCACCTGGTTGAGCACGGAACCGAGAACGTAGCGGTAACCCGGCTGCTTCACGGCTGCTTCCACAGCTTCGGAAATAGCGCAGCCAAGGCTTCCTGTTGTGCCCGGGAATTCTTCGTTAATCTTCTTACCGATGTCGGTCGTCATGGACGGGGACGGAGTCACCTTGGCACCGTAGGTGCGCATGACTTCGCGGCGGAACGGCTTCTGTTCGTAAGAAACCTTCACCATGTAAACTTGGCAATCGATGCCGAAGAATGCGGAAGCCATGGAAAGAGCGGTGCCCCACTGGCCTGCACCCGTTTCGGTCGTCACGCCCTTGAGGCCCTGCTTTTTGGCGTAGTAAGCCTGAGCGATAGCGGAGTTGAGCTTGTGAGAACCGGAAGTGTTGTTGCCTTCGAACTTGTAATAGATGTGTGCCGGAGTGCCGAGAGCTTGTTCCAAGAAGTAGGCGCGAACGAGCGGAGACGGGCGGTACATCTTGTAGAACGTGAGAATATCTTCAGGAATATCGATATACGGCGTGTCGTTGTCGAGTTCCTGCTTGATGAGTTCGTCGCAGAATACCGGCTGGAGGTCTTCGAACGTGACCGGCTTGCCGGTGCCCGGGTTCAGAAGCGGAGCGGGCTTCTTTTTCATGTCGGCACGGACATTGTACCATGCTTTCGGGAGTTCATCTTCGTGGAGATAAGTCTTGACTTGACCGTCGAGTTTAAGCGAATTTCTCATCGTTAATCCTTTTTGTTTTGTGGCCAAAATATATTAAAACCCAATAGCGATGACAACAGAACCTTCTGAAATTAATCGAAACATAAAACGTGTTTATTGCAAAACTTTCTGATTTTGAGTAACTTTAGCTTGAAACTTCTGAACCCTAATATTTATGCGACTTTGGCTTATCACTTGTCCTGATAATTTTGCTGCAGAATACGACGATATCGAAGAAATGTTCCGTCGTGGATTGACCCGTTTGATTCTCGATAAACGGGGACGTGGCGGGAACCCTCATGCGACTCCAGAAGATTACGAACGTTGGCTTTTGAGCTTACCGATGGATTTGCGCGACCGCATTTGGGTGCGTGGAACGCCTGATGTGGCTGAGCAACTCGATGTGCGTGGTTGCGTCTGCGAAGCTGAAAGTTTCATGGGAGAGGTTCCTGAAAGCTGGAAACGCGTGAACTGTGTGGCTTTTTGCCGCAGTCTCGAACAAATTGAAAAGCTCCCGGATTGGGTGGCGGGTGCGCTTTTGGGGCCGATTATGCAACCGCAATCGGCGCTTAAAATCGTTGAAACGCTAGGAACATCGTTGCATATAAACGCAAAATCATCCGTTATTTTGTGGGGCGGTGTTGATACGGATACGATTGAAGATTTCAAGAAAATGTTGCCTGCAGGAGTCGCGACTCTCGGTGGCGTCTGGAACTACGCTGACCCCGTCAATGCATTTATAAAGCTGAATAGAACTATAAGTAGTTACTAGTTAATAGTTAGTAGTTACTAGAGGACTTAAAAGACAAGATGCTGTGGAGCACCTCTAGTAACTAGTAACTTAAAACTTCAAACTGCGACGAAGTCGCCCTAGTAACTAGTAACTCAAAACTCAGAACTGTTGCGAAGCAACCTCAGTAACTAGTAACTCAGAACTCGAAACTGTTGCGAAGCAACTCCTATTTCACCACGAACATTCCGTTGCGCGGCTTGCCCTTGAGCCTGTTGCCGAGCAAATCGAAATAGACCGGATTGCGCTTTAAACGCTGGTCCTTGCGGTTTTCGCGCACTCCGCGGTCAATGCTTACCGGAGGTGGTTCTACGTACGGATGGTCAGGATCGTCGACGACAATCTTGATATTCGCAACGCTCTTGCAGCCTGTTTCGTTTGTGTAGGTGACTTTGTAGTAACCGCTTTTGGTTCCGTCTAAATTCTTGAGCGTAATTTCGCGCGTTGTGGACTTGAATCCGTCCGGGCCTTCCCAGCTCCAAATCTTGCCGTCCCACGGGTGCGGGCCTAATTGCACTGTTGCGCCCTTGGCAACTTTCAAGTCCGTTGTTTCGTTCCAGCTGGCATCGCCAACTTTCACATAAGGAATAATCTTCGTTGCGCTACACGGGCCTACGACTTTCTTTCCGTCGCAGACGCCGATGGAATCGGGGAGGTCGATCACTTTTGCTTCAAAGTCCGGCGTGGGGAAGGCTTTCATGAGAGCCGCTGTTTCTTGCGCGGTAATCGGGAGAATCGTGCCGTGGCGCGGCGTAAATGCTCCGCTCGTTTTTGTATCTTGAACAAATTTAAACGTTTCAAGGTCCGTGCTGCTGGTGAACTGGTAATGGCCGTTCATGTAGCAGTCGTACATCAACACCCAGGAATTTTGGTTGATGAGCTTGAATACGCCTGCTCCTTCGACCGCTTCTGTTGTCTGCTGGAGCGCCTTGCTCTGCTTGACCCAGTTCGGTGCTTTCGTTCCATTTGCCGATGTAAGCGACTGCGCTTGCACCTTGCAGATGCCGCCATCGCCTTCGTTCTTGTAGAAAGCGTGGTAGTACTTATCTACAGGGTTGTAGACGATATCCATGTCGATAGTCGATTTGCCGCGGTCAAAGAAATGGATCGGGTCGCCTTCGAGGTCGGTAAAGTCTTCGTTCGCGTAATTGAAAAACACTTGGTCGTAGGGGATAGTTCCATCGTCGGTCAAGAGCGAATAGTAAACGAGCGGTCTGCCTTTGCTCCCGTCCTTGTTCTCGTAGCTATCGTCCCAGATGGTTTCGGGGGCCCACACGCGGGTCACGTTTGCGAAATTTTTGCCTTTGTATTTTTCCGGGAAATGCACGGTGGCGTGTTTCCAGTGGATGAGGTCGCGCGATTTCATGAGCACCATGCCACGGTTGCTCGCCCAGCCTTCGGCGCTCTTCATGTCGGTGTGGACCATGTAGAACCAGCCGTCCGGAGCACGCAGAACATGCGGGTCGCGGAGTCCTTTCTTGAGGCTCACGGTATCGGCGGCAATCACGCGTTTGCCGTTGTTCATGGCCGTGAAATTGTAACCGTCATTGCTTAAAGCGTAATAGATGTTCTCGTCATTATTCGCCGGGAAATACGCAAAGAGGTAGTTGGAATAAGGCTCGAAACCGTGGATAGAAACCTTGAATAGCTTTTCCTTCGTTCGGTTTTCCAAAGGATCTGTGATTGTGGCGGTAAGCTCCACGACCTTGTTTTCGCCCACGAAGCGCCCGTTAATGTGGCCGTCGTGCCCCAAGAATAGCGTGTCGCCGCTTTTCCATGTGACCGGGTACTTGCGGTCCGTCGTGACGGAAGAGGGGAGGACTAAATCCTCGTAAAGGTCGTTTATCGTGCCTTTGGGTTGAATACTGTCATAAGCGACCCAGAACGGATTGATGTCTACAATGTCCTGCGCTTGAGTCGTGCATGCCAACATTGCGCTTGCAATGAGTATATTTGTGTTCCAACCCATGTTTTTTTTCATGAAGAGCTCCGCTTTTATGGATTTAAATATACTTTTACTCGTGATAAAAGTCACAGTAGGGAATATTTAATCTTTTGAAAAATAATCCATGGGGGAAATTAGGGTATTTTTACCACTATGGTGTGATAAAAAGGGTTGTAATATTTGGTGTTTTAAACGTATATTATGGATATGGAACGAGAACGTTTGAAAATTTTAGTCGTTGATGACACTAAGACGAACATTGATGTATTAGAGGGGATCCTGTCTAATGATTATGACGTCTGTGTTGCGCTTGATGGAAAAAAGGCCGTAGAGCTCACGGAACGGATCAGACCCGATTTGATCTTGCTTGACGTGATGTTGCCGGATATGGATGGCTACGAGACCTTGAGGATTATGCGCGAGAAGAATATCTTGCAAGGTATCCCAGTTATATTCTTGACGGCAAAGGCCGATAGCAAGAGTGAACAGTTGGGACTGAATCTTGGTGCGGTGGACTACATCACCAAGCCGTTCAATCCTGCACTGGTGACGCTCCGTATCAAGAACCAGCTCCAGCTCAAGCAGCAGCGCGATCACTTGCATGAACTTGTGGATGAAAAGACTGCCGACTTGCGCAGGACGCTCAAGGTCATGCTTACGAGTCTTGGTTCTTTGGCCGAATACCGTGACCCGGAGACCGGGGAACACATTAAGCGTACACAAATTATTGTGCAGCGCATTGCCGAAGAACTCTGCAAGAATCCGAAGTTTGCGAAAACGATTACATCGGAGTATGTTGAAAATCTAGCCACGGCGGCACCGCTCCACGATATAGGAAAGGTCGGTATTCACGATGGCATTTTGCGTAAGCCGGGACTTCTGACACCGGAAGAACGCAAGGTCATGATGAAGCATACGCTAATGGGTTATGATGTCTTGCGCGAAGTGACTAAGGAACTGCATGACAATCCGATGGTGCGAATGGCTGCCGAAATGGCGTTAGGCCACCACGAATACTGGAATGGTCAGGGCTATCCGAACCACAAGAAGGAAGACGATATTCCTATTGGTGCTCGAATCATGGCTGTTGCCGACGTTTATGACGCACTTGTATCGAAGCGCCCGTATAAGGAACCTTATCCGCATGACGTTGCTGTACAAGAAATCGTCAAGAGCCGCGGGACCCAGTTTGACCCGGATGTTGTCGATGCCTTCTTATCGATTGCAAACCAATTGCCTGAAATATACGAAGAGTTTAAAGATACTTCTTCGAGGGTTATAAGGTGTGACGTCGAGCCTGATAAATGAGAAAAAACGCCATCTCCATTGGCGTATTTCGCTTGTATACACCATACCGATGCTTGTTTGTACCATCGTTATGGTGTTTGTTTTTTCGAACTACCTAAAATCGACTCTAATTTCATCTTCGTATAGTTCGTCTGAATCCAAGTTTCAGGACAAAACGGTACAAGATCTTGAATTGTTTTTCAGTCAATTTGAAAAACTGTTCAAGCCTTTGCCGCAAATTTTACAGCATACAACAAAAGAAGCCGATATCAAGAAGGCTTTAAAAAAGCACAACACTTCGTCTCCTTACATTGTTGATACTTATTATGGCAACCAAAATGGCAAGTTTATTTCGGCTAGGGATTTTACGCTGGATGAAGGCAAAAAGGAATTCCGCATAAAGACTTGGTATTTGGAGGCTTCTAGGCGCAAGGGGCTTGCCATTACTGGCCCTGAAATAAATGAAAAAGCCAAAAAGCGCGTGCTTACCTATTCATATCCGCTATGGGATAAGAATCGAAATTTTATGGGGGCCGTTGCCGAAGACATCGATTTGCAAAAAGTTCGTTTGTTGATGAGCGACTTTGCAAAGATTGAAGGTGGCATTACGATGCTCGTGGGCGCTGAAAATGATAGCTTGTTTACATATTTCCCATACGAGACGAGCCTTCATAAAATTGTTGTCGATTCTGTTACAGCCCTTTTGCACCTTGTACAAGAAGATATTCAAGTCGAACGCTTGTCGCATGAAAATGTGACGCGGTTTGAAAAGTTGGATGTTGAAAACCGTAAATTGAGTTTTATGGTCATGCCGCTAAAGAAAGCGCCTTTTTATGTAGTGCATGTTGTCCAAAAAAATAAAGTTGTCGCAAAGGTTCAAGATAATCTGAACGCCATTATTTTTGTCGTGGCACTTGTCGTGTTGGCATTGGTGTTTTTAACATGGCTAATTGTACGGTTCCTTTTTAGACTGTTTATCCAGAAGGATTTGAATGATAGCGTTAGTTCGAGTACCATGTTCGAAACGCTTTTAAATAGCGATAACTTTAGGATAATTCTTACAAACGATACGTTTGATATTCTCCATGCAAGCGCCTATTTTTCTGATTTTTTCAATCATGGCAATGATATTCGTGGAGAAATTCTGTGGACTTTTTTCCGCTCCGACTCGTTTAAGAAATTTGTCTATAAAGTTTCGAAGGGCGGCAAAATGCATGCTAGTGAACGGCAAATTATTATTCCTGTTCGGAGTTGCACGGGCGAAGATGCTTGGTGGAAAGTGATTTTCCAATTCCTTGTCGAAGACAATGGCTCGATTCGCTATTTGTTCCTCATTTCTGATGAAACGAGCGGTATTCAGAAAGACACGATTCTTTACACGATTATGCTATCGGTGGGAGTCTCGTTTCTTGTGATTCTTGACAAAAATCAAAGAATCAAGTACATGTCTAAGCAACTGGCTGACTATCTCATCATGGATTGGAAAGATGTAAATGGCTTGCCGCTTGCCGACTTGCCTAAGTGTGGAATGCCCGAGAATGTTGTGGATGCCTTGAAAAAGGCGTTTGATGAACGGAGCTCCTGGAAGGGAACTTTTATGCTCCAGACGCTCAACACGCATACGGATACGTGGTTTCGCGGCGAAGCCTGTACGCTTAAAGTTCATGACTCGGTTGTGGGTTACATGCTTTCGATGGTTGATATTTCGGAAGTCGTTGAGGCTAGAGAAATCGCAGAACGTGCAACACAAGCCAAGAGCGAGTTCCTCGCGAACATGAGCCATGAAATCCGCACGCCAATGAATGCCATTATCGGTATGGCTCATTTGATTCAGGAAACGCAACTCGACGAACGCCAGCAAGGTTTTGTCGAACGCATTAGCCATGCGGCTACATCGCTTCTTGGAATTATAAATAATATTTTGGACTTCTCGAAAATCGAAGCGAATAAGCAAGACCTTGAAATTACGCAGCTTGTTTTGCAGGATATTATTAGCGAAGTGGCCGCCCTTGCCGAAGTGCGTATTGCTGGCCGCCCCATCGAATTGATTGTTGACGTGGATCCTGAAATCCCTGAAATTTTGATGGGCGACCCTCTGCGCCTTTCTCAGATTTTCACGAACTTGATAAACAATGCGACGAAGTTTACCGAAAGCGGAAGCATAACGCTGAAAATTAAGCAAGAACAAGTTATTGGAAATAATGTAAAGCTTTCATTCAGTGTCATCGATACGGGTATCGGCATGACAAGCGAGCAGTTGGGCCATCTCTTTAAAGCGTTTACGCAGGCGGATGGCTCTATTACGCGTAAATATGGCGGAACTGGGCTTGGCCTTGTCATTTCTAAATCGCTTGTGGAACTCATGGGCGGCGAGCTTAAGGTTGAAAGCGAATATGGAAAGGGTTCTAGATTCTTCTTTACGATAACGCTTGCCATTGCGCCACAGACTTCTGTACCCAAATGGAAATCTGTGACGACGTTTAAGAATAAGAATGTCTTGTTGATTGACGATTGCAGCAATCTGCGCGAAGTGTTGAGGCATTACCTTACCAAGTTGCAATGCGTTGTTGAAGAAGCCGCCTCTGTCGATGAAGCTTTTGATTTGATTCAGGCGCACGAAGAAGCGGGGGAAAGCCCGTACGATCTCTTTATCGTCGATTACCAGATGCCAATTGTGAACGGCATTGATTTTGTGCAGGGCCTTCCGATTAAGATGAGGAGAATTCCAAAAATTCTCATGCATCCGATTCATTTTGAAGAGAAAAATTACCAGCTTGCAGAAGAAATCGGTTATAACAGCTGCGTGGCAAAACCGTTGCAGATTAGTTCCTTGCTTAGCGCCATGCAGGAGGCTTTCGAGCAAAAACTGACGTATCAAAAGGCTGTCAAGACCGAGAAAAAGAAGATTTTCTTCAAGGAAGCGAAGATTCTCCTAGTCGAAGACAATTTGATGAACCAGGAATTGGCGGTGTCGCTCTTGAACAGTGTTGGGCTTACTACGATGGTGGCAGCAAACGGTAAAATTGCGCTGGATTTGCTCAAGAAGGATGCTTTTGACTTGGTGCTGATGGATATTCTGATGCCGGTGATGGATGGTCTCGAAGCGACGAAGACGATTCGAAACCGTTCCGATGAGTATTTCAAGACGGTGCCGATTATCGCCATGAGTGCAAAGGCGTTCCAAAAAGACAGGGACGATTGCATTAGCGCAGGCATGAACTCTTATATTGCAAAGCCCATTGATCCGAAGTTGCTCTATTCTGAGCTCGCTAAGTATTTGCCTGTTGCCGATAAGATGCCGATAGCGCCAAATGCGAGCGAACCGGAGACAACGCCTTCTGATACTGACGATAGTGTTGTGGCTATGTTCCAGAACGTTCGCAATTTCGATGCGGCGGCTGGGCTTTACCATGCCAACGACAACAAGAATTTGTTCTTCAAGATTATTCAGGGCTTTGTCCGCGATTACAGTGCTGATGTCCAGAAACTCAAAAGGGCTTTTGAAGCTGTGGACCATGATGAGGCTGCTCGCATTGTGCACACGATTAAGGGACTTTGCGGCACGATTGGAGCGTATCATGCGCAAACGCTTGGTGTGATGCTCGAAAATTCATTGCTCAAAAAAGAGCAGAATTACAGTGAATTCCATGCGTTTATGAAAGCTTTGGAAGAGCTTTTTGGCGACCTTAAAATCGTCATGAAGAATATTCTTTCGGAACAGTCGAATTCGACTACGGTGGTGGTCAAGCATGTTGACCCAGAAGCGACCAAAAAGCTGAAGAATGCGATTGAGGATCTTAAGCCTGCGCTAGAATCTTGCTCGCTGACGAAGTGCAAACGCATTTTCGAAACGCTCGAAAAGATCATTTTTTCGCCAGAGCAAGATGCTTTGTTGCAGAAATTGCATAATCAAATTGACGATTACGATTTTACTGCTGCTGAAGAAACAATCCGCCACCTCGAAGAAACGCTCAAATAGTCGGCAGAACTTAGATGGGGCATCCTGGAGGGAGTGTAATGACCGATAGGGTTATAAAATCATCGCTGCGACAAATGCAATCACAACGATGGTTACGACAATGATGCCGAACGGATTCGCGTTTTTCTTTTTAGCGTAAGGGCTGTTCGGGTCGTCTCCGAATTCATTCTCGACAATTTCGTCGTAGTCGGGGAGGTCAAGGTCGCTGTATTCAGCGCCTTCTTTCCAGCCGGTATTTTTGTCGCTCCCGCAGTGGGGGCAGAAAGTGGCGTTATCTTTTAATTCGGAGTGGCAGTGAGGGCAGTACATAATTAGGAAGTAGGGGTTAGGACAAATGCGTAAGGCGAGAATCTGTGTTTGACTATAAAAATGTAGTAAAAAGTGGCTAAAGGATATGAGCAATTGGGGTGGTTGCATAGCTCCTTGATGCCATATTTTCTTATATTGTTTAACATGAAATTCTTGTTTGTTGGGTAGCTGACAAGGTGCCAAAGATGATAATTAATAATATTCTACATTACATATTACTTTGGATTATTATGCTTATTGGCTACTTCTTATGGTATTTTATTTGGTGTGGGTTTCAATCAAAAAAAGATTTTATTTTTTATGTTATTCTTATAAGTATATTCTACATAATTGGTGTGTTTTGTTTATGAATATGCATTAATGGTGCTGCAAAAATGATTAATCTTTTCAAAGTAAAATCCAATAATATTTTGGTGTACGTGGGTTGTGTCAAGGGTCTTTTGCAAAAATAGGAGAACGTATTTAATGCCCGCTTATAAAAATAAAGGCATGTCCGTAAACTATCTTTTATTGGTATTCGTTTTTTTTGTAATTTTTTTCGCGATACGTTTTTTTATTATTGTATACGAGCTAAGAGACCAAATGCATGGAGATGGCTTGTTTTTAGCTGTGATAGAAATTATAATTATAACATCTATTTGCGGTTCTCTTATTTATATTATGTTGAATATCTGGCCACGGAAAATTACAATAAACAAAGAAAAAATAGAAGTGATTTTTTTGTGTAACAATAGGATTTGCTTTGAAAAAAAAGATTGCAAAATTTTGAAATATAATGAAGATATTTGTGGTTGGTGGGCTGTCTTATATGTGAAAAGAAAAGTTTTTCTTATTGGTTCTGGTAGTTTTCCTTCATTAAAACAAAAAATTTTCAAAAAAGTATAAAATGGTGTCCTTGGGCGACTTCGTTCTATACGATTCTGCAGTACAGGAAGTTCCAGCGATAATTTGTTCAAGCTGATTAGGCTGCCGATTGTTGTATCGCCAAGGAAAAATTGCTGATTCGGATTCTGTCTGAAATACAGACTTTAGTTGAATATACATTTTTCTTGCAATTTCTCAAATTCCTTGCAAAGGCTTCTTGTTTACAAGAAGTCTTTGCTTGTATAATCGAAAACCACCAGCTAGGCCGGTGGTTCAAAGAGCCTTCTGGCGTTGCGTCCTCGGATAAAAAGAAATCCTTTGATTACTATTGACATGCGGTCTGCCAACTGCATAACAATAAAACCAAAGAATATTTTTTTCATGAGTGTAAATATAAAAAACACCCCGGAAAAATCCGAGGTGTTTTAACTTTTGAAATTATTTGGAGAACTTGAATCTGCCGAGGAGGTCAAAGTAGCGGGCCTTGGATGGAATTTTTGTATGCTTGAGCGTCTTGCGGATGGAGGTACTGATTTTTTCTTCGTTGATAACAAATATTTCGGTGTATTTATCGCCTTCAATTTGTTTTAATGAAAATCCGTTCTCCGTGGGGCTGTATGTATAAGTGTGTATGAGATTTTGTTGCTCGTCGTATTCATTACATTTATAATCGTCATTGGCTTCTGCAACGTAGAATGTTTGTTTTACTGTTGAAGAATCTGTATTATAGTTAAAATTCTTTATTTCTATAATTGAGTCTTGCTTTAAAAATAATTCAAATAAATTTGTTTTATCTTCATAAATCATCTTTTCACTGTAATAATCTGTAGTTATCTTGTAAATCTGTGTCCCTTTATAATCGCCGTCATAGTATGTTTTCAAATGATGAAATAATGTATCTTGTTTTTTGTAGGTAGAATCAATATATTCATAAAAGCCATTTTTGTTTAAAACGGATTCATTTGTATCTCTATAAAAGAACCAATAAGCAGGAAGGGTTTCGTTGCGTTTAAAATCAACCATCACCTTTTCAATTAACGAATGGTTATAAAAAAACTTTTTCCCTTTCCATCCATCTGGTGATTGGCTAAAGAAAATAGAATCTAAACGGAAATTGCTTTCTTGATTAAATGTTGCATGAGCCTGTGAAATAAAATAAGCGTCTGTGCAGGTATTTGCCGAAGCTATTGTGCTCAATGCAAAAATGGTTATGATGGTCAAGAAAATACTTTTATAGGGGTGGTTCATAAATCCTCCTTTTAATTTGCTGTAAATATAGGAAAAGTTAAATTTCATCTTTGAGTTGATTTTGTATATTACTGTATATGAAGCGCTTGATTGTAATATTGGTATTTCTCTTTTCGACAAGTTTGTTTGCGGAGGAAGCGGAGCGATCGACTTACAGCGGTCGGATTAACGATTCTTCTCATGTTGAATTTGCTTTTTCGTGGGCAAATTTTCAAAAGTTTGAATTCAATGATTTCGCATTTTCTTTAAATGTCTCCTATGCTTTTAATGATTTTTTTCGAGCTTCGTCAGATGTTATGTCGTTACGATTGATAAAAGACGGCTCTGATTATCGTGTTGGAACTTTTCAAAATCTAGTCATGGCTGGGGCTTTTGCAATTGCAATGGGATGTGGGGTAGGTCCTGGACTTGATTCAACTACGGCAATGGGCGTGGCATATCCCTTAATTGGCTTAATGACGGTTTTAAACCCTTCAATGGAATTTTTCTTTGTACGAAAGTACGTCCCGTTGTCTTTGGGGGTGGGGTATAACATGGACTGGTTTGTCTTTAGCCCTGGCAAAAAATTTTATTTCAAGTTCCATTCCGATTTGAATGTTTATCTTAAAATTTCAAATATTTGGATTCATGGAGCCGGTTCGTTAGGGTACTTGGTAACCGATACCTATGATTCCAAGCATGGTTTTCATCCAGAGTTTCGCTTAGAAATTGTTTTCTAGAAAGAAAAAACCGCGCGGTTTAACCCGCACGTCTGAAGATAATCGGTTCACTGTATTTAAAAACGACCCAAAATGCAGGGAAACCGAACAATACAAAACAAGTTATTGATTGCAATTGGCTTTGCCACAACTTGATTTCAACGTAAGATTGTATGGTATTAAAAACACCCCAGAATGTTCCGAGGTGTCTTAAGCTTTTAAAATTATTTTGTGAATTTGTATCTGCCTAGCAAGTCGAAGTAACGGGATTTGGGTGCGATTTTGACGCGCTTT
>JAEEGJ010017027.1_pt1 | contig 16545 bp, 12 predicted proteins | sample 8958761 | NCBI WGS metagenome assembly JAEEGJ01 (sample SAMN16246546, study PRJNA631951) | gut metagenome | biome: gut microbiome; feature: rumen; material: RS-attached | host: Bos | place: Iran: Karaj | collected 2018-10
CAGAACCCCTTGAAGGCTACAAGATCGAGAATACGTTTAAGATTTATGTGCAGGATTCCGGCCTGTTTGTCGCCATGCTGGAACGCGGCACCGCGGCCAAGATTCTAAGCGGTGATTTGGGATTCTATAAAGGCGCCATCTACGAGAACATCATCGCAGATTGTTTCTCTAAACAAGGCCGCAAACTATTCTACTTCCGCAAAGAATCCGGGCTAGAAATTGACTTTGTAGAAAATGTCGGCGGCGAACTTGCCATTATTGAAGTCAAGGCTACAACGGGACGTTCCAAGTCGGCAAAGACCGTTTTAAATAACGATAACTACGCCGCCAAGGTTTGCTACAAACTTTCCGAAAACAACATCGGTGTTGCAGGCAAGATGGTTACATTGCCGTACTACATGGCAATGTTTTTGGAGTGATTTTTATAAATTGGTGGGGGAAAGCTTTCCCCTCGCTCGCACTACGTTGCTCGCTACCCCTTCTAGCGGGCGCTCAGTCGCCGCGCCCGCAACACCCTAGGCTTACTGAAGGAAGCTGCCGCTTGTTGTGCTGAAGGGGTGAGAAATGGGGCTGTTTAGCAACCCCAGCAAAATAGAACTAATTGATAATTAACAAGAAATCTTTAAGGTTTGCTTAAATTCAGCATCAAATCGTTCCTTCATTTCTTTATCCGTGTCGTTAAAGAACGGAAGACCGATGAGGATATATTCCTTAGACTTTTCAACAACGATGTTGTTCAATCCGTAGCGTTTTGAAATTTCCAGCAGAAACTTTTCTTTCCAACCATCATTTTCTTCGCCTGCAAGATGTTTGCCCTTGGGTTCAACAAACACTTGATAATACGCATTGTTATTGCCGTTCTTTCCCTGTAACAACAACAGGAAATCAGGTTGAAAACCTTGTCCAGTTTCAAAATCAAAAATCTTATAGACTTCTTCGTTTCGTAAAAGTTGGAAAGACTTGTATTTGTCTTCTAAATTTGATTTGCGAGACTTAATGAATTCAATCAGCTTTCGCTCCTCTTCTGTGCCCCAGAAGGAATCAAGCATATACCAGTCTTCATTTTTCAGCTCCTTTTCAAGCCGTTTATTTTCTTTCGCATCCTCATTTTCGTCATCAACAAGAATCATCTTCTCTTTTTTGAAACCAATTTTTCCTTTCTCGTCATCAAAAGAGAATACGTCGGAAAATTTTACCAACTTAAAATCAGAGCCAATATAGGGTTTATCATAAGATTCTAATTCACGTTGCAAATACAACATAAATCCTTCGCACATCTTCAGAAGATCTGCATTTGGGATGTCTTCAAATTTCATCGGTGCCGAAATACAGATTTTCACATCCTTTACAAAATTCAAAAAATCATCCATACTATCAACATTGAATCTTTTGCAAACATTCTCATAGTTGAAATAAGATGATGAATTTGCATTCAATCGATGAATGACTTTGTACTTGATATGTCGCGGAATTTCTGCAAAAGAGATAGCCTTTGTTTTTGTTGGCGCAGAGTCACTAATGTACAATGTATCTTCTTTTTGAGATAGATTTACTGCTTGCACCTCAGAATATAATCCCTTTATACTCCATTCAAATGCAGGGAGATTTTTGAAATCCTTTGGCAAAGTCTTTAAGCGCCTATTGGGATTTTCTTTTTTTTCGTTGACAAAGAAATACATTCCCTTTAAGAGGCTCTGATATTTTTCTTTGACATTGAAGGTTTTTTGCGTTCGCTTATCTTGCATAAGACCGCGATTTTTCAATTCATTAGAAAGGTCGGAAATGTATTTTTCCTCGTCTTCGGAATGGAAGTAAAATTCCTCCAAAATTCTCAATTCATTTTGTAGATCATCATCAAATTTCCTACGACCTTTTTCTTTGTCCTTATATGCGAATGGATAATAACGAACGCCACGGCCAATCAACTGAACCTCGCTAGTTGTGTGTGACCCGACCTTCTTATTTTTGTAATCGGTATCGCGACCAGTGTATAAACGAACAATGTCGTATAGGTTTAGAACATCCCATCCTTCAGTTAATCGCTGAACAGTAAATATTGCGCGAATGTGATTTGAACTATCTTCTAGGCTATTCAGCAAATAATCTATTTCCCCATCTGTTTTTTCTTTTTGCGTTTTATTCGTTTTTGAGTTTGTTATAACTATATTTCGTTCCTGAAAACTCTCACGAATATAAGCAACTACGTTTTCAAAAGAGATTTTCCGCGCTTCCATATAGAGACGAATTCTCTCAAAAATTCGGCCATCAAATGAATATGTTTTATCGGCTTGATCGTCACTATCATTTTTTATTTTTGAAAGCTTTTTCACAAACCCAAAATCAGACGCCTTTACATTTTTGCATAAGTCGAGAAACCATTGATGGTCTTTTTTAGAACTTTCAATTTCTTTACTGCGGAATAGAATGACGGGCTTAAAATTCGGAATACCATAATCAACACCTATTTGATACCTGTACCAATTCAAAAGAAGGGCTTGAAGAACACGTTCTTTTTGTTCAAGATTTGAGCGAACTAGTCGAATATGCTTTGTGCATTTGGCTTCCACAAAATCTTTCAGCTCGAACTTTGTAATTATCTTGTCTTCATATTTTTCTTGAATTAGATCATTTCTTGGTATCGTTGCGGTAAATTCTAGAAGAGCGTTCCTATTCTGCTCGGCAGCGTAAGAAACTCCATCTTTGCCTTTCTTTCCCAATATATAGTTGCAGATGGTTGTTTCCCATGATTTTTCGATATCATCATCTTTGGCACTGTCTTTTAGTTCACCTATAAAGGATGGCGTCTCAATTTCTGTTTGTTCCTTCTTTTTCTTTGCGGTGCTGGCGTTAAGATGATGGGCTTCATCCCCAATAAGGATCAAGTCTCTTTTTTGAAGGTCCGAAAGAAGTAAAGCATTTTCGCTTTCTTTGTAAATATCGTTGTGTAATTTTTGAATGGTGGTAAATTTAATCTGAATGTCGTCGCTTGAATTTGAGAATACGTCAACTTCGCGAATGCATATTCTTTTGCCATCAATTACAATGTTTTCCTTAAACAAGTATTTATTGTGGCTACTGTTGATGAAATTTGCCTGGGTTTTTCCGAGAATTGCGTTTTGGTTCACGAAAAAGATGAAATTACTAAATCCCTGTTTGTAATAATACAGGATTAAAGCGGCCATAACAAGTGTCTTGCCACTGCCGGTTGCCATATTGAACATCAGGTGATTCGGATTCTGTTTTTCGCCCTTGTTCTTTTTCTTTTCGCGAGTAATTTCGTTTACCAGGAAATTCTCAAGAGCCTTTCGTTGCCATTCATAGAGTGGATAACGAAGATTTTCTGTTATATACGAAGGTATACTGTATTGGTCCTCGTCAAGAATTTCTTTTTTACTTTCAATGTCTTCAAGCAGCATTATTTACCGCCTTTTTTCAGTTGGTAAAAATCCTCTGTAACAGCAATATCGTTCTCGGAAAGACCGTTGCTTTTGTCTTTGCGATCATCAACATTCACATAGAGTTGGTTTAAATCTAACATCCGCGCAAACATCTCTTTCTGCTTCTTGAGCGGTTGCTTTTGGAAATGGACACTTTCGATTTCTTTACAGAATTCTTTTACGCGGACATTGTAGTGCAAGAAATATTTGGTGCAGAGCGCCTTGAAAAGCTTTACCAATTCTTCATAAGATTTGCAAGCGGAAATTTGTTCCATCGCCATTTCGTTTTTCTTGGCGAGTTCAAGATAGACAAAGGATCCTCCACCTTGCCAATGTTGCCTTTTTGATATCCCGCTTTGTTCTCCCTCTATAACTTTTGACATTCGTCTAATTGAAATGTCGATATGCTTGTCTATTTGCTCACACAACAAAAATTGTCGGTTCATTTTTAAACATACTGCGGCAGTTGTTCCTGTCCCCCCAAAAAAATCTAGAACAATGTCATTTTCATCTGTATGAGCTTTGATTATTCTTTCTAAAAGCTTTTCCGATTTCTGTCCTTTAACCTCATCATCCTTATTCAACATTTTTGATACGGTTTCACCTGCAAAAGAAACTATAGCAATGCTATTTAAATCATCATACTCGTTACCATTCCAAACATCTTCTATGGGATAACGTTCTGCGGCGGAATTTGCAATTTCTTTAAATTCCTCTTTCGGAATGTAATGCTTGTGAAAATTTAGCCGTTCGCTATTTTTCGAATAGAAAAGAATTGTGTCATGATTACGGATCCAATTGTTGTCTTTTGTTTTATAACCGGACAACCAACCTATTCGCCATATAATTTCTCGTTGAAAGTTTTTCTCTCCAAAGATGTTGTCCATTAAAACTTTCGCATAATGAATTTGATGGTAATCCAACTGAACGTAAATGGCACCGTCAGGCGCAAGAAAGTCTTTGGCAACTTCAAGACGATTTTTCATAAATGTAAGCCAAGAACTTCGGTTGAAATTATCATTATATGAAAATGAATCTGTTCCAGTATTATAAGGAGGATCTATGTAAATCAACTTCACCTTCCCTGCAAATTCTTCTTTGAGTGAATGTAAGGCTAGCAGATTGTTGCCCTTAACAATCAAATTATCTGTAATCGTATCCTCGGCAAGACCGCGGTTCTTGTTTACTTCTGCATCACGGTTAAACGAATTAAATTCTGATTCTTTTGCTTTTTTATTTTTTCCTAGTTCAAAACGCTTTGCATTACAAAATGCTTTGGGTGAAAAAAGATTATCAATTTCGTCACGTGCAAGAACTTCGTTGAAAAAAACTTCACGACGTTTGCCCTGTCTCTCAATGTATTTATCATTTTTTTCATCGAACTCGTAATAAGTATCGTCTCCATCTTCTTTGCGCTGTCCGCCTTCTAACACACAATCTTTAAACGGAAAATTGAGCACCACTTCGTCCCGATCAATAAGGGATATATCCCCAGAGTACAAACCAATTTGACCGAGATACTTTGAGTAAGAATTACATCCTGAGTTGTATTCCAAAAATTCCTTAAATTGAGCGGTATTAAAGACAAAACTATCCAAGATGGGTGTGAAGAAAGTTTTTTTAGTCTGTTTGTTTTTGAGGAGCAGCTCAATAAGCTTCACATCGCCGCGTTCGGCATAATCCTTTATCACATTGACTTTGAGGTGTTTTTCACTGTCAACGAATTCAGGAACAGAAGAGAGGAGTTCTTCTACCTTAGACTTGAGGGCATTAGTTTCTAGTTCCACCATATTTTGTTCCTTATCAAGAGTTGTTTGAATCCGCTCTTGTTCAAGTGCTCAAAGGGAACTCTGGCCAAAATCGTTGGAAAAACAAAAAAGGCGTGGAGTCGCTTCGCGTGCTTATCGCAACTGCGGGCTACCACACCCTTCCGTATAATAAGCACAAAACGACCCACGCCCCAATCGGGACGTGAGCGTTCGTCTTATCCTCATACGGTTTGAAAGTGGTAGTTTCAGTTGCGAGAATAAGAGACGAATCTCAAAAATTCCGGTCGCTCCGCACCATTCAGTACGGGGCTATGTCACGGAAAATGATAGTAAAAAAAACAAAGAATAAGGCGATTAGAACCAGAAATAGACTGGTTGACCGAGTTCTTTAGCTTTTGTTAAAGCCTGCATCAACTTGTCAAAAGCCATTTTTTCCAATTCACCTGTTTTCTTTTCCCGAAATGTATCTGCAATGTTTATTGCAGCATCCACTTTTTCGGCAGGAATCTCCTCATCCTCATAGTGATCAATGAGCAAGTCCAACGTTTCGTTAAAAGCCATATAGACATCCCACAAAGTTTCATTTTCCGGGAGTTTTAGCCACCACTGAACGAAATCGTCAAACTCTCCGCTATTAGCGTAAGATTGCCAGCAGTCCGTATTCTCGTCAAAATTCCGCTTGGGGACAAGGATTATTTCATGCTGTTCCATTACATTTCGCTCCTGTATTTTATCCTAAAGTGGGTCAGAGCCTCTCGTTCCGCCTTAGGACGTCCATGTTGCTTTCCTTTTTCATCAATATAGTTATTGACACTCTCGCCCTTCAAGTCAAAATACGCTCTAAAGGGTTTCGATAAATCTTGAATACGCAAATACCCGCCTCCAATATCAGCCACAATGGAGACTTTACCTTCTTTGTCGTGCCATTCAACTTTATTGCCTTGAACTTCCGCCTGTGCTCCAGGCGCAAACTGATCTACGATATCATTAATATTTACAGACATCCATTTTTCAGAATGCTCGAGACTTCTGTTCTTGCCTTGCACAATATTCTTCATTAAATCAGCATTTGTCCGAGCAAGATCTTTTTGCTCTTGAACAGATTTAGAGTATGTATCTTTGGAATCCATTATGCGGCCCTCCTTTCTAAAGATTCTTTGTAACAGCGAGTTCTATAATCTGAAACCACTATGTAAGGAACGTCTAATTTTTCAAGCATTTCTTCATATTCGCCCCTCAATCTTCCATAAATCATCAAAAAAGACGGTCTCGCAATTAACATTTTCGCTTTAAAAATGTAGTCATGCAAAGGATTATAGCGTTTAGCACAACCTAACGTACCAACAATATAAGGAATATTTTTCGGATAAGATTCAAGTGCATACAAAGTCTGCAAACCGCCTACCCGAAAATTCGGAAGAATCTTTTGTCCTGACAGAGCAACAAAAGCTGTAGCCAACTGCGAAAGCCAAATGTTGAATTTTTGCTTTTGAAGGGGCCAATTAATCCGTGGACTCAAGTCAAAACCACCAAAGCCATAATAATTCCGATACAGACCAATTTCATCAAATAGATTTTGCAACCGTCGCCGAATGAATTTATCATCAGCAAAAGAACAGAGCAAGGTCTCTTTCGGATTTTTGCAACAACGAATCCTTTGAATGGGTTCGATGAGTGTAGGCGGTTCTTCAAGAATAACCTCCCTAGGAAATACGGGAAAACCGTATCGGTTAAATGGCCATTTCGCCATTTTTAGTTTAGCTCTCAACAAGAGAGCAAGTTCGTATAGATTCATGATTTTCATAAATCATCCTTTTTAAGCCATGTTTTCCATATTCACAACTGGCTTATAGTTGTGAACAGGGAGTCGGCCCTTATTCGGCAGCTTGCCACACATTATTTTAGGAACAAAAAAGCGTGGTGTCGTATGCACTTACCATTGCTGCGGGCTACCACACCCTACCATACAATAAGCACAAACGACCCACGCACCTAATGGGACGTGAGCGTCTGTCTTACTCTCGTATGGTTTGAAAGTGGTAGTTTCAGCAATGAGAATAAGAGACGAATCTCAAAAATTTCGGTCACTCCGAACCATTCGGTACGGGGCTATGTCAGTGGAAAATATATATAAATATGCGAGAGGGAGATCCCCGCCTACGCGGGGATGACAGGGAAAAAGGAGTTAACAAGTCAAGCTCGGCATGACAATTTGAGGGGAAAACTAGTCCAATGATCCACTTTTTATCAAAAAAAACAGCGTTAAGATATCCCTTGACTTCGACAACCTATTTGTGTATATTGTAGTCGATATTCGATAATCCCCGTGACAGTCGACATAGACCTTCGGGTCCGTACGTGCATTCGCGGCGGGGCGCATTCACCTTCTTGTTGATGCTGTTGGATAGCTGGCAGGAGAAACAGCCTGCTCGAGTGTGTGGCGGAAGCCATGCCAAGTAACGCCAGGGAAAGCCCCTGCCAACCGAATTGCAAGATTATCCCACAAAACAGAAAATAAAACAACAGTTGTCGCAAAAATCGCGACAGCTATTCAACATGCAGTATTTGCGTGTTGTTAAAACATTTTTATGGAGTAATCATGTTCGATGAAATTTTCGGAAATTTCAATGGTGGTCCGAGTCGTGGTGGAAACAACGCTATCAGTGATTTTGCAAAAGTACTAGAAGAAAAAGATACCGAAATTAAACGGCTCAAAGATCTTGTTCTGCGTTGCCCTAAATGCGGTGCTATGCTGCGTTATCCGAGAGGATAAAAGGAGATGAAAATGAAGGAACAAGAAGTCGTCGCTTCAAATCCGTTGACTGAAGCCAAGATTGCAAGTAAAATCATGGTCATTCGCGATGTTCAGGTTTTGCTTGACCGTGATATTGCGGAAATGTATGGTGTAGAGACTAAAGTGTTCAATCAAGCAGTCAAACGAAATATTAAACGTTTTCCAGATGCATTTAGATTTCAGTTAAATGAGGTTGAAGCTCTAGAAGTTGAGAAATCTTCAAGGTCACAATTTGTGACCTTGAACAATAGTGGTAATCTTCGTGGTTCCAACATCAAATACCTCCCTTACGCTTTTACTGAGCAGGGTGTTGCGATGCTTTCAGCAGTTCTTCGTAGCGAAAAGGCAGTTCAGGTCAGCATCGAGATTATGAATGCATTCGTTCAAATGCGCCTTATCTGCGTGGCAACATGGGACTTGCCGGGCGTTTAAATGCTTTTGAAACCAAGGTTGAAACTTTTGCCTTTGACAAGATGGAAGACTCCAAAACCATAATTCCTGCAATTTTGACGAATTTGAGTTGATGCTAGAATTGCTTCTCGCAAAGATTATTCCAAAAATATATCTTTAAAATATGATTACACTTTTCAAAAAATCCATTTTCGTTTTAGCCATTTGCGGAGCTACCCTTTGCAGTTTCGCAGCCGATGTCAAACCGTACGTCAATGCAGATGCGCTCCCAAACGCGCTCAACTTCTACCCTGCACCGCCCGAAACAACATCCGTGCAATTTATGTACGATATTTCGCAATATATGTGGGGCAAGTCCATGCGCGCAGACTCCGCACGCGCCGCGCTCGCTATTGCCCAATCGACGCACAATCTAGAAGATATGGTCAAGATGTTCAGCGAGCCATTCGGCATGGAAGTTTCTGCAACGAAAACGCCCGCCATCATGAACGCCATTGAACGCGGAATCGCGACACTGAGCCAGGTGGGCAGAGTTCCCAAAAAACATTACAAGAGGCGTCGTCCATTTGACCGTTTCAACGAACCAACGCTCGTCCCCAAAGACGAAGAGACTTTGAGAAAGAACGGCTCATATCCGTCAGGGCATACAATTCTTGCATGGTCCATGGCTATGATACTTGTGGAAATCAACCCGGCTGCGCAAGACGCCTTGCTGAAGTACGCCTACGAATGGGGGCAGAGCCGAGTCATCGCAGGGTTCCATTGGCAAAGCGATGTGGACGCTTCGAAGATTCTTGTGTCGGCCGCATTTGCGAGTCTGCACAATAACGAGGCATTCCTCGTCGACATGAAAAAGGCCCGCGCCGAATTCAAGAAGTTATCTGCAAAGAAGAAATAATTTTACTCTTCTTTTCTGAAAAATCAAGTATATTAATAATGTGAACAGCATACTCCAGACATTGTCAAAACACAGAAGTGCCATAATGGGCTTTGCCATATTGTGGATTATGCTGTTTCATTTACGCGTTCCAACAGATATCGACATCATAGATTTTTTCAGGTCCGTCGGTTATGGAGGCGTAGACATTTTCTTATTCTTGTCCGGTTTCGGACTTTACTATTCCCTTTCAAGAAAAAACTTCGATTTAAAGAAATATTTTAAGAGCCGTTTTTTCCGCATTCTTCCAGAATTTTGGGTTGTGATTGGCGTTGTCTTTTTGGCGCAAATGGATTTTAGCACTAGGGCTTTTTACCAATTGATATGCAAGGCGACAACACTGGGCTATTGGATTGGGTATCGTGACGAATCGTGGTTTATTTCTTGCATAGTGTTCCTATACGCAATATTCCCTGTTTACTTTAAGCTATTCAAAAAATACGGGTATAAAGCATCGTTCTATTTTATCGGAGCTGGGCTTTCTTTAATGCTAATCTACGCATTAACTTGTATTCTTTGCTATAACAACAAAAACTACGGGGGATTCATTATATTGACTTATGCAAGGATTCCAATTTTTTTCATAGGCGCAATTTTTGGGCATTGGGCAAAAGACGGATGTAATATTAGGCTTACTAAAAAACTAAAAACAATTGGATTGACAGCCGCGTTTATCGCCACCATTATTTTATTTCTATTCCAGACCTATTTTTTCTACGCCTTGCAAACTTGTTCTCTAGCCTATCTCCCCTACATTATCATAACTCCTGTTCTGTGTTTACTTCTTGCAAAATTTTTTGACAAATACAAAACCATTGATAAAATATTTACCATCTTCGGGCTAATGTCATTGGAATTGTACTTGTGCCACATATTTATATACAAATTATTCTTTGATTTTATAGACTTTCTTGATAAAGATTCCTCGAACATTCTCACCATGCTCATTTCATTTTTTGCGGCATACCTCTTGTACATCGTCAATAAAAAAGTCCTGTCAAGAAGAACAAACATTAGAATCAGGCCTTAACGCAAAATCGCTTTTATTACATTTTGAACATGAGTGAACCCTACCCCATTTCTTGAGGAGGACAAATGAAATTCAAACAGCTTTTGTGCAGCACGGCATTCGCAATTTCTGCAACCTCTGCGCTTGCCGCACAGAACGTCATCGAGATTGACGATGCGCATCCGGGCGTTGTCATCAACAAGCAAAATATGATGGGCGCGGATCTCGCCATCTGGAACCCGCCCACGCGCTATTACGACATGACGCCCGCCCTCGTTGATGGCGGCTACACGATTTTCCGTTTCCCGAACGGGAGCTTGAGCAATGACTACCACTGGAACGGTGCCGGCAAATACGACAGCACCGGCCTCTGGACGCCAAGCGACACAGACTGGGCTCCAGGATTCCTCGGAGAAACGATTTACCGTGGCACGACCAAAGACAACTACGGATTCATCCGTCGCAGCCACCTTGCCGATGGCGACAAGAGCACCATGTGGTGGGGCGAAATTCTCGATCCAAAAGACCCGCCCTGGATTGTCATTGAATTTCCTGAAAAGAAAGACCTCGATTCCATCATCGTCGAATGGGGCAATTTCCGTCCGAAGTCTTTTGAACTTTCGTACTGGACGGACGAATACGCCGAATACCCGGGCGTTCACCAGAATCTTGAAAACAAATTAAAGAGATGGGGTACAGTCAAGGTCACAAGCGGAGAAACAAAATACAAGTTTGCCACAACGCGCGCACGCTATGTAGCACTCCGATTCAAGACGACCGACTTACCGTCTAAAGGCGTACAAATCCGAGAAATGAAGCTTTATAGCGGCTCTGACGATTTGCTCGCCGGGAACGACTACAAGTTCTTTGCGATGTCCACTCGCAACGGCGACAAGCCGCGCACTGACTGGACCAATATCAAATGGCATTTCGAAGAATTCATGACCTACATCAACAAGCTCCCGAAACTTGTCAATGGTCAAAAAGCTCAAGCCGTCATTTGCGTCAACGCAGGCACCGGAACATCTAAGGAAGCTGCCGCCTGGGTACGCTACGCGAACAAAGTCAAAAAATACAACATCAAGCAATGGCAAATCGGCAACGAACTTGATGGTGAATGGGAAGAATCCGGTCCGCTCTCGGCAAGGCAATATGCAGCACGCTTTATCGAATACGCCCGCGCCATGAAGGCTGTTGACCCGAGCATCATCTTGCATGGTCCACTTCTCAGCACGCACAAGATGCAGCAGAAAGGCGCAGGCCTCATGGATGGCAAATACTGGATGGCAGAATTCCTACGCATCGTCGGTGAAGCAGAAAAGGCCGATGGCAAGCGCTATCTCGATGTTGTCGACTTGCACACTTATCCGTACTGGGCACCGAACAACTTGAATGCCGCAGACATGCTCAAGGCAAGCCTCGATGTCGCACACAACGCCGACACGCTCAACGCCTGGATGAACAAGTATCTCGAAGGCAAACGCCGCGTATTCCTCTCGGAATTCAGCACGTCCGTGCAAGGCTCTCAAATCTGGATGGACTACCCGCAAGCCGCTGGTATGGCAAATATTTTCGCACAATACGCCGTCCGCTTCGGCGACCGTTTCCAAGCGCTCCCGTGGGATGCATTCGGCAACGTGTTTGAAGGTCCAGACCACACTTGGGGTACTATCAGCATGACTGCACTCGTCAAGGAAGGTTCTTGGAACCGCTGGGCAAGCCTTGAACCCACCGCCGAATATTACGGTGTCTACATGACGTTCAAGCGATTCCTCGAAAGCGGTTACGCCGTCGTTCCCGTCAAAAGCACTACAGAATCAGTCGTGCCTTACGCCATTTGCAAAGGCAACAGCTGCAACGTTCTTCTCGTGAACCTCACCGATACCAAGCAAATTGTGCAGGTAGACCGCAAGAGCGAAAAGAAAAAGCCGAACAACGCACGCGTAGAAGTTGACGTGTTTGGTGCAGAACAATTCAAGTGGATTGGCGACCAACGCGACGCTTACCCGTACCCGAAAATGGGTCCGAGCGGCCGCCGCATCGAAGGCAAGAATCGCGATATCGAAGTACCGCCATTTGGCACAGTCGTTGTCCGCATGAATCCGGCACAGCAATCCAACGCTCCAGAAATTCTCGCCGCTGCGCTCGAAAAGAAAGTCCTTGTCGTAGGCGATACGCTTGATCTCTTCGTGACCGCCGTACAAGAAGGCGGCGAGCTTGCCGGTGCAGAAATTCAAATCAAGAAATGGGACAAAAACGGTCCGCTCACAGTTCAGGCAAAACCGGATGACGGCAAATGGAATTCTTCTATCGAAAGTTTCCACTTGCAAATTCCGCTCACCGAAAAAGTCTCGATCGGTAATAAGGAAATTAAAGTCACCATCACAGGCAAGAACAAAAAACAGACATCGTTCAACATTCCGTTCCGCGTCCGTGGCGCTTACCGCACCACAAGCGTGATGCAGAACTTCGACAACGGTTTAGACAACGTATCGTGGTTCCCGGTCGTGAATGGCGACAACGCCACCTCGATGGACGCTAAGGTCTTTAACGGCAACCCGCCTCTCGGCGGCTACATCCGTCACGACTTCATCGTTGAACAACCGCCTAATCTCGGTTGGCCGAACTACTCCGGTGCCTACTACAACGTGCCGGAAGAAATCAAAAATTCCGTCGGTATCGTTTTCGATTACGCCACATCGCACAACAATCCGCAGGGCTACATCGAACTGCAAATCATGTCGAGCCAGGTCGAAGACTACGACGAATTCATGGTACGCCTCAAGAACACACGCGGCAACTGGGTTCGCGACACGCTCATCTGGGAAAACATGAAGCAGGAAGGTTGGGGCAAGACGATTCCGCAGCTCGATCCGACCAAGATCAAGAACTTCGCATTCCGCGCCCGCTATAGCGGCAAGGGATTCATCAACCTCGACAACATCTACTTGCTCGGGGAAAACGGCAAGGAAGTCCCGATGCCAAGAGGCCTGCGCAGATTGCGGTAAAAACCCGCAATTCGAGACGTGTAAACCGATCCCGGCACAAAGGCCGACATGACATGAAAAAAAAGACGCCGTCCTTGCGAACAACAAGGGCGGCGATTTTCATATTATGGATCCTATCGCCTTCGGCTCCAGGATGACTAATTACGCGAGTTCATTCACGTGCTGAAGCACAAGCTTTTGTGCAGCACCATTGTACAAGACTGCGTCATAGTTTTCGCCATTCTTGCCCACGCGCGTTTCCGTCACAATGCCGTTCTGAGCGCCCGCTTCTGTCGGTTCAAAGAAAATCTTGCCAAGCACAGTCTTCTTTTCTTCCAAATAATTCTGGGCCACAAACCAATCGCGAATCGTCTTGAAATAAATTTTTTCGACATTAGAATTCTGCGGGAGCAAATCATTCAAACGTCTTGCAATTTCGCTGACCGGCACCGGAGATTCATCAGTCGGATAATTCTTGAGTTGGTCTTCGGTCACATGGAACTTTTCTTTTCCGCTACGGACCGATTCACCGGATTCTGCATAAGCCTTACGCTTCGCCAAGCGTTCATTAGCCTGAGCAACACATTTATCAATATTTTCTAGAATAAACTTTTGCGCATCGGCATTGCACTTTGTATAAACCGAATGGTGTCCACGGATATCCGCTTCGACCTTTGCAAAGCCAAGTTCTTCGCCACGTGGCGTCGGCAAGTTCAGTTCTTTACCTTTATCCCCTTCTTGCTTTAAAAGGATTCCTTCTCTCGAAAGAACTTCTGCAACGTCAGCGTAAACAAGCGGCATCATTCCGCTTTCACGGGGAATCAAAAAATTCAGACGGCGAACAACACCCGAAACAGAAACAGGTTCATCAGAAATTTCAAACTTAGACAGCATTTCAGGAGTAAGAACAAGTTCCTCGGCAGCCAGTTCGCGCACTTGGCGGGGTTTCAAGACTTTTTGGGGTTTGGGAGCCAAAACTGTTCTTTCACGGCGTTCCATTACCGGCATCACTTTTTGCTTCAAATAATCAGCCACATAGGTAAGGCATTTGCTAATACGTTCCTGCTTACAAACATCCGTTTCCGGCAAAGTTTCCTCTGTCAGAGGATTCACCCCACAAGAAAGCTTTCGGAGATACATTTCGGCACGTTCAAGAATCTTAATTTCAGCTGGCATTTTAAATAATCCCTCATGAATCTTTTCAGACATACCCCAATATACATTTTATACACAAAAAAAGCCGATGCAGCTATTAACCGCACCGGCTTTACGCCTATACACCAAGTTTTTGTTTAAAATTTAGCCGTAAACAAAGCCAAGAACAATAGCTATTAGCGAAAAGATTACGACCTGCCTTAAAACAACGATGTCTTCTTTCTGCATAGTAAGTATCCTTTTTTGTTTTTCTGACTCTAAAATAGATTCTTAATAGGGTTACCGGACAGATGTAAGAAAAACATCATTTTAAAGAAATTAGAGCGTGACTTTCATCATATTGTCAATTCGTCAATAAAACTTAAAAAAAGACTATCCTTATTCTTTGTAAAAAATCTATTTCATAATAGAGGGTTCACCATGCTAAACATAGACGAAATTGGCGATTACAGAGATCTACTGAAAAATTTCTTCGTGCAGAAGAAATTGGAATTTCCGCTATTTTCTTACAAAATGATGGGGCAAAAGCTCGGGCTCGAAACAAGCCAGGTGTTCCGCGTCCTCAATAAGGAATCCCATCTACCGGCACAAAGCATCCCGCTTTCTAAAAAATTGCTCGGGCTCAAAGGCCGCGATGGAGAACTTTTTGAGATTTTGGTAGCGGCATCGCGCACAAAATCCAAAGCAAAAAAAGATAAGCTTTACAAGATGGCACTCGCATTGCAAGACGTGAGCCTCCGCAAACTGAATTCCAACGAAATTTTATTCCTCAGCCGCTGGTGGATACCCGTTGTCCGTTCGATTATCGAAATCAATGGCGGCAAGGCCGATGTCCACACCTTGATTAAGCAGATTACGCCCGCCGTTTCCGAGGACCAGGTGAAAGAAGCCATTCGAGTCTTGAAAGAGCTCAAGATGATTACGCCGCTCGCCTCCGAGCGTTACGCCGTTTCGACCGTCAATTTTACATCGGCAGGAGCAACCAAGGTCACCGCCATTCGCAGTTATCAAAATCAGCTGCTGACGCTTGCGCAAAATGCGCTCGTCAACATTCCGCCAAGCGAACGCAACATTTCATCGGTTCTCGCCTGCGTTGACGATGAATGTCTTGAAGACCTCGTCGAGATGACCTGCGAATTTCGCAGACAAGTTCAAAAACGCGTTGCCGAAGTTGCAGAGCCAAAGAAGGTCATGCAGTTCATCTTCTCGCTGTACCCGGTTGCCGATATTTCGGACAAAGAAATAACAAAAGAAAAAGCGAGGATAGCATGAAAAGATTATTAGCATCACTATCCTGTGTATTACTATTCGCCTGCTCCTCGGAAAAGAATCTCGCAGGCGCTAGCACCGTTGAAACCGAAAACGCTTGCATCATCAACGTTGTAAACATCGATTCTAAACCGGCTGCCAACGTCGTCGCAAGGATCCGTCCGCTTTGGTACGTGGAAGGAGTTTCATCGGATTCCGCCGTCACGCAAAATAATATACAAGACGCAACATTAGAAGTCGCCGCAGATTCACTCGGCAACATCGTCATGGATTCCATCATCTTCGATAAAGGCTATATCGAAATCATTGATGGCAATTCCGGCGTTTTCCAAGCTATTGCCTCTAGCGACTTAAAGAAGAACAAATTAACAACCATGCAAATGGAAGAACTCGGTTCCGTCACCGGCAAGGCAGAGCTCCCTGAAGGAACCGACTACGCCTGGGTCCAGATTTACGGCACCGATAAAATCGTAAAGACCAACAAAGACGGCGAATTCACACTCGATTCACTCCCGCCCGCAAGCTACCAGATTCGAGCCATTTTGCCTGACGAACAAGAAACCATCGGCGAAGCCTCCATTACAATTTCTGCTGGCGAAAAGAGCGATATCCAAGCGCTAGCAAAACCGACTCTCGAAAACGAACAATTAGAGCAATGGGCACATGTTCGCACCATTCCGCTTGATTCTACAATCTCGGATTGGATGAAACCCATCGCAGAAACTACCGTTGTCTTTGTGCGATTAAACGAAACGAACTTCGACTTTAGCGAAGCCA
>JAEEGJ010017029.1_pt1 | contig 16543 bp, 16 predicted proteins | sample 8958761 | NCBI WGS metagenome assembly JAEEGJ01 (sample SAMN16246546, study PRJNA631951) | gut metagenome | biome: gut microbiome; feature: rumen; material: RS-attached | host: Bos | place: Iran: Karaj | collected 2018-10
ATTCCAAGTATAAAATCTTCATAACATTTTCCATTTAGACTCAATTACGGCTTATCGTGACACACAATTACTGTCGTCATTGAGACTCAATTACTGGCTTCCATTGAGCCTCAATGGATCCATATAAAATAAGGCTTTGTCATTTCACTGACAAATTCATGAAAGAAAATGCAGATTTTTCCAACTTTTTCCTCTCAAAAACGACAAAAATCAATATTTTAAACTTATATAAATTGTAGACCACTTTTAGGAGGTTTAGTCGTAAGCCTTGCGGCTTGCTTCCCGAGTTTTTGTTTCACAAAAAATCGCAACTGTCTTTTTAAAAACAAACAATGTGGTTGGCGATGTTTGCGTAGCAAACTCGCCCCCATCGGATTTATCCGATGGGACGGACGCAGTGAAAAAATAAGGGCGGGGATCAAAAAAGGTAATACTCAGAACAATAGATATGATATTGAAACCAGTTCTCATCTCATCTCACGCGATACTTTTCATTCCATATTTTTATAGAAAGTGTCTATTTTTTTTTCTGCAAAAACTGTATCATCGGTGAAACGTCGGGAGAAAAATGGCACAGATAAAAAATCGCGGCTCATTGCCAATGTTAAAACTCACATTGCCAATAGCCATGGAACAGTTTTTCAGAATTCTGGTTTCGTCCGTAGACACAATGATGCTGAGTTCATACAGCAACGAAGCTGTAGCGGCGGTCGGGCTTGTGGCTCAGTATGCTTTCTTTTTGAATCTGATATTTGCGGTGATATGTACCGGCTGTTCGATAGTTCTTGCCCAATACCTGGGAGCCGAAAAATCTAAAAAAGATTTGAATCACATAGCACAGGCATGTACAATAATGGTTCTGGCTATTTCGACCCTGTTGATGCTGATAGTATTTTTTGGCACAGGACCGCTCCTTAACTGCTATACGCTTGAAGATTCTGTCCGCGATTATGCATGGCAGTATTTTATTATTTACGGTGGTGTATTCTGCTTTTTTAACGCGTTCAGTCTGCTTCAGGGCGCAATTCTCCGCAGCTACGGTTATACAACCGAAGTAATGATTGTTTCAATTGTTGCAAACCTTGTGAATGTGGTAGGAAATGCGCTTTCTCTATATGGTTGGTTTGGTCTGCCTGTATTAGGAGTTCCTGGTGTTGCTTTTGCTTCTGGTTTTGCAATGGTCGTTTCGTGCATCATGTTTGTGTTTTATATACGCAAAAAGGAAGATGTGCATTTTTCGATGCGCGGAATTCTGCATGTGCCGTCCGAGAGCTACAGGCTTGTTCTTTCAGTAGGTGTTCCTACCGCGGGCGAGAGTCTTTCGTACAATACAAGCCAGATTGTTATCATGGCGATGATTTCTACACTGGGAACCTATGCCATGTCGGCGCAGGTTTACACAATGACGATTGTCCGCTTTGTCTTTGCGGTTGCAATGGCAATAGGAAACGCAACACAGATTAAAATAGGCTATTACGTCGGTGCAGGACAATCAGAAACTGCGTACAAAAAGCTGTGGATTTATCAGGGGGTTGCAACGGCATGTTCCGTTGTGCTGATTATTCTTGTAAATCTGATAAAAGGCTCTGTCATCAGGATTTTTACTGATATTGATGAGGTTTTTAACCTTGTACATACACTTTTATTGTTTTCGATATACATAGAATTCGGCAGGTCCCTGAATCTTGTAGCGGTAGGCGCGCTTAAAGGCGCAGGCGATGTACGATTCCCAGTTTTGTACGGTATTTTTTCCAACTGGTGCATTATGGTTCTTGGCAGTTACATACTAGGGCTAAAGTGCGGGCTTGGGCTTGTAGGTTTTTGGCTTGGAATCGGTACTGACGAAACAACACGCGGAATTGTTATGCTTTTCAGATGGAAGAGTCGCCGCTGGCAGAAACACGCGCTTATATAATTGTGATGTTTTTTGCATTCTGTTATAATTTGTACCATGAACGGCAATAATTTCCCCAGAGTTTTTCTTAAAAAGGGCGAAGAAAACGAACTTAAACAGGGATTCCCCTGGGTGTTCGACAATGAAATTTCGCATGTAAAGCATCGTTCTGATGAAAAATCGGAATGGAAGGTTGAGGATTTTTCTTCGTGTTCTGTTACTGACGGTTCTGTTGTTGAAGTATACACAAAAGCCGGCGGCTTTTTAGGTACAGGCGTTTTTAACCGCAAGTCCAAGATAACGGTGCGCATGATTGACAGTGAACATGCTGACCAGATTCTTGCGGATACTGAAACTTACTGGGAAAAGAAAGTTCTTAACGCGTATAATATGCGCAGAATATGTTATGCCGACAACGATTCATACAGGCTTATTTTTGCTGAGGCCGACTTTATTCCCGGTTTGATATGTGAACGATTCTGTGATGAAAAAAATAAGGTGTTTTTGGTTGTTCAGTTTTTGTCGCTTTCTTGCGAAGTGTTCCGGTCGGAGATTTTAAAAGCGCTGAACAAGGTTTGCAAACCTGACGGCATATATGAAAGGAGCGATGCTTCTGTAAGGGAAAAGGAAGGTTTGCCACAAAAAGCCGGCTGGATAGGCAAAGAGTTTGATACAAATCTGATTATTGTAGAAAACGGAATAAGACTTGCCGTTGACATAGAAAAAGGTCAGAAAACCGGATACTTTCTTGACCAAAAGTGGAACAGACAGGCGATTATGCCTTTCTGCCACGGTAAAAAAGTTCTGGACACGTTTACCCACACGGGCGCTTTCGGGCTGAACGCGGTAAAAGCCGGCGCAAAAAGCGTTGTTTCAGTTGATATTTCGCAGGAAGCCGTTGATATGGTGAACCGGAACATCACGCTCAATCAGGCGGAAGGCAAAATGAGCGCAGTGTGCGCCGATGTTTTTGATTTGCTAAAGCAGTATGAGGCGGACGGTGAAAAGTTTGACGTGATAATTCTTGACCCGCCTGCTTTTACCAAGTCGGCAAAAATGATAGACAAAGCGTACGGCGGTTATAAGGAAATTAATCTGCGCGCAATGCGGCTGCTCAATGAGGGCGGTATTCTTGTAACCTGTTCGTGTTCGTATTTTATGGAATCACACATGTTCTGCGATATGCTGATGCATGCGACAATGGACAGCCATAAGCGCATTCAGATTTTGGAAAAACGCGGAGCCGGTCCGGATCATCCGGTTCTTTCCGGCTATCCAAAGTCAGAATATCTCAAGTGCGTTATTTGCAGAGTTCTGGGCTGAATCAGGCTTCGATGTTTGAAAGCGTTGAAGCAATCATTTCGCTTGTCTCCGAATTCTGCTGTGCAACCTCGTTTACATTTGTAATTGCCTGCTTGATTTTTTGCAGCAGCGTATTAAGAGCATCGACTCTCTGATTCAGGTTGAATGAGAACTGCGAGATTGCTGAGATAGCGTTGTCCTGATTGCTGATTTCGTTTACGGACTGAGTTACGAGTGAATTTGTCGCTTCGGCTTCTTGCAAAAGTGAGTGCAGTGAATTCATTACTTCTCCTGTTCCTGTGCTCATTTCGCCTATACCTGCAAGAATCTCTTCTATTGCGTTGATTGTGCTGCGAAGCTCTTCATTGTTCCTGTTTGTATACTCTGCAAGGTTTGTTGCTGACTGTGTCGCGTTTGTTACAAGATCTTTGTTTGTTTTGAGCTGGTCAGAAATGTGCTCTGCGTTTTTGGTTGTCTGTTCAGAGAGTTTGCGGATTTCCTGGGCGATGACGGAAAAGCCCTTGCCGGAATTGCCTGCGTGTGCGGCTTCGATAGAGGCGTTCATTGCCAAAAGTCCGGTTTGTGCGGCAATGTCGTTTACGGTTTCAACAAAAGCACTGATTGAGTCAGATGATGACTGAACCTTGCCTACATCGGCGACTAGTTCCTGTATGTAATTTGTCTGGGAATTCAGCGTTTTTACCATGTCTGTCATCGAAGTTTTGCGTTTTTCGGCGATTGCGGCTATGTTCGAAAGATTTGCGGAAATTTGAGTCATCGCTGAGGATGTCTGCGAAAGCGACAAATTTTGGTTGTGGACACTTTCCTGCATACGCTGTACCTGTTTCATTACTTCTTCGCTGGACTTGTTTATGGTCGAAGCTTTTTCGGATAAGTTCAATGACTCATCCATGAGGTTTTGATACAGACCGTTTATTTCCGAAACGCTTGTATTTACGTTCATAACTTCGCTGTTGAGTTTGTTGCCGATTTCGAGTCCCTGTGAATTTTTCTTCAGTACATCTTTTATCGTGACGAGAGAAGATTCTGCCTTATCGCTTTCTCGAACTGCTTCGTCCGTTATTATGCGGTTTTGCTTCCACATCATTGAAAAACCGTATAGTGATGATACAATGGCTGCTGTTCCTATTGCTATTGCTGTGATTATCTCTTTTGTTTCTGCGGTAGCGCTGAGAGCTTTGAATTCCATACAGCATGCGGTAATCCAGGCTATGCAGACTGCAAAGTTGAATAATTTTACCTGAAAGTCGCGCATTGCAAAAAGCTGGTTAAAGATTGCTGCAACAACGATAAAACAGGAAGTTCTGTAAAGTTCAAGCGGTGAAACTCCCATTCCGAGGAAGAATGTGATACCCAATGTGCCTATAAGCATTCCGATTGTATCCATTGTTGTAGCGCGTTTTATTCTGTCGTTTCTCAAAAGAATAAGCGAAGTCAGAAAAGACAATGAAGCTGCAATTGAGAATATCATAGGTAGATATGTACGTCGCAAAAATTCAGCGGTAGTCGTTCCTGCAAAACCAATAGTAAAAACAACGGCTCCAAATATTATTACAGGTATTTGGGCACGTTCTTTTACTGATAAATCTGAATATTTTTTTTTGGAAGGATAGAATACTCTTCGTAAAAAACCGTTTTTCATGAAAGGCTCCTGATGTTACACTCTGGTTTGATATCGATAACTTATTATACTTCTGCTTTGATTTTGTGTAAATAAAAAGTATTTGTTGTGATATAAGAAAAAAGCCGGAAGGGTGAAATACTGTTCCGGCTTTGTGTTTTATTTTGCGAGTTCTTTTACAAAGGCCTCGTAAACGGGTTTCTTTTTTAAGTCCTTGTCGTAGAGCAAAGCTTCGCCGTAACCTGGAAATGTACTCGGAATCCAGCTTTGTTTGTCGGTAAATCCCCACGTAATAAAGCTTGTAACATTTGGTTCTTCCTTTGCCAGTTTTGCGAGTGAACAGTACGTGTTCATCTGTGTCTGTCTGTCACTTTCAGATGATGGTACAGGCATGCGGACATCTACTTCGCTGAAAGAAACCTGGAGTCCCAGATCGGCGTAGCGGCGTATGTTGGATCTAACGGCTGCTTCGTTGTATGGATAGATAGTGGCAAGATGAAGTTGGAATCCTACACCGTCAATCGGGATGCCTCTGTCGACCAGGTCCTTTACAAAGTTATACATTGCGTCGGCTTTTTTGTTTCCTTGTTCCTCGTTGTTATACTCGTTAAGAAAGAGTTTGGCGTTAGGGTCTGTCTCCCGTGCTTTTATAAGAGCGTGCTCTATGTAGTCCGGTCCGATTGATTTGTACCAGACTGTTTCGCGCATTGTGCCGTCTTCGTTGAACATTTCGTTTACAACGTCGTATTCGCTGATTCTGCCCTTGTAACGCGACATGATTGTTGTGATGTGCTCATCCATGGTCTCTAGTGCCTGTTCCCGGCTTTTGAATGATGAGATAAAGCCCGGGTTCTGGTTGTGCCAGAAAAGTGTGTGCCACTTTACTGCAATTTTGTTGCTTTCCGCAAATTCAACGAGCTTGTCGACATCGGTCCAGTTCCAGAAAGTTTTGTTTGGTCTGAGGTTTGCCCATTTCATGCAGTTTTCTGCGACAACTATGGAGCTGTTTTCTTTGATGATTTTTATATAATCTTCATTGTACAGGTCACCTATCGCAACTGACACTCCGGTTTTAAATCCGTATTTGGCGGCATAAGTTTTGGGTGTCTTTTGTGCGCAGGATGAGAGCATGAGCAATACAGCTGCAAATGCAAAAACAACGGTCAGTTTTGTTTTCATAATGTGTTCCTTTTAATTGCAATTGTTTTTTCTCCAGACTTTTTTTGCTGTTCAATATAACCTTAATATGTTATTATAAAACAAAAACTGTTTATTTGGAAGGTTGAATATGAAAATTGAAACAAAAGTACTTCATTCCGGCTACAAACCCGAAAACGGTGGTCCGGGAACAATTCCTATAGTTCAGAGTACAACCTACCGTTTTGACAGCTGTGATCATGTTGCGGCTCTTTTTGACAAGCCTACCGAGTATATGTATTCGCGGTTTGCAAATCCCACCTGTGATGCTGTTGAACAAAAAATTGCAGACCTTGAGGGTGGTGTCGGCTGTATGCTTACTTCCAGCGGTCAGGCTGCAAGTCTTCTTTCTGTCCTGAACCTTTGCAGTGCCGGAGACAGTTTTATTTCTTCTTCCAGTATTTACGGCGGAACAATCAATCTGTTCGGCTTTACGTTAAAGAAGCTCGGAATTGAGTGTATATGGGTAGATGTAAATTCTTCCTACGATGAAATTGTAAAAGCAATCAAACCGAATACTAAGTGTATTTTCGGCGAAACAATCGCAAATCCAGCCTTAACAGTCTTTGATTTTGAAACTTGGGCAAAGGCTGCTCATGACAATAATCTTCCCCTTATAGTGGACAACACTTTTGCAACGCCTGTAAACTGCCGCCCGATTGAATGGGGCGCGGATGTTGTTGTTCATTCCACTACCAAGTATATGGACGGTCATGCTGTTCAGGGCGGTGGCTGTATTGTTGACAGTGGAAAATTTGACTGGGAAAAAGCATACAAGGCTACAGGTAAATTTGCGGATATGGTTGAGCCTGATGAGAGTTATCATGGTTTGCGGTATGTCGGTGATTTTGGCAAGGCGGCTTATATTGTAAAGGCTCGTACTCAGTTGATGCGTGATTTTGGGTGTTATCCTTCGGCTCAGAGTGCCTTTTATCTGAACCTTGGTCTGGAAACTCTGCCTGTACGCATGGAACGTTATGTTAAAAATGCTGTGAAGGTTGCTGAATTCTTAAAATCCAGTGATAAAATTGAAAAAATTTCGTATCCGGGACTGCCTGGCGACCGGTATTATGAACTTGCCCAAAAATATATGCCGAACGGAACCTGCGGCGTAATTTCAATCAGCATACGTGGTGGAAGAAAACCAGCTGTGCGTTTTATGGATGCTCTGAAACTTGCTATCGATGAAGTTCATGTTGCCGATATACGCACTTGTGTTTTGCATCCTGCATCAGCAACGCACCGTCAGCTTACGGATGAACAGCTTGTCGCCGCCGGAATTGACGGTGGTATGGTCCGTCTTTCAGTAGGTCTTGAAAACGTAGACGACATTATTGCTGATCTTAAAGTTGGTCTTGCGGCTGTCTGATGATCTGCGACTAAATAAAAAATCTGTTTACTTTCGTATGTGTGCGGCGGCGGCGTGGCCTTCGAGACCTTCTGTGTGTCCGAGCGTTTCCGCCGCATCAAGGGATTTTTGCCAGCCTTCTGCGCCTTTACCTGAAGAACGAAGAGTTGTTACAGTCTTTAAAAAGTGTCGTACAGAAAGTCCGCCTGTAAAACGTGCAGAAGTTGCTGTAGGCAGTGTGTGGTTCAGTCCCGCGGCGTAATCGCCGAGAACTTCCGCTGTTTCGTGACCTATGAACAGCGAGCCAAAGTTGTGGACTTTTTTTGCAAGCTTGTCACGGACTTCGCCTGAATCAAGCGCAAGTTCAAGGTGTTCGGGGGCTTTTTTGTTTGCAATTTCGGCAGCCTGATCAATGTTATCAACAATAATGATATAGCCGTTGTTTTTAAGACTTTCGGAAGCTGTCTCTGCTGTAGGCAATGTAGCAAGTTGTTTTTCGAGCTCTTTCTCGATGTCTTCTGCTAATTTGGTGGAGTCTGTTATTAAAACGGCCTGCGCATCTTTGTCATGTTCCGCCTGTGCCAGCATGTCTGCGGCAACCCAAGCGGGATTTGCTGCCTTATCCGCGATAATCATTACTTCGGTAGGTCCTGCAATCATGTCTATTCCACACTGTCCGTAAACAAGCCTTTTTGCTTCAGCAACAAATTTATTACCGGGTCCTGCGATTACATCGCAACGTGGTATTGTTTCCGTTCCGTATGCGAGAGCTGCAATTGCCTGAGCGCCTCCGCAGGCAAATACTCTGTCTGTACCGCAGATACTTGCTGCTGCAAGAATTCCTTCATCCGCATATGCTTTGTCTGAATCATCAGGATGTGGTCTGGGCGGAGTACATAACACTATTTCAGAAACACCGGCAGCTTTTGCAGGCGTAATGCACATGATGACGCTTGAAAGCAGCGGAAAGCGTCCTGCAGGAACATAAATTCCTGCTCTTTCTACCTGAATTGTACGCTGTCCGGTAAAAAGTCCCGGTGAGATTTCCATTTCAAAATTATCAAAGGATTCTTTTTGCCGTGTTGCAAATTTTATTGCCAGGTCGCGTGAAAGGCAAAGAGATTCATAAAGTTTTGGATTGTTTTTTTTCAGTTTGTCTTCCGCGTTTTTAATATCTTCTTTTGAAACCTGAAGTTTTTCTGGATTTGCACGGTCAAACTGGGCGGCAAATTCATGAATTGCCGAGTCGCCGTTTAACTTTACACGGTTGATGATATTAGTGACTTTTTCCGTAATGTTTGCTGCTTCCTGTGTGGAAAAAAGACGTTCGGAAGAATAGAAGCTTTCCGGTATTTCCGCGCAGGATATAGTCTTAATGATTTTCATGATAAATAAAGTATATGAAAATTATGTGTGTTTTACAAGGTGTGTGTGCATCATTAAATAATAGCTTTAATTTGCGGGTATTGTCTTTATTTTCTTTTTTTCTTTTCAAATTCAATTTCTGATAGTATACTTTCTTTGACCGATATCAGTATCGCGGCAAATTCTTAACGATAAGGAGATTTTTATGAATGTATCAATTAGCGCTGTAGGATTTAACTTTGAAAAAGACCAGCAGGATTTGATCAACAAGAAAGTTGAAAGAATCAGGTATGCGGAGGATTTGATTGTAGATCTTCTTATTCGTGTAAAAGACGACAAAAAAATAATGTTTGATGTTACTGCCAATTTTAGATGGGGTGCGGTTGCTCATGTTTCTGCCGAGGATTATGATTTTGCGGCTGCATTGAACAAGACAATGGATATTCTTGATACAAAGGTAAAGAAAGAAAAAGACAAGATACAGGAGAAATAGGCACATTGCAAAATCTTTTGTGAATGTGTATAGTTTGGCGTATGGCTGGAAAGCACTTTACTGTTCTTGATTTACTTGACCTTGATTTGAAAGGACATAACTCGCTGAATCTTCACTGTGTCTGCGGAAGGCGCGGTTTGATAAGAGAATTGACTGTTCCCGATATCAACCGTCCTGGGCTCGCATTGTCAGGCTTTTACGAATCTTTTGCCTCTCAGCGTGTCCAGCTTTTTGGACGCGGTGAAGTTTCGTATCTTTCAAAGCTGTGTTCTGAGGGCAAGATTGAAACGATAAAACAGTTTTTTTCTTACAGCGATATTCCATGCTGTGTTTTTACGCATAATCTTGAACCCGATCCTGTTCTTGTCGGACTGGCGGAAGATTCAAACTGTGCTGTTCTTCAGACAGACCTTGATTCAACTGAATTCTCTACCAGGCTTTTGCGTGTTTTTTCAAATATTTTTGCGCCTACAAAATCAATGCATGGTGTTTTGGTCGAAGTTTACGGTCTCGGTATACTGATTACAGGGGATTCGGGTGTCGGAAAAAGCGAAACTGCGCTTGAGCTTATAGAACGAGGGCATCGTCTTGTTGCCGATGACATTGTTGAAATACGGTGTGTTAACGGTAACACGATACTTGGACAAGGAGCAAACAAGCTTATAAGTCACCATATGGAAATCCGCGGTCTCGGTATAATAAATATTGCTCAGCTTTACGGGGTCGGTTCTATTCGTGAACAGAAAGAAGTTCAGCTTGTTGCCAAACTGGAAGAATGGAATTCGGACAAGGTTTATGACCGGCTTGGAACACAGCAGCTTTCGATGGATTTGCTTGGTGTAAAAATTCCTATGCTCGAAATACCTGTTCGTCCTGGACGGAATGTTCCCATTATTATAGAAACGGCTGCAATGAATGAGCGTCTCAAGGCCATGGGTTACTTCTCCGCAAAGGATTTTAACCAGAATGTGCTTAAGTGGATAGAAACTGATGCTGCTCAGGCTGCTTATTATGGCAGTGATGATTCATATTGATATAAGGATGATGCTACTGTGGTAGAAAAAATCGTAATTGTAAAAAATCGTGCGGGAATACATGCACGGCCTGCTGCCCTGATTGCGCAGACAGCCAACAAGTTTTCTTCGGAAGTACTGATTGAAAAAGATGATACGGTTATAAACGCAAAATCCATTATGGGTGTAATAACCATGGCCGCAGGTTATCAAACTGCTTTGACAATAAAAGCGGATGGCTCTGATGCAGAAGCCGCTGTCAGTGCTCTGCAGGCTCTTTTTGAAAATAAGTTTGAAGAAGAATAGTCTACCATATAGAAAAGCTTGCATTTTTAGAAAATTTATATATACTAATGTATAGATATGAAAGCCTTAACCTCTTGTCAGCAGGATGCACTCCGTTTTATCCGTGAATATTGTGATGAAAATTATAGACCGCCTACAGTACGTGAAGTTGCAGAACATTTTGGCATTACTGTAAAAGCTGCTCAGGACAGAATCACCGCATTACGTAAAAAACATTATCTGGCTCCCAGTGACAACAGGTCTCGTTCCTTTCGTATTTTGATTGATATTGACGAGGCAGAAAAAACTGAACCGGAACTTGTTCATGTTCCTTTATTGGGGCAGGTTGCAGCAGGAAAACCTCTGCTTTGTGAAGATAATATAGAAAGATACCTGTCAATCCCCGAAACAATGCTTGGAAGAAATCATGAGTACTTTGCCCTTAAGATAAAAGGAAACAGTATGATCAACGCAGGTATTTGGGATGGCGACACTGCACTCATACAGCAGTGCGAAACAGCTGAAAACGGTGAGATAATCGTTGCCGTGCTTGACGATTCAGCGACATTAAAACGTTTTTTTAAAGAACCTTCGCGTATAAGACTTCAGCCGGAAAATCCGGAATTTAACCCGATTTATTGTCAGGATGTGCGGATTGCAGGAAAACTGGCTGCAATTTTCAGGACTTACTGATGCCGGATAATCTGTATTTGTTTACCGGACCGGAGATTGGTCTGCGTTCTGACGAAATAGAAAATCTTAAGCGTAATCTCGCTAAAAAAGCTCCCGGTATTGATTGTCACATCTTTTATGCAAACGAAACTTCTGTTGCAAGTGTTGTTTCTCTTCTATTAAATGGTTCTCTTTTTTCGGATGCAAAATTTGTTGTTTTGAACAATGCGGAACTAATAAAGAAAAAAGAAGAAATTGAAGTTATTTCGGAATGGAAAAAGACGGCTTCGGATGAATCTGTGCTTGTGCTTGTATCAGATGAAATCGGAGTTGACAAAAAGCTTGAAGCCCTTGTTTCCAAAGACAAAAAAAAGATATTCTGGGAATTGTTTGATAATAAAAAAACGCAGTGGGTTAGTGATTTTTTCAGGAGAAAAGGGTATTCGATAGAACCGGATGCCGTTGAAACAATACTGGAGCTTGTTGAGAACAACACCGCTGCTCTTGCCTCAGAATGCGGACGTTTTTTTGTCTGTTTTGATAAATCGCATACAATAACAGAGGAAGACGCGGAATCGCTGCTCTCTCATAACCGCGAGGAATCTCCGTTTACGCTTTTTGACGTACTGGCGGGAACCGGTTCCAAGTCCGAACGGCTTGAAAACGCACTTGAAATCCTTCAAAAAATACGGCTTTCAAAGGATTCATCAGGTGTCCAGCTTATCGCAGGCTTAACATACTGTTTCAGAAAGTTGTCGGTATGGCAGGGGTTGCAGGCTTCCGGTTCGGTTTCGCCTGCTGACTTAAAGTCCAAAGGGTTTGCAAGTTCAAAAATGCAAAATCAGTATCGCAGAGCTGAAAAGATATGGAATCCGGCTGACTGCAAGGCAATTCTTGCGCTGCTCGCAGGAACGGATATTCAAATCCGTTCAGAGGGAACAACTCTTGAAGAAAATGCCCTGCAGACGCTGCTTTATCTCATTGTGGTAAAAAACGGCAGGCCTGCCGCTGTCTACGAAACAGATACAGGCTTATAAATCCATTGTGTCCAGCAGTTTTTTTAATGCTGCCAACTCTTCTTTTGTCATTGTTACGCCTTTTCCCATCTTCTGGTGATCCGGCGACCAGCTTCGAATGTCGAATTTTGCTGGGCGGTCGCCCCAGGCAACAGAATTGAGCTCAAGTTTCCAACCTGTTTTTGATTCAGAAAGTACGCCGTATGTTTGTTCTAATGTGAAAGAAAAATCGTCTGCCATTGTAATTCCTCTCTTTTTGTTTTTGTGATTATACCATGCTTTTTTTACCTTTTGGTAAAAAACTATTCTGCTATTCTTTGGTTCTGAATATAAAAGAAATAGGCGCTGCTCATAAGTGCATGGGTGTTTTCGTCTTTGCCCATGGTTTTGAAGAGTGTTTCTTCATCGACAGTGAGTACATTTATGTATTCGTCCTTGTCGAGATTTCGCTTTTCTGTATTTGTCAGTTCCTCGGCAAGAAAAAAATGACATTTGTTGGACATTATAGCAGGATTTGGATATACAGATTTGAGATGTTTTAGTTTTTTTGCCGTATAGCCTGTTTCTTCCGTCAATTCCCGTAATGCGGCACACGAAGGATCTTCACCCTGGTTTATCACTCCGCCGGGAAATTCTATGCTGAGTTTGTTTGTTCCGTGACGCCATTGTTTTACCAAAAGGAAATGTTTTTTGCCGTTAATTGTTATTACAGGTACAGTTATAACCCAATCCGGCGCGTTCAGTACTACGTATTTTCCTTCGTTGTTATCCGGAGAGATGGACGTAACTGTATTTATTGTGAAAACTGGTGTTTTGCACAGTTCTTCCGAGCTTTTGACCTGCCATTGTAAATCTTTGTCGTTCATATTTTTCCTTTTGACAGAATTTGGTATTAGCTTTATTCTATAATAGGTTGTGTAGAAAAGTCATTCTTTTTTTTCTTTTTTTGGAGGTTTTTTATGGCAATAATTGCTTTTTCACGACAGGTCGCTGCGTTAGGTGATGAAATCTCTGCATTGCTTGCAAAAGAATTGGATTATAAGTTTGTAAGCAGAAAAATGATAGAAGATAGAATTGTAAAGCTTGGTTTCCCCGCTGAAAAGCTTAAAAAGTATGACGAGATAAAACCTAGTTTTTTAGCTTCACTTGCAAAAGACAGGGACGAGTATCTCGACTATCTTCAGACTGCAATTCTTGAAGCTGCGTCGGAGAATAACTGCATTTTAATAGGCCGGGGTTCTTTCGCGGTACTTGAGGATGTCCCTAACTGTGTGGCAATAAGATTGGTTTCTTCTGAACCTGCAAGGGTCACCCGTCTTATGGAAGAATTTAACTGGGATGAGAAAAAAGCAAGGCAGCGGATTGATACAAGTGATACGAACCGTCTCGGTTTTCATAAAAGTTTTTTTAATCTTATGAGCGAAGATCCTGCTCATTACCATCTTACGATTAACTCTGCCATGATAGACATGAATACGGCTGTCGCTATTATTTCGGAGCTTGTAAAAAGGGTTGTCACCCCTGCAAAAGAAACGGAAGGAAAAGCTGTAATCGAAAATCTTCTTTCGGCCCAGCGTCTTGTGAACCAACTCCTTTTTGAATATAAGCTGCCTGTTAATTTTTTGCGTGTTGTGATAAAAGGCGATAAATTGACTTTGCATGGTGTTTCTGATTCTGCCGCGGTTGCGGAACAGGCTGTTTCTGCAGCATCCAGTATACATCCTGATAAAAAGGTGACTTCGTGTATCAGTATTGTTCAGGATTTTAAATCCTATCCATAAGCTGATTTATTAATTGACAGATTGCTTTTGAACTGTAATATTATAACTATGAGTTTAGCTAATAAATTTACAATGTCCCGGGTTCTTCTTGCTCCTGTGTTTTTTGTAGTCTTTTTTATTCCTTCGGTTTTTCCGTCTGCAGGGGCTTTGTCTGTATATATTATGATTCCTCTTTTGATTTTTATGGAATTAACAGACTTTTTTGACGGATATTTTGCAAGAAAAATGGGTGAAGTAAGTGATTTTGGAAAAGTGTTCGATCCTTTCGGTGATGTGCTTGTCCATCTTACAACCTTTTTTTGCTTTGTTTTGACCGGGTATATGAATCCGCTCATTTTTATCCTCATATTTTATCGTGAATTTTCAATGCTCTTTTTGCGGCTTGTTGCGATTAGACAGGGTGTAGCAATAGGAGCCAGGAAAGGTGGTAAGGCAAAGACAGTACTGTATGTGATAGCGGGTTTTCTTTCACTGTTTTTGGAATGTGCGGTGCGTCTTGGTTTTGAGCTTCCTAATTTAAAGGCGTTTGCGGTGACAGGAACTGTTTTGTATGTTTTATGTCTGACAGCTGCTTATGTATCATTTTTGGATTATTTGCTTACTTTTAGAAAACTTTTAAAAGATTTAAAATAAATTCCATTTTTTCGCGAAAGAATCTTGACAGAGAAAGGTAAGGTGTGATAACTTAATTTTCGCACCGCCTTACGGGCTTAGTGCGGTATGTTGCAGACATATGAAAAATTATGAAAATTATACCCGATTCTGCACCGAAAACAAAGATATTTGAAAAATAAGCACAAAAAAGCGAAAAAAAGCTTGACAAGAATAAAAGAACAGTGATATATTCTTTAACGCTTCACTCTGGAGACGGAGGAGGGGCGGCGCGCGGCGGACCGGAAGCGGGACTGGCGCAGCAGGGTTATTTGAAATAAAAAATAGGGAAGGGAAAGAAAAGACAGTGTAAGTTTTTAAGTTACCGGAAACGGGGCTTAAAGGCGAACAGAAAGTCAGGTAAGATTTCCAAAGAGGAAATCAGAGAAAAAACATATGAGATGCGGGAAGAACCGGAGAGGGGGAAGCCCGCACTCGGATTCCTTTAATGAAGAATTGAAGGGGTCGGATTTGAAATGAAGATCAACAGCCCTTCGGGGCTGGTGAATAAATCATGGAGAGTTTGATCCTGGCTCAGAACGAACGCTGGCGGTGCGTCTTAAGCATGCAAGTCGAACGGCAAGAAAGAAGCTTGCTTTTTTCCTAGAGTGGCGGACTGGTGAGTAACACGTGGGTGACATACCTTGCAGACTGGGATAGCCTTTAGAAATAAGGGGTAATACCGGATACGACCGTATATGTCAGAGGTATACGGGGAAAGGAGCTGCGGCTCCGCTGGAAGAATGGCTTGCGGCCCATTAGCTGGTTGGTGAGGTAACGGCCCACCAAGGCGATGATGGGTATCCGGCCTGAGAGGGTGAACGGACACATTGGGACTGAGATACGGCCCAGACTCCTACGGGAGGCAGCAGCTAAGAATATTCCGCAATGGACGAAAGTCTGACGGAGCGACACCGCGTGAATGAAGAAGGCCGGAAGGTTGTAAAGTGCTTTTGAATATGAGGAATAAGCATGTCAGGGAATGGGCGTGCGGTGACAGTAGTATTTGAATAAGAGGCGGCTAATTACGTGCCAGCAGCCGCGGTAACACGTAAGCCTCGAGCGTTGTTCGGAATTATTGGGCGTAAAGGGTATGTAGGCGGTTCTGAAAGCTTGTCGTGAAAGGCGGAGGCTCAACCTCCGGACTGCGATGGGAACTGCAGGACTAGAATTACTGAAGGGCAGCCGGAATTCCAGGTGTAGGGGTGAAATCTGTAGATATCTGGAAGAACACCAATGGCGAAGGCAGGCTGCTGGCAGATGATTGACGCTGAGGTACGAAAGTGCGGGTAGCGAACAGGATTAGATACCCTGGTAGTCCGCACAGTAAACGATGCACACCGGGTGTCCGGTCTGAAGACCGGGTGCCGCAGCAAACGCGATGAGTGTGCCGCCTGGGGAGTATGCCCGCAAGGGTGAAACTCAAAGGAATTGACGGGGGCCCGCACAAGCGGTGGAGCATGTGGTTTAATTCGATGGTACGCGAGGAACCTTACCTGGGTTTGACATATACGGTGATTATCTGGAGACAGGTAAGCGCAGCAATGCGACCGTATACAGGTGCTGCATGGCTGTCGTCAGCTCGTGCCGTGAGGTGTTGGGTTAAGTCCCGCAACGAGCGCAACCCCTACTGCCAGTTACCAGCAAGTAAAGTTGGGGACTCTGGCGGAACTGCCGGTGACAAACCGGAGGAAGGTGGGGATGACGTCAAGTCATCATGGCCCTTATGTCCAGGGCTACACACGTGCTACAATGGCTGAAACAGAGCGAAGCGAAGCGGCGACGCGGAGCAAAACGCAAAAAAGCAGCCGTAGTTCGGATCGGAGTCTGAAACCCGACTCCGTGAAGTTGGAATCGCTAGTAATCGCGCATCAGCACGGCGCG
>JAEEGJ010017030.1_pt1 | contig 16543 bp, 13 predicted proteins | sample 8958761 | NCBI WGS metagenome assembly JAEEGJ01 (sample SAMN16246546, study PRJNA631951) | gut metagenome | biome: gut microbiome; feature: rumen; material: RS-attached | host: Bos | place: Iran: Karaj | collected 2018-10
TTCTCTCTTGCTGGGTATTCCTCAATTGCGGAATAATCTTTGTTTGCCGATAGAGTAAATATTTCACAGCCTAAGAAACAGATTACGTAACAATATGTAAAACTGTATTGCTAAGACCGGATGAAGTAGTGTGCAAAACTAATCATACACACTACTTCATCCCCTCGTGGTTAATGTAAAGGATATATCAAATACGTCAGAAAGAATCCACCGTTTATCACGAGTCATTATGGCGAGTTCTTCATCCCGTGAACAAAAGGAGTGTAATAACAAGAGTAATACCGTGTAGCAAACTATGCGGGCAGTCTGATCGGAAGCAAAAAGTTTATTAGATAGCATCACATTTTTTATACCAATCAAGAGCTTTTTGGATATCTTGTTCTACACCTATTCCTAGCAAATAACAATCTCCAATTAGCTCCATTGAATTAGTATCTCCATTTTCCGCTTCTGTGCGGTATTTATTAATGTTTTCTTTTCTAAAAAAATTGTTCATTGGAGTTGGTTCCTGTACATATAAAAACCGTAATAGGAGATTAGCTTCAACAGACATTTGAATAACAGCTTTCCGTAGCCATTTTCTTCCTTCCTTAAAATCTCTTTTGAAACCTTCACGTCCGAGAAGGACATTGCTTCCTAATTCACATAGAGCATCAGCATCGTCATGATCTGCGGCTTTTCTTAACCATTGCTCTGCTTTTATAAAACTTTTTGGAGCGCTATACAATCCCTCTTTATAAACGTAATAGAGTTTTGTCTCTGCTTTTGTATAACCTGAATTTGCTGATGCAAGTAACCATTTTAAGGCTTCATTATCGTTTTTAGTAATCCCATCTTTTCCTTCGCTATATAAGCTGAATATCAAATACTGCATTTCTGCGTCGCCCTCGTAGGCTTTTATAAAATGTTGACATATTTCTATTTCTTTTGCTCTTGAAGATTTGCCTAATCTTCCTGCTTTTTGATACCATACAAGTGCCTGAGAGAAATCTTGATTTTTACTGTCTTTATAATAGAAATCACCGAGCTCAATTTGTGCTTCAAAAAGACCATTCTCCGCAGCTTGTTTTAGCCAATAAAGAGCTTCTTCGTCCCGAGGATTAACACCTATTCCTGCCAAATAACACATACCCAGCTTAAATTGTGCTTGTCGATTCTTTTGTTCGGCGGCACGACGAAACCATTTTACAGCTTCATCGTAGTCTCTTTTGATGCCATCTCCGTTGAAATAACACATCCCAAGCATAAGCTGTGCCTCCGAATGGCCTAAATCTGCGGCCTTTTGAAAGAGGTCGACGGCCTCTTCATAACGATGCCCATTAAATGCCCTCTTCCCATTTATATAATTGATTTCAGACAAGGCTTTTTGTTGGTCTTTATTTGCTTTAGAATGTCCTAATTCTGTAGCTTTTTTATAGAACTCAATGGCATCTTCAAAACGCTGTTCATTATAGGCATTATTACCATTAATATAATTGATTTCTGCTTTTGCTTTTTTATGACCATGTTCAGCAGCCTTTTGAAAGAGCGCAACGGCTTCTTCATGTCGTTGTTCCGCATATGCTTTTAGACCGCTTTTATACTCTTTTTCTGGGATAAGTATGGTGCAATAAAAGAGAGCCAAAGCGATCAAGAGTGTAACAAGCACGGCAAAAGCTATAATTCCTCTTTTAATTATGACTTTAGATAAAGAGATTCTTTTTTTTGAATTTTGATTTGCAGAAACACTTGGTTTATTGGTTTTCTTATTTTTAATATAAGCATCTACTGTTTTAGTTTTTGCCACAGTTACAGGATTGTTAGGCTTTCTGACAACAAATTCTTTTTCGCAAACAGAACACTCGACTGTTTGTCCGACAAAAGATTCATCGACAGAATAATGCTGGTTGCACCAGGGACACTCGATTTTGATTTCCATAACACAAACCTCCGGATTGATGTCGTTTTGACGATTGTAAAGCAAAAGGCACGCTGAGGGAGGCCGATGATGCAGACACAAAAAAAGCCGGACGCTTCCCCGTACGTGTGCGAGAAGGTCCCGCCAAGAACCTGCTACCAAGACGACAGAAAAACGCCCAGCAAGACACAATGACACAATGGTCCTTGCTGGCATTTCGAACTTGGTAGCAAAAGAGACTAATTCAAACTTGGCGGGTTTTCTCGCACTTTTGCTGAAATAACCGATAAAATGAGCTTGAAACCGGATTCCTGTCAGACAGGAAAGCGATTCCAAACAACAATTTACACGCGATAGGAGAAAAATCAAATGCTTTTTCTGCTTTTTTTAGTATTTTCCTGTTTTTGAGGAGGAAGCGTAGATAGGAAGGACGCTATGCGTCCCCGCTTTGCTGGGGGCGGCTCCGCCGCCTCGGAAAGCTCGCTCACGCTCGACATCATATTTGACCGCGAGACGCGCACGGCAGAGTGTTTGGGAAAGGAATTCTGCTGCTTCGCTGGGGGCGGCTCCGCCGCCTCGGAAAGCTCACTGGCGCTCGCAAGATATTACTTGACCGCGAGACGCGCACGGCAAAGTTTGGGGGAAAGGAATTTTGCCGTTTCGCTGGGGGCGGCTCCGCCGCCTCGGCAAGCTCGCTGGCGCTCGCATGATATTACTTGACCGCGAGACGCGTGCGGCATCGACTTCAAGACCACCATCGAGGCAGAGAATAAAGGAAATGACCGTGGCGTTTTCAGCTTCCGGACGCCGCTGCCGTCGAAGCCGTCATTGCGACGTTCAAGCCGGGTGGGGGCGATTCTTTTGTTTGAGAAAGGGAGAAAAGCGTCAGAGCGGGAGGTCGACGGCTTCGCCGCGGACAAACGCCGTGTGGGTAGTCCAGCCGATGGAGCGGGCGAGTTCGGCGGCAGCGTCGAACGCGTAGGCGACGTGTTCGGGCTTGTGGGCGTCGGACCCGAGCGTGATCTTCATCCCGGCGCGGAAGGCGGCGCGGAGAAGCTCCGCGGCGGGGTAAATCTCGTTCGCGGCCACGCGGAGGCCCGCGGTGTTCAGTTCCAGACAGATGCCCTTCGCGGCGGCGCATTCGTAAATCTCCGTCATGCGGCGGAGGACCGTTTCCGGGTTCGAGTGCCGGAACCCGAATTTCTTCGGCAGGTCGGAGTGTGCCATGACGTTGAACCCGCCGAGCTCGACGAAATCCTTCAAATCGGTCAGATAGCCGTCCCAGACGGCATCCACACCGTAGCGCGGCCAGTCGTCGAGCTTGTCCGGGTCGTCGAACGCGAAATCGCCGACGTAGTGGACGGAGCCGATCAGGTAGTCGAACTTCGGGCGCAGCGGGGCGAGCGCGGCGAAGACCTCGTCCATGCGGCCCGGCACGTAGTCGAATTCGACGGCGGCGAGGACTTGCAGGTCCGTTCCCTTTGCGGCGTCGCGGAGCGAATCGAGGATCTCAAAATACCGCGGCAGTTCGTCGGGGACCATGCGGAACGCGGCATCGTAGCCCGTAGGCGCGGGGAAGTGGTCGGAAACGCCCCAGTACGCCAGACCGGCTTTCAAAGCGGCGGCGAGGTATTCCTCCGGCGCGCCGGATGCATGCTTGCAGAGGGCGGTGTGCGTGTGGAGGTCCGCCCGGCGCGGAATGGCGGTCTGTGAAGACGTGCTCATGCGCCGCGTCCGTTTCCGCCGGACGCCTTCGAAGCGGCGCCTTCACCGTAGGGGTAGGGCAGGAACGAGAGGTCCTTTTCCCCGATGGCGGCGGCAAGCGGGGCGCCGAGCGTGTAGAGATAGCGGAAGCCGTCGGACGCGACCGCGGAGACGAACAGCACGGAGGAGACGTAGCGGAGGATGGTTTCCGTGTCCCATACGACCGGAGGCTCGTCGCCCTCGGCCACGCCGCTGTACAGTTTCCAGTCGTCGATCGGGAAGCAGAGGCAGCCGGAGCGGTCCGCGACCGCGGTGTCGGGTCCGACCCGGACGACGCTGAAACGGTTCCGCGAGGACGACGACAGAATGGCTGCGATGCAGGAGAAGATGAGGTCGGAGCCGATCTTGTCCTCCATGACCGCGCCGATGCAGAAGGAATCCGGGTGGAAGTCGCGGTTTTCGGGGCGGTCGGGGAACATCTTCTTCATGAACGCCGCCATTTCGGCGAGCGTGACGGGATGCGCTTTCTGGTACGCCGCCTCGAGCTCGCGCCACTGCTTCTCCACGAACGACTGCTTGTCGTTGTCGAACCAGCACAGATGCAGCCGGATCAGCCCGGTGAGCAGGGAAATGGGGCGTTCGGGCGGCTGCATGAAGATGCGGCGGCGGGAGCGCGCGATGAGGGCGTGCTGAAGCTGTCGCGTGCGTTTGCGGAGGCGCGGATTGTCGGACTTCTGCATGTCGCGGAGGACCGGCTCGAGCGCCGTGCTGCCTTTCGTGAGGAGTTCGGCCATCGCCATGCTGGCGGACTGCTCGTTTTCGTCGTCGAGCAGTTCGACCAGGTATTTCATTTCGTTTTTGTCGTCGGGCTGGTTCATGGTGCGTTTGGAAATGCCGGGGCCGGATCGTGGTTCAGGGATGGACGGGGAATTTGCCGCGGAGGGCGTTCTGGGCGATTTTCTTCACGTCGTCGTCGAAGTCGGCGCGGATGATCCACTGGAGGAAGTCCGGGGCGTTGGTCGCGACCTCGCGAAGCGTTTCGCCGTTGTGGCGGCCGAATGACACGACCGCCTCGCCGTTGCGCCATTTGAAGCGGCCGTTTTTGTCGACGTTGCTCGGGTTGACCTGGTTGCAGAACGCGTGGAGCTCGTCGAGCGTCTGCGGGAACGCCGCGATATTTTCCGGGAACTGGTCCGGGGACATGGCGGAGTAGCGTTCGAGCTGTGCTTCGAAGACTTCGAGCGAAGCCAGCGTGTCGGCGGCGGCTCCGTGGGCGCCTTCGAGCTTCTTGCCGCAGAAGAACTTGTAAGCGGCTGTCAGGTTGCGCGGCTCCATCTGGCAGAAGATCGTGTAGGCGTCGAAGATGCGGCGCCCTGCCGTGGAGAACCGGATGCCGCAGCGTTCGAATTCCTTCGCGAGCATCGGGATGTCGAACTTGCCGACGTTGTAGCCGCCCAGGTCGCAGCCCTCGAAGTAGATCGCGAGGTTCCGGGCGAGCTGGCGGAACGTCGGCGCGTCCTTCACGTCCTCGTCGGAGATATGGTGGACCGCGGTCGCTTCGGGCGGGATGTGCATTTCAGGGTTGATGAGACGCGTCTTCGTCTCGCGCGAGCCGTCCGGCATGATCTTGATGACGGAGAGCTCGACGATCCGGTCGACGAAAAGGTTCACGCCGGTCGTTTCCAGGTCGAAAAAGATCAGCGGCACATTGTCGGTAAGCTTCATGGAATATCCTCTTTTGAAAACTGGTCTGTCATACTATACTATATCACAAAAACCGGAAAATGAAAACGGAAGACGCCGGAAAATGCGGAAAAAGCGGGGGAATCGCCGCTTTGTTTTTCCGATAAAAACATTTGCCGCACGGTTGACTTTCCGGCAAAAAAAGTTATATTATCCGAAAATATCCATGAATATCAACAAAAACGGGCCGGATTTCCCCTCGGGGCGGCCCCGAAAACAAACGGAAAGGGGTTTCCCATGGCGGAAAAAGTATACGTGCGGAAAGGCGTGACAAGCAACAACTTCACTCTGGAAAACGAGGAAATGCACGTCCTGAACGGGGGAATGACGTATAACACCCGGGTTCAGGAAGACGGCTGGCTGATCGTTTCCAAGGGCGGCCTGGCGGAAAAAACCTCGACATATTACCTCGGCCGCCTCGTCGTCTCCAAAGGCGGCGTGGCGAGCGGCGTCACGACTTCCTCCGGCGGCAATATCCATGTCTCCAAGGGCGGTCTGGCGAAGAACGTCACGATCTCCTCCGGCGGGTGGCTGAGTCTCTGGTCCGGCGGCACTGCATCGGAAATCAATGTCAGGAAAGGCGGCAGTCTGCAGGGCGGGGAGGGTACGATGGCCGCCTACATCAGCTGGACGCCGTGCGAGGGCAAACTCCGTCTCAATGATGGAGCTTATTCCTTTGCAAGCAGGATGTCCGGGGTGCATTACGGGTCCGGCGACGCCCGGATCTCGTCGTGGACATCTCCGGTGAGCGGAAAAACGATTCCCACCAGCGGATCCATGTGCGTCATGCACGGCGGTTCGGCGAACCAAATGACCGTCAATTATGCCGCCACCATGCAGATTTTCAGCGGCGGCACGGCCAGCGGCGCCACGCTCAGCAAGGGCATCGCGGAGCTTTACGGGGGCGTGGCGAAGGACACCATCCTTGAGGGCGGCTACATGTTTGTCTATAACGGCGGGATCGTCTCCGGCGTAACGACCACAGACAGCGGCACCGTGTGGGTCAGAAGCGGCGGCACGCTGACCAACATCTCGGGGAACGTCATCGTGTCGGTTTACAAGGGCGGCACCGTGACCAATCTCAATCTGACGAGCGGCGGCGAACTCTGGGTCGAAAAGGGCGCCAGGGTCGCCAATGTGACGAAGGAGGACGGCGCGACCATCGAGCTCGAAAAAGGCGCGAGCATCAAGTGGAAGGGGACGCTCCTGCCGGAACCCTCCCGCGACTGCGACGACGGCTGGAACAACTGGCTGTACGATTCCAAGACGAAGGAACGCAACAGATTCCTTCCGTCTTCCTCCGACGGCGTCACGCTTCAGAACGGATTCACCGGCGAGATCAAGCTGGACGACTCGAATCCGAGCGGGGCGACCTACTGGAACTATGTCGGCTACCGCGACGAGGCCGATTTCCAGAAGATCACACTGAACAGCGCGGCACGTCTAAGCTTCACGGTCTCGACCTACGGTTCCGTGAAATTCACGCTCTGGAAACTCAGTTACAACGATTCGAAGGGCACGTACACCCTGAAGTCGCTTCAGACGCGCACGTTCAAAGGCGGCGGGGGCGATACGGCTTCGATTCTGCTCGAAGAAAGCGCCATCGGGACGGAGTATTATATTTCCGTGGAATCCACGGATGCGACCAAGACCGGCGGCGAGAACTACAAAATTGAACTCAATAACTACATGGATGGCCGGGGCAAGCCCTGCACGTGGTTCTTCGAGGACGGAGATGACGGCTGGAACGACTGGCTGCTTGATTCCGGAAAGAATCCGAATCCCAGCCTTATTTCGACGACCGTGACCGGGTCGAATCAGGCGGTCAAGCTGGACAGCGGGATATCCAAAAGCTTCGCGGAAGTATCCTACAACGGCTTCGTCGGGTTCGGAGACGAGATCGACTACGGGAAACTCAAAGTCGGCGCCGATGCGAAACTCACATTCGAGGTCACGGCGAAGGATGCCGCGAAGTTCACGGTCTACGAGCTGCTCGCCAACGGCAAGAAGAAGTCCGTCCTGACCGGAAAATGCAAGAAGGACCACAACGATATCAGTGGCGATCCAGTGTACGTGTACACGAACACGAAAGGCGTCAAGCTCAAAAAGGACGGGAATTATTATGTGTGCGTACAGTCCACGAACGCGAAGAAGAGCGTGATCGGCACGTACTATTCCGTGATAGTCCTCACCTACGACACGAGTGGGGCCGCCATGCTGAACGAGGCGGATTTCGGAATGAATACCGGGCTCGATATGCCGGATGCTTCGTCCGGGGATGTCCTTTCCGGGTTGCAGGATGAGCTGAATTTCGGACAGAGTCTTTCCGGTGACTTCGCCATTGGTGCGGCATCCGTCCTTGATTCGCTTCAGGACAGCGGACAATCCGGCTGGCCGGACCTCGCGAAACTGGCGTAGCTTCCGCCTTAAACAGCCTCAAAAACAATGCCTCCGGCCGTTTTTCGATGACCGGGGGCATTTTTCTTAGGGAATGAGCTTGGACGATGGGGGAACAGGCGCTGACCGTGTTCAGATTCGGGGCATTTCCGGTTCTGCGTTCTGTTTGCCCGGGTTCAGCAGGGCGTCGAGGTAACCGTCGGCGGTCCGGAGCAGCAGGACGTTCGTTCCGGCGTCCGGGGAGAACTCGTCCTCGCGGCGGGGCAGGGGGACGATGCGCAGGCCGAGCTTTTTCGCCTCGGCCTCGGTGAAGCCGACCGCGACGTCGCCCCAGCCCTTGCGAATGGCTTCGGGAATGATCTCGGACTCGGCGATCTTGAACACGACCTGAAGCCCGGCGGCGTTCGCCGTGTCCTTCACGTAGAGCAGGTCGACGGGGTTCGCTCCTTCGCGGTAGAGGCAGATGAAGCCGCCCGCCGCGGCGATGAGCTGGGAACGTCCCTCGGAAACGGTGTCGGGTTCCGCCTTCGCGCCGGTGACGCAGGACGGGAGCAGGAGAGCGGCGGGGACCGCCGCGAAAACCGGCAGGAGACGGAGCGGACGGGGCAGGGGGAAACGCGGTTTCCGCCGCGGCGCGGGATTCATCGTTTCCCGCCTCCGTTCCAGATGATGCGTTTCGCCCAGCGGCTCGAGTCGTTGATCTTCCCGACGGCGAAGCCGTTTCCGTTTGTATCGATCACGCAGAACGCGCGGATGGCGTCGATGTAGCAGACGAACTGCGCGTCGCCGGCCGTGGCGGGGCGGAGCTGTTCGAGGATCACGCTGTCGACGGCTTCCAGCGAAGCCGGGTCGATGACGTCGATGCGGCCCTTGACCTTGAACGCGACGGCGATCTGTTTCCCCCCGTCCATCGGGATGGCGTAACCCGCGCTGCGTCCGTCGAGCGATTCCCTGGCGGAGGAACGCAGGATGACGGGCGGAGAGTCTTCCCTATAGGCGGGACAAAGGATGAAGTCCGTCTGCGCTCCGCCGAGGAAATGCAGGTCGACCGGAGCCCAGCCGAGGTCAAGCGAGGTGATGGATTTGCGTTTGAAGCCGTTCGCAGGATTGAGGTCGAAGTATTCGATTGCCTTCAGCGAGGCGGCGGCAAGCGATTTGCCGTCGGGCGTGAGCGAAAGCGCTGACGCGGGCGAGGCGGTCTCGAACGTGGCGTACGGGATCTCGGCGGAGGCGTCGGCGTCCTTTGCGATGAAGAAGACTTTCGAGCCGAAGAAACCGGAGCAGAAGACGCCGTCCGCGGTTGCCAGCAGGGCGGTCTGCACGGGCGCGGTGTCTCCGTTGAACGGGAACGGCAGGGCATAAAACGCGGTCTGCTTTCCCGTTTTGAGGTTGAAAAACGCCGCGCCGAAGCTCTGTTTGCGCGAAGCCTGCGGGAACGCGAGGGCGGTCATGGTCTCCGGCGCGGGGCCGAACGCGAGTTTCTTCAGCATGAGCTCGGTCGTGAAGATGCGGATGACCTGCCAGTCCGAGGTGTCGATCAGCACGATGCGCGTGCCGTTCGGGCCGAGGGAAGTGCCGGTGCGCTCGGCGATCGCGAGCACGCTGCCGTCGTCCGAGAGGGCGAACGCGTCGAGCCTGGTCCCGCGGAATCCCTGCGTGGCGAATGCGGGCCGCCAGACGGAGACCGTTTCCGCTTTTTCGTCCGCGAGCTTTTCCGCGAGGGAACCTGCCAGGAGTTTCGAGGTGAGTGTGAGTTCGCGTTTGGATTCGCGGATGGGCTGGACCGCGGATTTCGCGATTTCGCGGATGTTGGAGGAATCCACCTCGATCTCCGGCATTTTCTCTTCCTTGATCGTGGCCGGATTGGTCTTTTCCGAGGCGGAAATGGAGAGCGAGCCCGTGCGGATGCTGTTCCGGCTGTCTTCCCCGTCGGCTTCGTCGGGGCCGTCCGGCATCCACGTCCGAGCCTGTGCGCCGACGGCGGGACCGGCGGGCTGCTGCGTCTGAGCTTGCGCGACGGCCGGTTCAGCCTGGTTTGTTTGAGGTCGGGAGGCGGCGGACTCCGCCGTTTTTTTCTGCGCGGAAACAGTGACGGCGACGGCTGCCAGAACGGCGATGCCGAGGGTCAGGGCGATGGCGGTGGAAACGGAGCGTGTCATGCGCGCCTCCCGTGTGGTCGTGATGGTGCTTAGATCTCGTAGAGCCAGTTGTGCGTGTCTTCGATTTCGCCCTTCTGGATGCCGGTGAGGCGGTCGTAGAGCTTCTGGGAGACGGGGCCGCATTCGTGGCCGTATTCGATGACCTTGCCGTGGATGGTGACGGAGGAAATCGGGGTGATGACGACGGCGGTGCCGCAGGCGTCGACTTCGGCGAAGGTCGGGAGTTCCTCCTCGGCGACGATCGGGCGCTTCTCGACGGTGATGCCGAGGTCGCGGGCGACCTGCATGAGGGACATGTTCGTCACGCTGGGCAGGATGGACGGGGAATCGCTGGTGACGTACTTGCCGTCCTTCGTGATGGCGAGGAAGTTGCTGGTGCCGAACTCGTCGATGTACTTGTGCTCGCGGGGATCGAGGAAGAGCGGGATCGGGTATCCGGCCTTCTTCGCGAGCTTGGCGGGCATGAGGCTGGCGCCGTAGTTGCCGGCGACCTTGAACTGGCCCATTCCCTTCGGCGCGGCGCGGTCGAAGTCCTCGATGACGAGCGCGGGCACGCCCTTCAGGCCCTGCTTGTAGTAGGCTCCGACGGGCATGACCATGATGAGGAAGTCGTATTCGTCGGCGGGGGCCACGCCGATCTGCGGGCCGGTGCCGATGTAGAGCGGGCGGATGTAGAGGGAGCCGCCGGATCCGTAGGGCGGGACGTAGTCGATGTTGTCAAGCACGACGCGGTGGATGGCCTCGAGGTACAATTCCTCGGGGATCTCGGGGTGGAGCAGGGCATGCGCCGTGCGGTTCATGCGGGCGATGTTTTCCCAGGGACGGAACACGCGGACCTTGCCGTCCTTGCAGCGGAACGCCTTCATCCCCTCGAAGCATGCCTGGCCGTAGTGGAGGCAGGTGGCCGCGATGCTCATGGTGATGTTCGGGTCGGTCTTGAGCTCGCCCTTGTCCCATGCGCCGTCCTTCCAGTGGAAGGCGATGTGGGAACGGGTGGGCATGTAGCCGAAGGAGAGGGCCGACCAGTCGATGTCGGTGCGGATGGGACGATAGTCCATGATGAAAACTCCATTGTTGAAAGGTCCGGCGGCGTGAAAAAAGCCGCCAAAATGAAATGAACATAAAGAAATTTACACGTTTTTCGGCGATAGTCAATGTTTTTTTCGGAAATCGTGTTGATTTTTTTTGATTTTGGGCTAATTTAAGATGTAAAATGTATCGACAACCAAACATGAAGGAATCTCCACATGAAATTTTCCCGCTTCTCCATCCTCGCCGTGGCGGCGCTCACCTGCGCCGCGTTCGCTGTTTCCTGTGAATCCGATGACCCGAGCCGGGCGGTCGCTCCGTTCTGGACGGACGGCGACGTCGACGGCGACGGTTCCGGCCTGAACGGCGCCGGCCTGAACGGCGGCGACGGCTTCGGCGACGGTTCCGGCCTGAACGGCGGCGACGCCGGACTCCGCGGCGGCGACGGCTTCGGCGACGGTTCCGGCCTGAACGGCGGCAACGGCTTCGACGACGGCCCCGGCGCGTTCGGCGAAGACCTGAGCAAGACCCCGTACATCGACGGCTTCGGCGCCAGGATCGAAGGCGTCTCGTTCACGCCGGTCTATTTCCCCTACGACCAGAACACCATCTCCTCCACCGAGGAAGCCAAGGTCTCCGCGGTCGCCCAGTACCTGCTCGGACACCCCGAGGCCGGCGTCGTGGTCGAAGGCTATTGCGATGAACGCGGCACGGAAGAATACAACCGCGCCCTCGGCGAACGCCGCGCCCTTGCCGCCAGCGAACTGCTGATCGACGTCTACGGCATTGAAGTCTCCCGCATCAAGACGGTCAGCTACGGCGAGGAACGCCCCGCCGTGACCGGCACCGGCGATGCCGTCTGGTCGAAGAACCGCCGCGACGAATTCGTGCCCGTGTATCTGAAGAACAACTGACGTCCCGACCGACGGACGGCTTCAGCTCAACTATGAATCCGGGCACAGGCGACTGCGCCCGGATTTTCCTTTTCAAGCAGGAACGGAATCCATGACATCCCTGGAAAACATCGTATCCGCCGGAGCGGAAAACGCCGCCGGTGAAGTTCAGGATGTTTCTGTTCCCCTCTCCGGTCCCGCTCCTGAAGCCGACCCTGTTTCCCCGTCCGTTCCCGCGCCCCGGACGACGTTCAAAATGGAGCTGTCGTTCGACGGCACCGCGTACCACGGATGGCAGCGCCAGCCGAACGGCATCACGGTGCAGGAAGTGGTCGAGGAGAAGCTGTACCGGCTTTTCGGCGAACGCGAGCGCATCCGCATCCAGGGCAGCAGCCGCACGGATGCCGGAGTCCACGCGCTCGGCATGGTCTGTTCGTTTTCCGCTCCGCCGTCGCCGTACATCCCGGACTGGAAGCTCAAGAAGGCGATGAACCGTCTGCTGCCGGACGACATCCGCATCCGCACCGCCGAGGTCGCGAACGACGGCTTCAACGCGCGGTTCGACGCTCTCGCCAAATCCTATGTGTATGTGGTCAACACCGGCGACATCAACCCGTTCAGCGGGCGCTACTCGTGGCACATGGAGGATATGACCGAACTTGACGCGCTCCGCGAGGCGATCCGCCACGTCGAGGGGCGGCACGACTTCTCCACGTTCACGGTCGAGCGCGGCAAGATCGACGACCCCGTCCGCACCATCCTCCGCACCGAGGTCCTCACGTTCGGCCCGCTCGTCTGCATGTATTTCCTCGGCACGGGGTTTCTCTACAAGATGGTCCGCAGCATGGTCGGCGCCCTGATGTTCGTGGGGCGCGGCCGCATGACCCCGGACCGGTTCCGCGAAATCCTGCTGGCCTGCGACCGAGCGGAATGCAAGGATACCGCTCCCGCCCGCGGACTTTTCCTGAAACGCGTCTTCTACGAGCCCGACGCCTGGCTGGACGACCTGCCGACGCGTCCGCCGTTCTGGACCGCATGAACTGCCAATTCAAACATTTTCACCATAGAACAGGAACCAGAAATGAACACTGACGAAACCACCGCCGCAAGTCCGGTCCCGGTCCTGGCCGCACGCAGGATCAGCCTGCAGGACCGTTACAGCATGGAACGCCTTCGCGATCTCAGCCTGGAAATCTACAAGGGCGACGTCGTCGCGCTGGTCGGCGCATCGGAGGACGGCAAACGCCTTCTTCTGCGCAGTCTGGACCTGCTGGAAGAGCCCGAGGGCGGCAACATGGAAGTGAACGGCAAGCCTGTTCAGTGGCGTCACGGCGGCGCGGCCCGTGCCCGCAGGGCCATCGGCATGGCGTTTTCGCGCGAATCCATCTTCTGCAACCTGACCGTGCTCGAAAACATGACGATCGCGCCGCTTGATGTGAAGGACGCCGAGGAAGGCATGATCCGGGAACGCGTCAATTCCCTGCTCAAGTTTTCCGGACTTTCCGGTCTGGCGGAAGAAATGCCCATTAACCTTACGGCAGGCCAGCGGCGGCGTCTGGCGATCGTCCGGGCGTTGGCGCTCAACCCGGAGATCCTGCTGGTCGAAGATCCCGGCGACAAGCTTTCCCCGGAGGAGAAAAGCGAGGTGTACGCGTTGCTCCGGGCGTTGGCGCAGACCGGAATGACCATGCTGTTCTCGACCCGCGACCTGGAATTCGTGCGGGAGATCGCCACGCGCGTGGTCTTCATGGCGGACGGCATGATCCGCGAGGACGGCACGGTGAAAGAAGTGCTGGACCATCCGAAATACGACCGGACGCAGGCGTTCGTCAGGAAAAACACGGGGTTTTACCGCGAGCTCAACGCCCGTGCGTTTGATATTTATGAGTTCGAGGGGGCGATCGACGTCTTTGCCGCCGGGAAACTCCTCCCGCCGGAAAAACGCCTCGGCCTTCGCACGGTGCTGAAAACTCTGCTCGTGAAGATGCTCTTCCCGCGCATCAGCCGCATCGTCCTCATGATCGATGTGGACCGGAAGACCGGCGAACTGAACGTGACCGTCCAGTACCCGGGAGTCGGATTCGATCCGCTGACCCAGAGCCCGGATGTGGCTGCGGACGCGGCGAGGGCGGAACTCCTCGCCCTCGTCAAGTCGGCGAAATACCATTCTGCCTCAGCCGGGAAAAACGAGCTGACCCTGGTCGTGTAACCTGGCGTTTTTCCTGTGCGCTCGCGTAAGCAGCGCGCTACCTTAGTGGAGGGGAGGGCTTGGTCTCTTCCGTCCGCCAGCGTTAGCGGCGGACTGCTTCCGTGGAGGGCTAGCCCTCCCGAATAATCTTGTACGGTTCGGGATCGGTCGCGCGGGGATACTCCACGGCGGGCGGCCCGAACAGCATCACCGCGCCGACCTTGTAGCCGGGCGGGAGCCGAAGCAGCGCGCGCATGCCGCGATCATATTTGAACGCGTAGTAGGCGAATCCGCACCAGAGCGTGCCGACGCCGAGAGTCTGGGCGTACAGGTCGAACTGTGTGAGCGCGATCGAGGCGTCGAACGTGCCGCACGGGGCGTCCTTCGGGGAGGACACGACGATCATGTGCGGCGCGTTGCGGAACACGAAATCGTAGCCGTCGAGCATGGATTTCTCGAAGCGTTTATAACCCGGATAGACGATCCGCATGATGCCGGTTTTGAGCAGGAATCGGATGATCTTCCGCATACGCGTGTGGAACTGCTCCATTTTCGCGAGGTCGTCGACGACCGTGAAGACCAGCCGGTGGTCGTTGCATCCGGTCGGGATCCAGCGCAGCGAGGTGAGCAGCTTGTCCATGATCTCCGGCGGGAGGTTTTCCTGTTTGTAGAACCGGATGCTGCGGCGCTGGCGGATGAGGTTCATCATGCGGGCTTCGTCGGGCAGGGGGCCGGCGGGGAGACAGTCTTCCGGCTTGTGACCGTGGCACGTGACCGCGCCCGCGGGGCAGACGGCGAGGCAGTGCTGGCAGTTCATGCAGTGTTTCGCAAGCGGCTTCGGGATGAAGGGGAGGCCGTCTTCGCCGCGCCGGATGACCTGGACGATGCAGTCGGCGATGCAGCGTTCGCATCGGATGCACTTGGATGCGTCAAAAGAAATCATGTTGAACCCGTTTATGCTGAAAGACCGGGAAAAAAGGCTCCGTCCCTGTTTCGGGGGAACGGAGCCTTGCATATTTGCGGGAAAAGACCGCCTTTCGTCAGGCGGCGCCCAGGGAGCTCAGCAGGACGATGGAGAACGCGAGCACGAAGATGGCGACGGTCTCGACGATACCGAGCGCCATCAGCTGGTTGGCGAAGCCCTTGCCGGTCTCGGCGAAGGCGTCGGCCGCCGCGGCGGCGCTGATGCCCTGCCAGAGGGCGGAGACGCCCATGGCGATGCCGGCGAGGACGCCGACGAGGGAGTAGACGATCCAGTTGCCGGCGGTGGCCGCGCTGATGTTGGTCGCGCCGCCCATCACGATGAACATCACGATCATGCCGTAGATGGTCTGGGAGAGCGGGGCGCCCGCGAAGATCAGCAGCTGGAACGGGGCGGGCTTGTTCTGGGCGTAGCATTTCTTCCACGCGCCCATGGCGGCGCACGAGGCGGCGCCGCAGCCGTAGGCGGAACCGATAGCGGCGAAGCCGATTGACATGAACGCGGCGGCGTAGATCAGGGCCTTCTGTTCGAAGAAGGGCAGATCCTGGGCGGGAGCGGCCGCCTTGGCCGTTTCGACGACGGCGTCGGCCGTCTGGGCGAGGACCGGGGTGACGTTTGCGAGGGTGTTGAGAAGCAGACTCATAATGGTTTTCTCCTGGTGTGTTTGTTTGTATTTTTAATGGTTAGTTATTGTTTTGTCTGGCGGAGAAGGGTTTGAACTTGAATCCGGACCACTGGAGACCCATGTGGTTGGAGAATTCGAGCGTGTTCAGGCGGACGGCGTGGACGAGGACGCCGAGGAAGCCGAGCGCGAGGTTCAGGACGTGCCCGGCGACCGCGACGAGGACCATCAGGATGATCCCGCAGACCAGGCTCTTTTCCGCGAGGGCGTCGCGGACCATCGTGCCCATGAAGTTGAACTTCTGGGCGATGTACATGCCGGAGAGGCCGACCGCGAAGAGGCGGATGTAGGAAAGCACGTCCGTGAAGCTGCCGATCAGGTCGAACGGCAGGTTCAGCGCGCCCGACGGGCGGATCGTGGCGGCGATGATCACGACGCCGGCGATGTAGACGTATTTGCCCCAGGACGGGAACGTGCCCTTGAAGACGATGAGGCCGACCGCGAGCAGGAAGTTCGCGAAGATCATCAGCGCCCAGCCGATGTTGGAGAATTCGCGCCAGTCCTTGCGGATGCCGGTGAAGAATCGCACGATGTGCGCGCTCATCAGATGCAGCATCGCCAGCAGGAAGCAGAACCACTGCGTGAGCTTGTCCGTGGTCAGCTCCGACACGTCGATCTTGTAGAAGTCCGCGAACTTTTTGGCTGCGGCGCTGTGCGTCGGGTCCGTGATGAAGCTCCAGCCGCGCATCCAGCCCGGCAGGACGTCCGCCGGAAGCCCGAACCAGGCACCGTTGAGCGCGCCCCAGATGAACGTGAAGGACGCGAGGAAGATCAGCAGGACGAGCGGGAGGCGCGCCGCTTTCTTCGCGCGGAACGCGATCAGGCAGATCGTGCCGACCGCGTGCATCAGCGCGCCGTAGCCGGCGTCG
>JAEEGJ010017031.1_pt1 | contig 16542 bp, 15 predicted proteins | sample 8958761 | NCBI WGS metagenome assembly JAEEGJ01 (sample SAMN16246546, study PRJNA631951) | gut metagenome | biome: gut microbiome; feature: rumen; material: RS-attached | host: Bos | place: Iran: Karaj | collected 2018-10
CTAGTGGGGATTACCGCCGGGGCATCAACCCCAAAGAACATTATTGAGGAGGTTCAGAATTATGTCAGAAGAAACTTTTGAACAGTTGCTTAACGCATCTTTCAAAACAATTCATACAGGGGAGGTTGTTGAGGGAACTGTTATTGACGTTAAGCCTGACGAGATAATCCTTAACATTGGTTACAAGTCCGATGGTATCTTGACCAAGAACGAATATAGCAACGATAACAGCATTGACCTTACAACTGCAGTAAAGGTTGGCGACACAATGGACGTTAAGGTCCTTAAGACCAACGATGCAGACGGACAGGTTATTCTTTCATACAAGAGACTCGCAATCGATAGAGGCAACAAGAGAATCGAGGAAGCATTCAACAACAAGGAAGTTCTTACAGCCAAGGTTGTTCAGGTTCTCGAAGGTGGTCTTACAGTAGTGGTTGATGAAGTCAGAATCTTCATCCCCGCAAGTCTTGTTTCAGACAGCTATGAGAAAGATCTTTCCAAGTATCAGGATCAGGAGATTCAGTTCGTTGTAACTGAGTACAATCCTAAGAGACGCAGATATATCGGTAACAGAAGAATGCTTGTTACAGCTGAGAAGGCAGAGCAGGCTAAGAAGTTGTTCGATACTATCAAGGTTGGCGATGTCGTTGACGGCGTAGTTAAGAACGTTACTGATTTCGGTGCATTCATCGATCTCGGTGGAGCAGACGGTCTCCTTCATATCTCAGAGATGAGCTGGGGACGCGTTGAGAGCCCTAAGAAAGTATTTAAGATCGGCGATACAGTCAAGGTTCTTGTTAAGAGCATTGACGGAAGCAAGATCGCTCTTTCAAGAAAGTTTGACGACGAGAACCCTTGGAAGGATGCTACTGAGAAATACGCAGTAGGCAACGTAGTTAAGGGTAAAGTTGCAAGAATGACTGACTTCGGTGCTTTCATCGAGCTTGAGGCAGGAATCGATGCACTTCTTCATGTTTCTCAGATCGCTAAGGAGCATGTTGAGAAGCCTTCAGACGTACTTAAGGTAGGTCAGGAAGTAGAAGCTAAGATCGTTGATTTCAACGAGGATGAGAAGAAGATCAGCCTTTCAATCAAGGCTATGTTCGCTCCCGAGAAGGAAGACGAAGCAGCTGAGGAAGAGGGCGACGTTGTATCAGTTGATATCGACAAGGTTATCGCTGAGCAGAACGAAGAGAACTAATTTAGAACAGTAGAATTTTTGCACCGGCAGCAATTATTTGCTGCCGGTTTTTTGTGCAGAGCACTTGCCGAGGTTCTTTCGAGGCTAGTGCGAGCCATGGGTGAACACTTAACGAGGTTTTATCGAGGTTAGTGAGAATCCCGGAGGATATTGATATGAATGCTAGATTTCGTAGTGAATATGTAGATATTGCCAGGGGCATCGTGATCATCCTTATGTTGATAGGACATTCAGGCGCCCCTGATATCATTACAACCCTTATATACGGTTTCCATATGCCGTTTTTCTTTATCCTTTCCGGTTTTCTTTATAACAGAGAAAAGTGGGAAGAGAAGGGATTAAAGAACCTTGTTGTAAGTAAGTTCAAGGCATATATCATTCCCTATTTTGTACTCTGTGGGATAAATATCGGTCTTGAGCTTATCTATGATCTGATGTCCGGCTACAGCTTTGAGGAATTTTCTCAGGAAGGCGTAAGAAGTATATTATGGGCGCTGTATTCCTATAGCACCAAAGCAAGAATGGGAACCAGTGTGCCGTTATGGTTCTTACCATGTATCTTCTTAAGTACGATAGTTGTATGGGCAGTTTTCAAGTTAAGGAGCAGAGCGGCGAAATGCCTCATGCTCATGGCGTTCTGGGGTGTCAACCTCATCCTCGGAGCACTTAAGAGCCCTATACTTCCATGGCATATCGGAATAGCTCTTATAGGCGCAGGCTTTATGATGGCGGGATATTATATCAGGAAAGTCCTTGATAATAAGGACGTATCCAAGGTGATGTCAGGGAATCCGCATTTTTATGTGGGCTTTATGTGCTTTCTTTTTTCAGTATTCTTCCTATGTACCGTGGCAACGGGCAAGGTTGATATAAATCTAAGAAAGTTCGGCACATATCCGGGTCTTTTTATCATGGGAAGTACCTGCATGTCAGTCTTTGTGTTGCTACTTAGCCGCGATGTGATCGGCTCAAACAGAGTTCTTAAGTTCTTTGGGCGCAACACAATAGTGCTCATGGGCTTTAACTACACTATAAATTATTACAGTAAGATATTTTGGCAAAAGAGTATTCTAAGGGGAATTGTTTCATATAACTGGATCGTGGTGTGCATACTGGACGTTGTTTGCTGCGCTGTCCTTATAAAGATCAAGAAGCGGATCGATATGCATAAGGCATTGAGCACCGCATCTTAAATGTTCTGTTAACGCTTATATAAAAGAAGGAGAATTTAATAATGAAAAGAGTGAGATTACTACCGTTACTTGGGCTATGTTTATGCCTTGCGGGCTGCGGAAGTAAAGCGACCGTGCCTACGGAGCAAGCTTCGGAAGCGGATTCAGAAGACACCGAAGCGGCAGGATCGGGAAATGCGGCTTCCACTGAAAAACCCCGTTCGAAGTTTGCTATATGGAGGGACTATATCGACGGCAGAGATAGATCGGAGATCACACTTGATGAAGAGTCTGAAAAGCTGTATTTGGGATTTATCAGTGGGGAAATAGAGGCAGAATGTTCAGAGGACTGCAGTGAATACTGCGAACAGTTTGGTTTATCCTCCGGGCAAAAAAGCTACAAATTGCCTGAAATTGAAAGAATGATAGACATTGATCGTACCAAAATACCGGACGATGCGGAGTACTTAAGTGAGAGATATATTGATCTTGGGCTGGATGGAAGCTATGAACTATTGGTGGATTTTTATGATGAAGAAGATCCACATGGATATGGCTTAAGTCTGATAGTAAAGAATTTTGGCGGAAAGCTGAAGATATGCTATATTCAGGACTTTTGGGCCAGACAATCCGCAGTCATAACATATTCCGGAATGATATATGTATCAGGCTCGGGCGGGGCTATGACTCACGGAGGATTTAACGGATATCTTGATGCTGAAGGAAAGTATCATTTGTGGTATGAGTGGGATGAATTGATATATGAGACAGAATATGATCCTCCCGAAGAGGATGTGACCATTAACGGTATCCGGATCGGCGGAGATGACATAAGGGTGGATGTAGACCGGTATACCTTTTATGACAATAAAAAGTATATAACAGTAGACGTGGAATACCGTTATCCTGAAGACGAACACGGCGAGGATGCCACAGATCTTGAAGATGCGTATAAGAAAGCCTGTGAAGCTTTTGTTGACCCGGATGAGACGCTTTGCACCATAGAAGAAATAGAGGATATCTTAAAGGATTATCGCAAGAAGCTCGGCATCTCCGATGAGGTATATACCTATGGAGATGAACTAAAGCCTGAGGATGACTAAGAGCATTTTCTTTGACAGATGTCACTTTGGGATCAAATATGTTTGAGATGTCGTTTATAATTATTTAATTTTACATATATTCTGCTATATTATAAAATATTATTAGGCTCAAAAATACATAGGCCGATCAGGAGGGTGACATCTATGGTTTACGATTATGAATGGTTTAAAAAGGCAGTATACGATCTTACCAAGATAGATCTTAATGCTTATAAAGAGAAGCAGATGAAAAGAAGGATCGATACCCTGATCGGTAAGTATGACGTCAAGGGATATGACGGATTTGCAGAGCTTATCAAAAAAGACAGAGAAGCCCTTGATGCTTTTGTATCATACCTTACCATCAATGTCTCCGAGTTCTTTAGAAATGTGGATCAGTGGAATCTAATGGATAAAGAGATGGTGCCTGAGCTCATGAGTAAGTTCGGCAAGAACTTAAAGATATGGAGCGCAGCTTGTTCTACCGGCGATGAACCCTACACGATCGTAATGCTGTTATCAAAGCATATGCCGCTAAATCAGGTCAATATTCTTGCTACGGACCTTGATGCCGTGGTACTTGCTAAGGCTAAGGCAGCTATATATGACAAAAAAGAGGTTGCGGGAGTTCCTGCAGATTTTAAAGCAAAGTATTTTACTGAAACCGAAGACGGTAAAATGAAAGTTTCGGATGAGATAAAATCCAGGGTAACCTTTAAGCAGTCAGATCTTTTAAGAGATCCCTATCCAAAAGATCTTCATCTCATCGTTTGCAGAAATGTGCTTATCTATTTCACAGAGGAAGCCAAGGACGAGATATTCAGAAAGTATTATGATTCTCTTGCACCGGGTGGAATCCTCTTTATCGGAAGCACAGAGCAGATAATTAATTACAAAGAAATAGGCTTCGTTCGTAAAAACTCCTTCTATTACGAGAAGCCTAAAGCCTAATAGTTTTCTCCTAACTCTACATCTAATGCAGAGCAGCGGCTCGAGCGGCACATTCCCTCGGGCCGCTGTTCTGTTCTCCGGCCTCAGATTTCCAGGATCTTGGCGATTACATGAGCGGCGTATAGGCTCATGGCGAAGCGGCTCTTTTTCATGCTTTCGCAGAGGTCGAAGTAGAAGTTTTTGTCTTCGTAATCCTGCTTGAAGAAGGGGGTGAAGACGAGATCCCACTCCTTGAGGTATTGACCGGACTTTTTGGTGTAGCAAGTCTCGGGAGTTGCCTTTTCGCGGTAAGCTTTGTCAACGAAAGAGGCAATTGATTTGTGTATTGCCATATCTTCTTTGGGAAGATAATAGTAGTCTTTGTAATTGGAATAAAAGTATTTGAGCTCGGTCTCATATAGAGGAAGCCTAAGGGTTGCTTCGGCGCCGTTTGTTTTTAGATAAAAACCCTCGAAGTTCCCGGTAAGAGAGCAGGGAAGCGCCATAGCAAAGTTGAGCTTCATAAATATTTCTTTTCTTGAATTGCCATCTATATCATCGTACTGATTGGCCTGAACTTTGACAGCTTTAACAGGAAGCTTGGAAGCCCAATCGGGACAATATTTTTCATCATCTATTTCTTCATCTGCTTTTACAGAGACTTTCGGAAGATTTCTGAACATGGCAAAGAACGTGCTGTACTTGAGCATGGGAAGAATCCCAAACATCCCTTTTACATCTTCAAAGTTATGCAGAAGAAGTAGCTGAAGGGCTTCCGGGTTTTTGCTCTGTTCATAGTTTTTGTAGATGGGGATGAGTTTGCCGCCATCGTATTTATCTTCTCTGTTGATGCCAAGATAGAGCTCAATGGTCTTTTGCTTACAGTCCATGAGACCAAGTTGTTTTTTGTAGGGACCGATCTTTTTGTAGATATCAATTGAATTCATGTTTTCAAAGACATTTGGAAGATCGTATTTGCTGAGTTTACTCTTTATATAAGGAATATCAAATCTATCACCGTTGTAGTGAAGAACTTTAGTAAAGCCTTTAGCGAAGTCGATAAAGGCCTCAAGAATATCTTTTTCCTGGGTAACGTCCTCGGCGAAGAACTGCGCAATATTCCAGGCGCCGTTCTCGTAATAGGAAGCACCGATAAGATAGAGGTCAGAGTTTCTAAGTGAAAGTCCGGTTGTCTCTATATCTATAAAAAGAATGTCGTTGTTGGAACAGCCAAGTATCTTTGGCAATGAGTGAACTATGTGATCTTCATTAAATGTCAAGGATTCATTTGTCTTAATCATGCTGTAAATCTCTCTTTCCGAAATCGCCTACTAAGATATTGTACCATACTTTACTTTATTTTTCGTATACCGGAAATTGCAGCGTAATGCACAATTTTATTGGACGTTATCGACAAAATTTCTTTTTATAAAAGTCAGCATTTTCCGTGGAAATATAGTATAATTAAATTGTTAAAATTTTCACCCGATTATTCTTTTCGGGTCACAGTTATCTAATAATATGAAAGAAGGGTAGGAAATGGCAAGAGGTACTTTTAGGGGCGGAATCCATCCTTATGAGGGCAAGGAGTTGTCCAAGGATAAGCCCATTAAATCAGTGCTACCAAAAGGTGACTTGGTTTATCCGCTGTCTCAGCACATCGGTGCACCGGCCAAGGCTATCGTCGCTGTTGGGGATCATGTACTTACAGGACAAAAGATTGCAGAAGCCGGCGGGTTTGTTTCGGCACCGATTTTTTCAACCGTGTCAGGTACGGTTAAGGCTATTGAGCCGCGCAGGTTGGCTACCGGCGCTATGTGCGAGAGTATCATCGTAGAGAACGATGAGCAGTATGATGAGGTGGAGTTTGCACCACTTAAACCATACGAGGAGATGACAGCAGAAGACAAGATTGCAGCGGTCAGAGAGGCCGGTGTAGTAGGAATGGGAGGAGCAGGATTCCCTACTGCGGTTAAGTTTTCTCCTAAGGAGCCGGACAAGATTGACTATGTTATAGCCAATTGCTCGGAGTGTGAGCCTTATCTTACATCGGATTACAGACGTATGATAGAGGAACCGGAGCTTCTTTTGGAAGGTCTTAAGATTGCTGTCAGTATTTTCCCAAACGCCAGAGGTATTCTTGCGATAGAGGACAATAAACCCGACGCGATCGCTAAATTCCAGGAATTAACTAAAGATGAAGAGAAGATAAGCGTTAAGCCCGTCAAGACCAAATATCCTGAGGGCGCTGAGCGTATGCTTATATATGCGGTTACGGGAAGAGAGATCAACTCATCAATGCTCCCTGCGGATGCAGGTTGTATCGTTGATAACGTTGATACTCTTTGTGCTGTCTGCAGAGCGGTTAAAGAGGGAAGACCTCTCATGGAGAGGATCGTTACCATTACCGGTGATGCGGTGACAGATCCCAGAAACTACAAGGTCAGGATCGGAACCAATTACAAGGAGCTTCTTGAGGATGCAGGCGGATTCAAGACAGAACCTGCCAAGATTATTTCAGGTGGTCCCATGATGGGATTTGCTCTTTTTGACCTTGATGTTCCTACAACTAAGACGGCATCGGCTCTTACATGTCTTACCAAGGATGCAGTATCTGCCCTTGAGCCAAGTGCATGTATCAACTGCGCAAGATGCGTGGAGGTATGTCCAGAGAGACTTATCCCCAAGAACCTTGCAGATGCTGTTGAGCACAACAACGAAAAGGCATTCCTTGATATGTACGGTATGGAGTGCTGTGAATGCGGATGCTGCAGTTATATCTGCCCTGCCAGACGTCAGCTCACTCAGCTGATCAAGGGTATGAGAAAGATTCAGCTGGCCAACAGGAAAAAGTAAGGGAGGGACATTTTTAATGAGTGATATGAAAAGAGTGTCATCCAACCCGCACGTAAGGGCAAACACCACTACATCAAACATTATGATGTGGGTTGTAATTGCGCTTTTACCGGCTGCAGGCTTTGGTATATACAATTTCGGGCCGGATGCTCTGATTATTCTTTTATTGTCCGTGGCTTCTTGTGTTTTATCTGAGTTTATCTATGAGAAAGCCATGCACAAACAGGTAACTATAGGTGATCTTTCGGCAGTTGTGACAGGACTTCTTCTTGGAATGAACCTGCCTTCAACAGTGCCTTTCTGGATCCCGATTCTTGGCGGTGTGTTTGCGATCATTTTGGTTAAGCAGCTCTTTGGAGGTCTTGGCCAGAACTTCATGAATCCCGCACTTGGCGGAAGATTATTCCTCGTAATATCTTTTCCCGCCATTATGACTAATTTCATTACAGATACATACACCGGAGCAACACCTCTTGCTAACCTCAAGAACGGCGTTGATGTGAATATCATGGATATGCTCATTGGTAGAACAGGTGGTACCATCGGTGAGACATCTATGTTGTGTATCGCACTGGGCGCAATGATCTTATTTGCGCTTGGAATTATCGATTATGTGATTCCATTCACATATATCGCTACATTTGCAATCTTTGTTGCACTCTTTGGAGGATACGGATTTAACTGGGCTTATATCTCAGCTCACCTTGCAGGTGGCGGACTTATGCTCGGAGCTTTCTTCATGGCTACCGACTATGTAACTTGCCCCATCACTCCCAAGGGAAGAGTTATCTACGGTATTATCCTGGGTGTTCTCACAGGAGTCTTCCGTATATTTGGTGCAAATGCAGAGGGTGTATCTTATGCCATCGTTATAAGTAACCTTCTGGTTCCTCTTATTGAGAAATTCACGATCCCGAGAGCTTTCGGAATCAAAAAATCAGCAAAGAAGGAGGCGAAGAAAGCATGAATGATACAAAGAGCATGATCAAAAACGCCTTGGTTCTTTTTGCTATAACTCTTGTTGCGGGTGTGCTTCTGGGACTTGTTTATCAGGTTACCAAGGATCCTATCGCATATCAGGCCAAACTCGCTCAGGACAGAGCGAATATGTCTGTGTTTGCGGATGCTGCCCAGTTTAGCGATGTTGAGCTTAATGCAGAGGGCGCTGCATCAGCAGTTTCCGGGGCTACAGGAGTTACCATTGAGGATGTAAAAGAGGCTCAGGATGCTTCCGGTAATCCTCTTGGATATGTAATAAGAGTTTCTTCCAAGGGATATGGTGATTTTATTACCTACACAGTGGGTATTACAAACGACGGCAATGTGAACGGTATATCCATCATATCGATCGCTGAGACTCCCGGACTTGGAATGAACGCCGAGAAGGTTATCGTTCCTCAGTTTGAAAATAAGCAGGCTCAGCAGTTTACTGTTGTTAAGAACGGACAGCTCACAAGTCCTTCTACTCAGATTGAAGCAATTTCCGGTGCAACCATTACTTCTAAGGCTGTTACCAGTGGCGTCAATGCTTCAATTATATATTTCCAGAATGTTTTGAAAGGAGGACAGTGATGAGTGAGAATGTAAAAAAAGGAGCCTTGGGCTTCAAGCAGGATACTCCGGCCGAGAGATTTTTTAACGGTCTCATTGCTGAAAATCCTACTTTAGTACTTATGATAGGTATGTGTCCTACCCTTGCCGTTACATCATCAGCGATAAACGGCCTTGGAATGGGACTTGCAACAACTTTTGTTTTGGCACTTTCAAATGCTGTTATAGCAGCTCTTAGAAAGACAATCCCTGCTACAGTCAGGATTCCTTCTTTCATAGTTGTTATAGCTTCGTTCGTTACTTTGGTGCAGCTCTTGATGCAGGCTTATGTTCCTGCACTTAACAGTGCGCTTGGAGTTTATATTCCTCTTATCGTTGTTAACTGTATCATCTTCGGTAGAGCGGAGGCTTATGCAAGCAAGCACGGTATCGTTCCTTCATTCTTTGACGGAATAGGAATGGGAATCGGTTTTACCTGCGCCATAACAGTAATTGGTCTTGTAAGAGAGTTTATCGGTGCCGGTACTGCTTTTGATGTACAGATCCTTGGTGAGGGAACAGTAATTCCCGGAGCTGTAGGTTCATTCCTTTCAGGCTACAAGCCAATAAGCATCTTCGTACAGCAGGCGGGAGCATTTATAGTTCTTGCTTTCCTTATTGCAACTATGAACAAGATCAAATCCAATGCAGCTAAGAGAAAGGAGGCTGAATAATTATGGCACAACAGATTATGAGCCTTGTGGGACTTATGATATCAGCCTCACTTGTCAATAACGTAGTACTTAGTCAGTTCCTTGGACTGTGTCCTTTCCTTGGTGTATCCAAGAAGACTGATACAGCACTTGGAATGGGAGGAGCTTGTGTCTTCGTTATCACCCTTGCTTCTCTTGTATGTAGCATTATTTATAAGTTTATTTTGAAACCTTTGGATCTGTCTTATTTGCAGACAATTGTATTTATCCTTGTAATTGCTATGCTTGTACAGTTTGTTGAGATGGTACTCAAAAAGTACATTGTTTCACTGTACAGAGCTCTTGGTGTGTATCTTCCTCTTATTACAACCAACTGCGCTGTTCTCGGTGTTGCACTCAACAACGTAACAGATGGATATACAATCTTGGAGAGCACTGTTTGCGGATTTGCAACAGCTGTCGGCTTTACAATTGCGATAGTTATATTGGCAGGACTTCGTGAGAAGATGGAGTACAACGACATCCCTGAGTCATTTAAGGGAATGCCCATGGTACTTCTTACTTCCGGACTCATGGCTATTGCATTTACCGGATTCTCAGCTTTGAAGTGAAGGAGATAGACTTATGATTATTGGAATAATCATTGCAACTGTGGTTGTAGCCGGTGTAGGTATCGCTATTGGTATTATCCTTGGACTGGCAGACATGAAGTTGCATGTGGATGTAGATGAAAAAGAAGCAGCTATTCTGGAAGTTCTTCCAGGAAATAACTGTGGCGGATGCGGATATCCGGGATGTAGCGGATGTGCAGCTGCCATAGCAAAAGGTGAGGCTGCCGTAAATCAATGTCCTGTAGGAGGAGCACCTGTAGCCAATGCAATTTCTTCCATTATGGGAGTTGAGGCTGCGGATACAGCCAGACAGGTCGCTTTTGTACATTGTAACGGTAACTGCGATAATGCAGAGAAGAAGTATGATTATGTAGGAGTCAGTGATTGCAGACTTCAGGCACAGGCACCCGGCGGTGGAGCTAAAACCTGCTCATACGGATGTCTCGGCGGCGGATCTTGTGTATCTGTTTGTCAGTTTGACGCAATTCACATTGTAAACGGTGTGGCAGTAGTAGACAGAGAAGCTTGTAAGGCCTGCGGTAAATGTATAGACATTTGTCCTAATCACCTTATAGATTTCATTCCCTATGATGCTCAGGTTGCAGTTGCATGCAAATCACAGGATATGGGAAAAATCGTTAATTCGTATTGCAAAGCCGGCTGTATAGCCTGCCATATCTGTGAAAAGAATTGCCCTGCAGATGCAATAACAGTTGATAACAATGTAGCCACTGTAGACCAGGAAAAATGCGCACGTTGCGGAATCTGTTCGACAAAGTGTCCAAAGAAGGCTATCGCTTCATTTTGAATTTTGGTAAATTAGTACTTGCATTAATCCAATTTAACCGATATGATTGTACCCGTTACTGTTGTTTTTTGACAGACGGAGGTATGACAATATGGGCGAATGGAAAATAGCCTTTGATAGGATAATGGATCAGTTATATAATCATCCCGAAGAGATGAGGGAGAGACTTCTTAAGAAGTATGACAATCCCGACTATGTTATGATCGGACGTCCTAAGACAGGAATTGAAAAACTTAAGAGTATGCATTAAGTAAGTAGGCTGTGCACCGTGAAGGTGCACAGCTTTTTTATTGCTTCGCAATTCCGCCTGGGCGCGAGAGCCGCAATCGACTATTTATTTCGTAACAAGGTGCTTACTTGATTAACAACTCCCGTCAAAAAAATAACGAAATTTCTTATTGTTTTATTCTGAGAATGATATTATAATGTAAAAAATGTTAAAACAAAATTTACAATATCACAATATTAAATCAAAGTTTGTTGGGAGAAAGATATGACAACGGAGATGAAAGAAGTATTAAAGGGGATATTTCCGGAGTATCAGATTTTCGAGACTGTTAAAGAACGTGGATTTATTAATAGTAACAGAACTCAATATCAGAATATTCCGGCTGAAAGTGCTGCCTATGAAAGAAGTAATGTACAGCAGCAGACCGTGGCTCAGAAAGTAGCGGTAAACACTCCTGTAAAAAATGCAGCTAAAAATTCAGCTAATACAGTAAGTAGCCCTGAAACTAGGACTATGGGTGGTCTCATGAATAGTCCTGTTAAAGGACCTATGACCGGTCCCATAACAGGGCCTATTAGTGTGCCCAAAGGTGTCTATAAGGCTGCCAAGATGATGTCTGCTACTTCACCCATTATGGCTAATATCAGCAAAGTTGTACTTACTGATAAATATACTTCCGGAAGAGATGATGACAGAACAGCAGAGAGAGCAAGTGCTGTATTTGCGCAGCTTCCTAACATTCTCAAAAATTATTGGGTTGGATCTGATAATGACAGAGCATCTTTGTGCAAAGCTTTTAACAGACCATATGTTAAAGGCTATGACAGCAAGAAGCCCAAGAATTCCGTGCTTATAATAGGAACAAAGAGCCGTGGAAAATCCTATGCAATCCGTTGCATAAGTGCGCTACTTAAGCAAAAAAAGATTTTCAGATATGCCGAGGTTTCTCAAATTGATTTTGCTGACTATTCCGCAGATCAGGACAATAAGCTTCTTTTATCTGATCTTTACAAGGCAGTGCATAGCTTCACAGAATCGATTCTGTTTGAAAATATTGATAAAGCATCCATCGCACAGATGGACATTATATACAGTCTTATCACGGAAGGCGCATATAAACTTACTAAGAGATATATTATGCGTGACGGAAGTCTGGTTGAGGCTGTCGGAATGCTCAATACGGAAACTATTTCAGAAATACCTTCCAAGGATAAGTTCTTTATTTTTACTACTAATGTTTCTGAAGAAAAAATCTACTCAATGCTTGGTAACAGACTGATCAAGGCATTTGGCGATATCATTAAGCTTGATCCAATTGAAGGCGAGCAGATCAGAAACCTGGCATATACTTTGCTTCTTAATATGATCCGTAAGAGCAAAGAGAATATTCATGTTTTCATAAACCATGATGAGCCTCTTGTTGTGGAGATCGGCAAACACTTTAATAAGGAGAGCGGTGTAAAGGGACTTGGGGCCTATATTGATGAACAGCTTTATGAACCTCTTTCAGAGATGAAGATTCAGGGCAAACTTGAAGATCAGGCCAATATAGAGATTAAATATGACAATGGTTATTGTGCTCATCTTGAAAACGGAGAAGTTATTAAGCTGGCTGATTATACCAAGAACTACGGCGCAATGAATCTTGATATGGTCAAAAAAGAGCTGGATGGAGTTATAGGACTTCCCAAGGTAAAAGAGTTTGTTCGAAACCTTGAGAACAATCACAAAGTACAGCAGTTAAGAGGACAGAAAGGATTAAAAACTTCCGAGATCTCAATGCATATGATATTTGCAGGTAATCCGGGAACCGGAAAAACAATGATAGCAAGGCTTGTTGCAAATTACCTTAAAGCTATCGGAGTGCTGTCATCGGGACACCTTTGTGAAGTTACCAGGGCAGATCTTGTGGGACAGTTCGCAGGAAGTACTGCATTAAAGACGACCAATGTAATTAACAGCGCCAAGGGAGGAGTCCTTTTCATAGATGAAGCATATTCCCTTTGCAGAAATGAACAGGACAATTTCGGACTTGAGGCAATAGATGCTCTTGTTAAGGGCATGGAGGATCACAGAGACGATCTCGTTGTGATACTTGCAGGTTATGAGGAGGAAATGCAGAATTTCCTTAATACCAATACAGGCCTTAAATCCAGATTTCCCAATGTTGTTCATTTCGAGGACTATACTACCGATGAGATGTATGAGATTGCCAAAGTAACAGCTCTTTCCAAGGGATATAAGATATCTGAGGAATGTGAGGGAGCGCTCAAGCGTTACTTTAACAAGAGCCGTATCAAGGGAAAGAATGACAGCGGAAACGGAAGACTTGTGCGTAACACTATTGAATCAGCGATTATCAATCAGTCTGTTAGAATCATAAATAACCCTGAAGAAAATATTGAACTTCTCATTCCTTCGGATTTTGGTTTTGAACAGGAAGAGGAATTTGATCTCGAAAAGCGCCTTAACAGCGTAATTGGAATGGAGTCCGTCAAGAAATACATAAGAAGTCTTGCTGCAAGATTATCCCTTCAGGCAGAAAGAGAAAAGGCAGGTCTTAAAACAGGTAATACACAGACTATGCATATGATCTTTGCGGGAAATCCCGGAACGGGAAAGACTATGATGGCAAGGACTGTGGCAGATGTTCTGTACAGCATGAATGTGATTCCTACAAACAAGCTTGTTGAGACCGACAGATCGGGTTTGGTTGCCGGCTATGTGGGACAGACCGCCATTAAGACCAGGCAGGTTATTGAGAGTGCTCTTGGAGGTGTACTTTTTATAGATGAAGCATATTCGCTTGCTCAGGGCGGTGAAAATGACTTTGGACAGGAAGCAATAGATACTCTCGTAAAAATGATGGATGATAATCGTGAAAGCCTAGTAGTTATCCTTGCAGGATACAGCGATGATATGAAGAAGTTCTTAAATTCCAATGCGGGTCTTCAATCAAGATTTGCGAATATTATAGAGTTTCCGGACTATACAACGGATGAGCTTATGAGTATAGCCGACAGAATGTATTCCGAGCAGGGATATGTACTTAGTGATAAAGGAGAGGCTGCGCTAAGAACAGCTATAGAAAAGGCGAAAACTGCAGACCGTTTTGGTAATGGACGATATGTCAGAAACATATTTGAGAGATCGTTAAATAACCAGGCCTTAAGACTTAGCGGCGAGAGCGATCACTCCAAGGAAACACTTATCACGATTACGGATGAAGATATTCAGGAGGTGCAGTGATATGAAAAAATCAATCTCAAATGTACTGGCTGTGATATGGTTTTTTGGGGTTTTTATATGGGCATTTATCATTGGTCTCATAAGACTTTTTATATCCATTATTCCTAATGTGCTGCGAATGATAGGTACAGGTTATGCAGTTAAATCCGGAGGATTTGTTCTTTGTTTTGTGTGTGCGGTTGTTTTTTTCCTTACTATGATAGTGCCTGTCTTTAGGAAATGTTATTACAAATTACCGTGGCTATATCCTGCATCAATAATCTTGCTGATGAATCTTTTTATCTTTTCGATTGCAGAGTTTATTATGGAAAAAGGATTTTCTGTAATGAGTGTTAATCGCCACGTTTTGACAGTTTTTCTTGTGCTTATACAGATTGTGGTATGTAGAGCCGTAATGTCCGTATATTTAAAAAAGTATCCGTTGGTCCTTCGTGCAAGCGACAGATTGGAGTGAGGTGACAGGAAATGAATAATATAAAAGAATTGACACAGGAAGCTCCAAGTAATTTTCAATATGTGAGCAGTATTAAGATGCCTGAGGAAAAGAAAGATACTGTCGGCGAATCAGCATTTACCCAGCGCATGATTCGCAAATCAGGGTTGGTGTTGGCAGCCGGGATAGTTGCCGGAGTGCTATTTATTGCAAATGACACGGGAAGTGTCTATGAGTACAACGAAGAGGTTCAGCAAGCTGTTGATACACGAGTATCTGAAACGCTTAGTGCCGGTACTGTAATAGCCGAGAAGGATGATGGCTATATAGGCGCTGACTATGATGTTACCCTATCTACTGATGAGGAGGAAACAACTATTCAGATTTGGGATTATGCCTCCGAAGACGGTGATTATGTTCAGATATTGGCAGATGATCAGGCTGTATCCGAGCCTTTTATGCTGACTAATAAGCCTGTTACCTATACTGTTCCTGCAGATGGAGAAATCAAGATTGTGGGAATAAGAGATGGCGGCGATGGGATCACTTATGGAATATATTATGAGTCAGATGGTTTTATAGTTTATAACGGTGTTGAGCAAGGCGGAACAAATACTTATACATTGACAAAAGAGTGATCGAAAAGAGGAACAAAAATACTTACAGGTCTTGCGACCGCAGGAATGCTTGCAGCAGTAAGTGCAATAGGCATTCAGTCAGTTGGGGGAACAACAACGACTGAGACTGTTGAATATACTATGGAGGAAAATCTTTCCGATGGATTGTTCCAGATATACAGTATCCAATGATGGAGAAATACCGTAATTCAGGTGAATTAGTATATTTTGACATAAAATAATAATAAAAAGGTTGGATCGTACAGATCCAACCTTTTTTATAATTACCTATTCATAAACGTCCGTACATTTATTCCGTTAACTTCGATGTGATCATCTACGGCGATGACAAGGCACTGCCTGCCGTCTACGATGCGGGACTCTACAAGGTCTGTTCTGTCGGGCTTAACCTTGATCACGACGTTGGGAGTCTCGATGTCAAACTTTCTTGTGTGAGCGATATTAGTGGCAAGAAGAGGATAGTCCTCATCTCCGGCGCATTTTACGTATGTCTCATCAAAATAGTTTAATCTTTCATCCGATACACCACTGTCGTGAAGAAGCTGCTTAACATCGCTCTTCTTAAGCTCAAGAGGCTCAGGATCATCCACATGATCGTCGATCATCTCATTTAAGTTGTCATGAATATTCTTCATGATATCGTAGTCTGCTGTATCACCAATAGTATTCTGAACAACCGCATCAAAAATATCTTTTTGCTCAGGGGCTGAGATAGGAGCATGACCGCCAAACATAGCTTCTACGAATTCAGGCTGCAGATTCTCGGGCTTCTTGGTGAAGTACAGCATGTTGTGGATGTCGGTATCTCTTTCTATAAAAGCAGGGAAAAGAAATCCCTTAACAGGTCCGTCCACTATCCAATCGCGGAATCTTTCCTCGATGACATTTTTGGACTCATTATAACCAAGACCTGCCTTAGAGAGCTTAACGGGACAGATGCTGCAAAGGATATAGTCATAAACCTTCTCGGAAGCATCCTCCATCTCGATACCGTCCGATGTTACGCCGGGAATGTCATAGACAGCGTGAACGAGAATGATATAGTAATTTTCTCCGTTGATATAATTGGCAATGATCTTGTCGTAGC
>JAEEGJ010017035.1_pt1 | contig 16539 bp, 13 predicted proteins | sample 8958761 | NCBI WGS metagenome assembly JAEEGJ01 (sample SAMN16246546, study PRJNA631951) | gut metagenome | biome: gut microbiome; feature: rumen; material: RS-attached | host: Bos | place: Iran: Karaj | collected 2018-10
CTCGGTGTCTCGGCCTCGATATAGCCCAGCACGCGGTCCATTGTCTTCTTCACGCCTTCCACAGTCGGTATGCCATAGCCCACTTGATACTGAGGCTGCATCAAGTGAAGCGGTGTGTTGTTGTCATTCACTACTTGCTGGGCCGACACTGCCAACAGTCCATTGGCGAAGCATAGTGTCATCGCAATAATTCGTTTCCTTTTCATATTCATTCTGATTTGTCTTAGCGGTGACAAAGATACAAATTATTTATTATATAGCTTATTTCCTGCCTAAAAAAATACCATGAAGGAAAAATGTATGCAAAATGACAGTATTCTGTTCGGTCAATGCCAAACGGTTAGATTAACCATGCAGCCAAATTACATTTTAAAAAACAACATGTAAGAATAAGGCTCTTTTTATTAATAGTAATAGGAAATTCGTCATAGAACATACAATAATTTGTCATGACGGAAATCTGTATTATCAATGACGGATTTCTGTTGGTATCCTTTTTGTTTTATTGTCTAATTTTGCAGCGACAAACTACAACAGTATATATATAAAAGAGGTTTCTATACGTTTTGACAAATTTTGATTATGTTTTTACACGTAGTTTTACACTTGAAGCTGCGTTTTTAAGGTGATGAAAAGAACTATAGCAATCATAACAGCTCTGCTGACCGTAAATTTCGGCTGGACGCAGAACTCCATAGACGAGAGTCTGGAGCGACACAATTTCTTCTATGCCGGACAAAGCAAACAGCGACGTATGTTCATTGTCAAGGACGGAAAGGTGAACTGGGCCTATCAGGACCAACTGAAGAAGGGTGAAATCAGTGATGCCGTGCTGATGAGCGACGGACATATCCTTGTGGCTCACCAGTATGGTGTGGCAGAAGTGACGCAGGATCAGCAGACCGTCTGGAGTTATGCGGCACCGAAGGGGACGGAGATTCACACCGTTCAGCCTATTGGTCGCACACATGTGGTGTTCGTGCAAAATGGCAAACCTGCCAAGGCGGTGGTGATGGAAATACCTGCCTGCCGCATCGTCCGCGAGTTCGAACTGCCTGTCAACGAAAAGGGGTCAGTACACGGACAATTCCGAAATGCTCGGCTCACATCGCGCGGCACTCTGCTCATTGCCAACATGGGCTTAGGCTGCATCCATGAGTATAACTGTAATGGTCAGGAAATAGACCGTTGGACAGGCATGCTGCCCTGGAGCGTGCAAGAGATGCCCAAAACGGGCAATCTGCTCATCACGGGGCGTAAAGGACTGATACAGGAAATCAACCGTCAGGGGCATACCGTATGGCAACTAAACACTACGGACTATGGCGTGATCCAGCCGCAGAAGACCATACGCCTGAAGAACGGAGGACACATCATCAACAACTGGTATAACGAGTGGAACAAAGAGCCGATGGACACGGCAAATGCGCCTGTACAGGCCATCGAGGTGGATAAGGACGGACGGTTGGCCTGGCAACTCAAGGCATGGAAAGAGCCTGACCTCGGACCGTCAACGACCATCCAACTGCTGAACGAGGCGGCGAACCGTGACCGTATGTTCTTCGGCGAGTTCAATCCACAAAGTCCAAAACTCTTTGTCGGCGACAACGAGCCTATCGGTGAGGGGCGTGGCATCCATCCAGGACGTGTGGCGTGGATTCACTCGCCGGGCGTGGCTCAGTGGGACGGCAAGACTGGCCTTTGGATGGAGGACCGCTGGAACGACCAGCAGAAGGCGGATGCCATGATACCGGCGGCTATCATGCAGCTGACAGGTGAGGCGACAGCCAGAAAAGCATGGCAGGCTCTGTTCAAACACTTCAACAGGACTCACGGACGGGGCAATCGCAGTTATAGGAAGGGCGAGACGATAGCAGTGAAGCTGAACATGAACAATGCCATTACCCACCACGACACTATCGAACTGAACTCATCGCCTTTCATCACGTTGGCGCTCGTCCGCTCCTTGGTGTGTGACGGAGGTGTCCGCCAACAGGACATCGTACTCTGTGAACCCAGCCGTGCCATCACTGATTCTATATATAATAAGGTGCACCACGAATTCCCGCTGGTTCGCATGATCGATAACATCGGTGGTGACGGACGCGAAAAGTGCGAATACTATTCTGAACGAATTGTGTATTCAGTGGATAATGGGAAAATGGCACGCGGACTGGCAAAGTGTATTGTAGATGCCGACTATCTCATCAACTCGGCCCTGCTGAAAACCCACAGTGGTCCAGGCGTGACGCTAACCACCAAGAACTGGTACGGAGCGACAGACATTAACCTGCTGTGGCGACAGAACGCCCACAACAACGTGAGTCAGGACAAGCGAAACGGTAAGCCCCAATACAAGACCTTCGTCGACTGGATGGCGCACAAGGATATGGGACAAAAGGCACTGCTGTTTCTGATTGACGGCACTTACGGTTCCCGCGATGTAAACGGAGCTCCCAACCCCAAATGGATGAAGGAACCCTTTAACGGAGACTGGGCCTGTTCGATCATCGTGTCACAGGATGAAGTGGCCTGCGATGCCGTGGGCATGGACATCATCATCAACGAGTGGCCGGAGTTCGGCTCACTGAACTATTGCGACGAGTATCTGCGCGAGGCTGCCTCGCTGCCCAATACTCCCAGTGGTACGGTCTACAAGCAGGAGGGCAAGCCGGTGGAGCAGTCCCTCGGACTCTTTGAACATTGGAATAAAGACCATCAGTATAAGAAGATTGACCTGAAATACAAAAAACTATGATGATAAAAAGGCTGGTGAGTGTGATGGGGCTCTTGCTATTTTTCGCAGGCACGAAAGCCCAAGTGAATGATGCTTTTCAAGGTGTGTTGCCTGTGACCGACCCCATGATGAAGAAAAGTCTGAACGGCGAGTGGCAACTGAAGGTGATAAAGTGGATCGCAGACAATCAGACTGTACCTGCCGTCGATGAGACGTGGGGCAGGATCCCTGTGCCGGGTTGTTGGGAACAATATGGCTTTTGCTCACCCAGCTACGACAAGGCCCAACCGCTTACGGGTTATTACCACACCACATTCACCGTGCCTGAAGCATGGAAAGGTCAGCTGGTCTTCATCCGCTTCGACGGTGTGCTATATGGTTATGACCTGTGGGTGAACGGTAAGTCTGTGGGTACATGGCGCTCGGGTTATAACACCGCCATCTTCGACATCACGCCCTATATTGACAAGAAGGCAGCGACGCAAGCATTGGCTCTCCGCGTCATCTCACAATTCAGAGGAAGCGATTTCGACTATAATGACGACTGGGCACCCAATGGTATCTTCCGTGATGTGACGCTGATGTCTGTGCCGAAGACGCATATAAGCGACTTGACGATCCGGACGAAGAATACGGGTGAGGTGATGGTCAGCACAGATATCGCTAATGCTGGCAAGGACACTGAGGTGAAGCATAAAATCTACGACGCTGAGGGTTGCCTCGTCGGCACCAATCAAGTGGAGCAACCACACCTGTGGACTGCAGAGACACCTTATCTTTATACCCTGAAGACAATGCTGCTACAGAAGGGCAGGCCACTGCAGACCTTCGAGCATAAATTTGGCTTCCGTGAACTGACGATTGACGGGAATATCCTGAAACTCAATGGCCAACCCATCAAACTGCGCGGTGTGACCTCGCACAGCACTGACCCCGTGACCGTGAAGGTCATCGACGAAACCAGCATCCTCCGTGACATGAAGCTGATGAAGGAAGCCTCCATCAACTATATCCGCACGTCGCACTATCCACGTGAACCACGTTTCTACGAACTGGCCGATTCGCTCGGTTTCTATATTATCGACGAGGTGCCTTTTGGCTATGGCGACAAGAATCTGTCAGACTCAACCTTCTATCCAATGCTACTGCAACGGGCACAGGCTACCATCCGCCGCGACAAGAACCATCCATCGGTGCTGATCTGGAGTCTTGGAAATGAGAATCCGCTGACGGATATCTGCATCAGGCTCGGCGACTATGTGAAGCGTGAACTTGACTCCTCTCGTCCCATCTGCTATCCGCAGGTAGGCTCATACTTCAGGAAATTCAATTATGATTTCCCCAAGGTAGCTGACATCTATGCGCCTCATTACCCTTCAACGGCACAGATTGGTGACTTCTACCAGCGAGCAGACCGTCCTGTCATCTTTACGGAGTACTGCCATACGCTTGGAATCTCATTGGAGGACCACGACCGTCAATGGGAAATCATAGAGCGCACACCTGGCATTGCCGGTGGAAGCGTCTGGGAGTGGGTGGATCAGGGAATGCCGTTCCGTAAGCCATTACAGAGCCGGTATGGCTATGAGGAACGGGTATTCACCTCCAAGGAGGGCGGGTTTGAGATGTGCGGTAATAAAGGTACCGACGGTTTACTCTATGCCGACCGCACGCCTCTTCCAAACTACTATGAGTTGCAGCACAACTATGCCCGTGCTTTTGTAGAGCGCGTCGATGGAGATATGTTGAATATCGTGAACCGCTACGACTTCCTCAACCTGAAAGATAACATCACTTTCCATTGGACGTTGACAAACGACCGCGATACTGTGATGCGCGGTGCTTTCAGTCCGGATTGCCAGCCGCGTAGTTCTGTGTCTTATACCCTGCCCATGCCCAGACAAAATGGTCTCAGCCTCCTTCAGTTCGATATTGAGGATGTCCATGGGAATATGTTCCTTCATCAGTCGTTTGTGCTAAACAAGCCGCAAATGGCATGGACTGGTCATGGCTCTGGAGCGGTGCTTGTTAAGAAAGAGTTGATCCGCATGGGTCGTAAGCCCACCATGGGCGAGCGTATTACTCAAAAGGGGCGTATTCCTGACAAGTATTTACTGCCGGTTGACAACGATCAGGTAAGGGTCGACATTCAACACCGTTCCATTGACGGTGGAGATGAGGTGTCGTTTACACTTACGCCCGACACTGCCGATGTGTTCCGGTCAGAGTTGGGACTGTCATGGTTGCTCGATTCCAGCATCGACCGCGTGCAATGGATTGGCTACGGCCCCTTTGCCAGCTACCCTGGACGCCATCAGGCCAACCGCTACGGCTTCTGGGCAAAACATCGGGACGACCTTTATTTTGAGGGCAATCACAGTGGCATTGATGCGGCTTTCGTGTCAGACAAGGATGGCAATGGTATCCTGATTACGGGTGACTCGCTCTCACTGAACTATGAACAGACAGACCAAGGCATTGTGCTCACCGTCAATGCATCCGTCAGTGGACAGGGACCGAAGTTTGCCAAGACTCACTTCCCTGGCAGGCAGAAGGGCGATGAACCTGTGAGTGCCACTTTTCGCAGTTATTTTATCAAAGCTAAAGAAAAGCCAGATGTGCTCAACCGCATATTCATCCGTCCACAGGACATTCCTGCCCCATTCCACCCCTTTGAAACCCAATATGATACCTATTTACTTAAATTTAAAGACATTACAGAATGAAAAGACAAGGTATTTTACTCGTTTGTGTATGGCTTGTATCGTTTAGCTTACAGGCTAATGGCGTTTATAATGTACGCGACTATGGCGCAAAGGGTGATGGTAAGACCCTTGATCATATTGCTATCAACAAAGCTATTGAGGCTGCAACAGCCAATGGTGGCGGCCAGGTTGTACTGTCGTCGGGAACCTACCTCTGTGGCAGCATCCGGCTCAAGAGTAATGTGGACTTACATCTGATGCCGGGTGCTAAGATACTTGCTGCTCCCGCCTTGATGAAGGCCTACGACGAGAGCGAGTCGTTCGGCGGCTTCCCAGAATATCAGGACGGCGGTCACACCTACTTTCATAACTCGCTTATATGGGCCGATGAGCAGCAGAACATCAGCATCACGGGTCGAGGTATGATTGACGGTGAGGGACTGACGACACGAGACACCGAGACGGCGGGCAACCCCCAGGGGGGCTCGATCGGCACAGGTGACAAAGCCATTGCCTTGAAACTGTGCCGCAACGTCACCATCCGTGACATCACCATCTATTGTGGTGGACACTTTGCCATCATTGCGACGGGCTGCGACATTGGCACCATCGACAACGTAACTATCGACACCAACCGTGACGGTATCGACATCGACTGCTGCAAGTATTTTACGGTTAGCAATACAAAAGTGAACACGCCCAACGACGATGCCATCGTGCTGAAAAGCTCGTATGCTTTGAAGCGGCCTGTGCTGTGCGAGCATATCCTCATCACCAACTGCATCGTGACGGGTTATAAACTCGGTTCGCTCCTCAATGGCAAGTATATCCCTGAGAAGGTGAATTGGGTCTGTGGTCGCATCAAGCTCGGCACGGAGTCGAACGGCGGTTATCGTAACATCACTATCTCCAATTGCACCTGCATGTGGAGCAGTGGCTTGGCTTTCGAGGAGGTGGACCAAGGGCGGATGGAGAACATCATGGTCTCGAATATCTCGTTGAGCCATGTCCACCACTATCCCATCTACATCACAACAGGCTGTCGTAATCGTGGTCCCAAGGAGGTGACGCGTTTGTCATCTGCCCGCGACATTTATATTAATAATGTAGTGGCCGACGACTGCGACTCGCTGGCAGGCATTATTATCACAGGTATGGAGGGCGAACCTATCCGCAATGTCTCGCTATCGAACATCCGCATTCAGTATCGAGGCGGTGCCAAAAAAGTGACAACACCCTACCGCGAGCAGGGCACGAACTATCCAGAACCACGCTGGGCAGGTCCTACGCCTGCCTATGGCCTCTTCGCCCGTCACGTCGACGGACTGCATCTGCAAAACGTGAAGTTCGAACTGATGCGCCCCGACGAGCGCCCTGACATCATTCTTGAGAACGTAAGAAACTACAGTGCAATGCCCAAAGTCCAGCTCCAAGATGAAGTTTTGCAGACCGCACAAAAGGCAAATGACTACTTTATGGCTAAAAACAGTGACCCTACCCAACCTACCAACGTAAATAAACTACGTCCTTCTTCCCTTTGGACGCGTGCAGTTTACTACGAAGGCCTAATGGCACTTAATACCATTGACCCACAACAACGATACATCGACTACGCCATGCGTTGGGCCGACTTTCACCAGTGGACACCTCGAAATGGAGTCAACACCTGTGATGCAGATGACCAGTGCTGTGGACAAACCTACGTTGAATTGCTTCCTTATACAGGCAAGGACTACAAAGAGTTGCTGGTTAACGTCATTGCTAATTTGGATCATCAAATGTTGACCCCCAATACAATAATTCAGGGTTCCGCATCCCATGCACATACCCATATCAACTCATTATACGGCTGGTGGACATGGATTGATGCCATACAAAGGGCCATGCCACTTTATATGCAAGTTTCTAAGCTGACAGGGAATACCTAATACCGGGACCATGCCCTAAAGATGTATCTGTGGACACGGAATAAATGCGGTGGCGGTTGCTTCAACACAAATGATGGACTCTGGTGGCGTGATGCAGACTATGTGCCACCATACAAGGAACCAGATGGCAATAATTGCTATTGGAGTCGTGGCAACGGATGGGTATATGCCGCCTTGCTTAGAAGCATGAACTTGCTTTCGCCAGAAGACAAAGCTTACAAGTTGTTCAAGAAAGACTTCCTTCTGATGAGTGAGGCACTGTTGAAATGCCAGCATGAGGACGGATTCTGGCATGCCAGCCTAGTAAGCGATGCCGTTTATCCCGACCCAGAAATGACAGGGACGGCACTCTTCTTATATGGTATGTCGTGGGGTATCAAAAATGGCTTGCTTAAGGCCGACAGATACCATCCTGCCTGTGACAAGGCCTGGCAGGCTTTGAAGTCGTGTCTACACAACGACGGATTCTTGGGGTGGAATCAAGGCACTGGCAAGGATCCTCGATTCGGATGGTCTAATAGCGTGACTTCGGTTTTTTCTTTCTCCTACCCATCCACGCCCAGACCTCATTGATGCCCCATATCACGGACATGATGAAGATGGGCATGGCTGCCATCAGCCAAAGGAAAGCCATGGTGTCGTTGAGGTGGTACTCCTTGCGGTCGTAGAGCAGTACATGCGCCTTGCTGACCGCACGATTGTTAATCACTGGCAGGATGACATCCGGCTTCTCCTGCTGACGGGGGCTTTCTTGCCGTACCCCGCTGTCGCCTCCCTGCTGCTGGCTATGGCCAGAGGGAAGCTGCTTTCGATAATCTTTTCCCATAATATAAAAACACATTGGTTATCTGTTTCTGCCTCTGCTGCGCTGATTCCGCACAAAGCCGTTGTTCTTCCACCACTTCCATTCATCGTCCTTCTTTCTGGGTAGGTCATTGTTTGACGAACCGCCACCGCCAAGGGAAGGCTGGGTTTCGGGCAAGGCGATGTCTTGGATGACATCAAGCAATCCTTCGGTTGCGACAACGGCACGCTCGGCACTGCACTCGACCATCTCCATGAGGGCATCAGCCGCAGCCTTCAGATTGTCCTCGCTGAACGACGAGCCTGGCTCCCGTCCCATGTCGATAGCCTTGGCGACGAGACCTTCCGGCAGAAGATCCTCCAGGTCGAGCGGATAGAACTCTGTACGGAAAGGCGTCCTGACAAGTTCCCTGATGGACTTGACGGCAAAGAAGATGGCGCTGTCGCGCTCCTGCTCGCTTCTCGTCGGCTCATGGGTTGCAGGCTGCGGTTTCGGCATGGCCTCTTGCTGCTTGCTGTCAGCTATCCTCAGTGCCTCCTCCTTAACCTTCAATACTTTCAGATATTCCTCGTCATCATCCGTCAGTGAAGAAATCGTAGCCCTTGGAGGCATTGCAGTATTCTGCTGGCCCGTCTGCTGCCACCTGTAACTTTCAGTCCGCAACTCTGCCGTTTCAGAATGCAGTTTCTGCCAGGTACCATAGAGCTTCGACACCGTCAGGTCTCGCCCATGTCCGAACTTCTTGGCCGAAGCCTTATACATGACGGTGCTGGAGTAATTACCGTCGAGGTCGTACAGTTTCTCGCCGATAGAGTAGCCTCGGCAAACGCCCTGGCGGTCGTAGATCGGCTCCACTTCGAAGCCGTTCCTCCGCATCTCGGCAAAGTACGTCTCGATGTTCCATGCGTCCATCCCCTTCAGCACGTTCATCGCAGCATCGTGTATACGCTCCATCCGGTGGTTCGTCCGTTCCTCGGCCTTCACCCATCCGTACCGCTCGGCAATGATGTCCGCAGCCATCTTCGCACGCTCCTTGCACTTGTGCGTGTCCTGCATTTGGCCGTCCATCGTCAGGCGGTTGGCTACAATGTGTACATGCGGCTTGCCTGTGTCGAAGTGGACGGTGGCAATGTACTGGCTCCCGGCCAGCATCGTGTGCTTGCCGCTCACCTTGACCTTGGGCTTTCCAGTCCTTTTGTCAATGACAGGATAGCCGTCCTTGTCCCTCACCACCTCGGTTTTGTAGTCCGTGGAGTCGAGCACCTTCACACAGTCCCTGCAAAACCTGTCCCATTGCTCCATCGTCCAGTCACGGCAATCCTCCTTCGGCGGGCAGAGCTCAATGCGCCAGAACGGCTTTTCTGCCCTGTGCTTGGACGCAGCCTGCTGAAGCTGCATATCCATCAGCACCTCCACGGGCGAGTACGGCTTGCCCGTCAGCGGGTTCAACTCGATGTTGTTGGCAGCAAGAAAGACGGGCTTGTTCTCCTTCCTCGCCTTCTCCTTGTCGAGCACGTAGCTGATGGCGTTGGCGGCATGCGCCCCGTCTATCGTCTCCATCTTGATTACCATACGCTAATCCCCCGCATTTGATACCCTGTCCCGCATCTGGTCGAAGAACTCCAGCGCCGTGATAAGATGCTCGCGCCACCAGTCGTAACTCTTGCCGTTGATGACGGCCTTCAGCCGCTGTTCATCCGACAGGTGACGAAACTCGGCAATCATGGCATTGAACATCAGCTGCACGTCGGCACGCTCTTTCTTCAGGTTTCGGAGCAGATTCAGTTCTTCCTCGCTGAATGCCGCACGGGGATGTTTGCCGCTCAACAGACCGATGCAGTACTGCGACAGGCTCTGTCCGCATTTTTTCGCACCAGCGCGAAGTTCGTCCAGCAGTCTTTTCGTCACCTTCATGTGCAGCAGTTCCGTGGCAATCCACTTCCTGATGCACAGCCCCGACTTGTTCCCACGCAGCACCTTCTCTATCAGGTCCACGCGATGGACGTCCAGCTTGTAGCCTACAAACAGGTTGTACCGTTGCCGGCTGATGGGCTGGTCCACCTGAAACCTGGTGGTGTCAGCCATCCGTACCCTAAAGTGCATCTGGCACTTTCCGTCTGTCACATCTGCCCACAGGTCGCTGACCACTACAGGTTCCCAAGTAAACTTGCTGTGCCACTTGTCATCCCTCAATGAGAAGCACCGCTTCTTCGACTTGATGAAGAAGCCCTTTTCGGGTCTCGCCTCTTCTACGAGCAATGAGCCTTGAAACACATCTGATCTACAATTATTATCTTTCATGTTTACTTCTCTTTTAATTAGGTGTGAGCCAGCGAACGCCTCCCCAATGGGAGCCTGCGAGCATTGCCAGTTCGGTTCGTCTGCCAAAAGAGCCTCGGCGATTTTGGTAGCACGAAACTCCAACTGGCATATCTTAGGGCAAGTTTCGGTTCTGACCGACGTTTCAGGTGCCCGGAGAGGTCCCCGGAGTGCCGGAATTGTCGTACGCTCTTGCTCGTGGTTACAAGACTTCATCGACGCTCTTCTTACGGTTAGTAACAGCACCATGCTTCTGCTCGTAACGGGCGATTCCGTCCCTGAGGAACTTTTCTACGACCTCGCGAATAGAGAAGCCTTCAATGCGGGCGATGGCCTTTATCTTGACCACAATCTCTACGGCACAGATAATCGTAAAGTGCTGCCAGGCTTTTTTGATGACACTGGCCTCTTCTGGTGCCTGCTGCATCTGAGGCTTCGGCTGCTCTGTTGGCTTCGCCTTTTGAGTGATGCTCTTGACACCACTTTCAAGGTCTTCGAAGCCGTCTAAGGGAAACGCTTGCTGACCCATACCCGTTTACACATTTATTTGTTCTACAATGGCATCGAAGGCATGTTCAACCGCAGCCTTCTGATACTTGTCAAGTGGGGAAACGGTCGAGTATCGCTTGATGATGACGCTCTGCTTGATTCTTGGCGTAACCTTTCCGATTCTGCCAAGAATTTTTACCGTCTCTTCGCGCTGCTTCATCTCGTCTGCACGGTTCTCCGTCGTATTGATGCGGTTGGGCAGGAATACCAGCCGTATATCCTTGACCCGCTTGATGACCTTGATGAAGATACCCGTGGCATCGATGGTGTCAAAGTCGTAGGAGACAGGAACCACAGCCAAATCCGCAGCCTGATACAGCAGATCGAGGTTGGAGGCATTGAGCGTTCCCGGCATGTCGATAAGTACGATGCCCTCGAACTTCTTTGCCTCCTCAATAGAAGACTGCAGGCTCTGGCGGTCTGTCGTGTCAATGGTACTCACTTCCCATGGTACTGCCACGTCCGGGGTTGCAGTTAGTTCCCTCTCCCTGTGGCGGGACAGGGATGCCTGTATGTCTGCATCCAACGCCATCACAGGATAACCACTCTCGTAAAGATACTGCGCAAAGAGCGCACAGGTGGATGTCTTTCCGACTCCACCCTTGATGTTGGTAAACAATATAATCATACTGTTTTGTTTTTGTTGAATTCAACTTAGTCCTTGTAATCATTGTACACGTTGTATGTTCTGTATGTCTTGTAAACAGTACAGCCAATACAGACATTGTAGTCGTTGTATGTCTTGTGAACACTGTCATCATTGTGGTCATTGTAACCTCTGTGGACGATGTAGTCCATGAGGACAATGTAGCCTTTGTCAACAATGTAGTCTTTGGGTACAATGTAACACATGTGTACAAGGCCTTGGTGAACACCATGACATTAGCGTCCTGTGTGTACATTGTCGCCATTGTCCTCATTCCGTACAAATGATACATCCTATACAATGTGTACCTGATTACGTCGGACATGTTACCACTCACGCTTGTTAGGTTTACGACGATGGGACGCGAGGATGGCATCGTTCTCTTCCTCGGTGGTCATCGGCACGGCATTCCTGCGCTTTACCTCCAGCCACTTGTCCAGCTCATCGTTGAAGAGCACCCAGCGCTTGCCGGGCTTCGATCCTGGCACTTCGCCTTTCTGCAACTTCATGTAGAGGGTGTTGACGGGCATGCGGAGATAGTCAGCCGCCTCTTCCACGTTCATCGTGCGACGTACGCGTTCCATGTTCTGCTTTGTTTGTCCTTCCTGAAGGTCCAGCAGTGCCACCTTCATGCCGACGACTTCATCCCGAAGCTCGGCAACGACCATGGGCAGGTCGTTGAACGTCAAATCGTTCTTATTCATTTTTACTTCGTGAGACTTTTGTATCTCGCCGACAAAGGAACGACATTATACTTGCGTTACGGAAGATATGATGCGTAATGCACGGATAATAATGGTATAATGTGGATAGCGGTAGTTCTACACGGTATTAGGTGGTAGTAAGTGGTTGCTGATAAAGAAATGCAGAGAAATGTGAGACTTATTCTGCCAACCATGAGGACATAAAAATAGCACTGTACCGACTCTATCCGGGTCAGTACGGTGCTGAAAGTATTGTATGGTCTATTAGCTGATTGTCAGCTTGCCTGTTTCATCTGCTCATCCCTGAAGTGGAAGGCGATGGAATGAGGATCAGGCTTGTCAATCTTGATGAAATCAGTCTCCCTCTCTTCCAACAGATTATTGGCAAGATAATCTTCGGTACATTGTGATCTGTCTCTCTTAAGGCAGAGTTCGGGGAACATCGTCTTGATGAAACGCCCGCACGTTTTGGTGCTATAACCTTTATCCATGCCCATACGCTTGGCGATGTTCCAGGTCAGGTGGCGCACATCACGGCTCGTTACTTTTTCCTTCCATTTCCACATCCTTGTCTTGGGCTGGTAGGTCGGACTTTCTATCCACTGCTTATATTCCAGCCATAAGGCCAGCAAGTCGGATTCATCCAGCAGTGGTGCAACTGCCCAATATACATACTCCTCCATAATCTCCTTGCGCATCTCGATGAATTGCGTACGTCGCTCCTCATTCTCCTTGGCACTGCGGCTGATGATTTCCATAATCTTATCATCCCTTTCAACTGAAGGCTGAAGTGCTGGTGATGTGGGCTCGGAAGCATAACTTTCTTCTGCCGCCTTTTCTGGAACGAGTTCTTCCTTAACTGATTCTACAGGAACAGGTTTGGTTTCTGTGACTATGACAGGAGCAGGAATTGCTGTAGCCGGTTCGATTTCTTTCGGTGCAATCGTGACGGGAGCAACGCTGTTCTCCTGAATGTCTTTTCGGTTCTTCTTGCTCTTCTTGTCAAGCAGACTCCCAATCCCCGACATTCCAGTGATAATAGAATACAGCACGACCTCCAACAAGATAAAATTGCAGGCGACAAGGACGGTGTAAGGTATGACAGTACTTTCGCCGTACCAATATCCGGCCACGATAAATGAGATAAAGAGGTTTATCGCACTGATGGCGATACAGATGGCGGTAAAGAACCGCTCGAATCCCGATAAACAAATCTTTGTGTACATATTTTATTGTTACTTTTTAATGGTTGTCCACCGTTGTTGATGGCTTTCGGGCTGCAAAGGAAAGAAAAATATCTGAGAAATGACCCCGAAAAAAATAAAAATGAAAATTTTAACATTTCCGGGGCCTTCTCTTTTTAACATATCCTTCGTTTATCACCTTTTTTTGCTATTATCCAATCTTCATCTGGGCGATTTTGGCGGATTTCAATGTAATCTTGTCTACGGACTCGCGCTTGCTCTCGTCGGCCATAGCGGCATAGATCTGTGTCGTCGAGACGTTCTTGTGGCCAAGGATATGCTGGACGGTATAGACACTGGTGCCAGCCTCTACTTGCAACGATCCTAGGGTATGGCGGCTACAGTGGTAGGTTATGTGCTTGGTGATGCCCGCCTCCTTCAGCCAGTTCTTCAACGGTGCCTGGGTGAGACTGTCGTTGAAGCCGACGAAAACCTTGTCTGTCGGCTTGCGGTTCTCATCGCCGTCATTGAAACCTATCAGCTCCAGGGCCTCGTTGCTGATGGGATTGTTTACCAGTTCCTTTGTCTTCTGCATACGGAGCGTGATGTACATGCCACCGTCACCATAGGGCTGGATCTTGTCCCAGGTCAGCTGCTTGATGTCGCTCTTACGCAAGCCTGTCAGACAAGAAAAGAGGAAAGCCTTTTTCAGCACCTCAGAGGAGCAGGGCGTATTGGCGAGGTTGACAAGCTCCTGACGTGACAGGTGCTCCTTCTCCGTGGGGATGGTGTCGATGCGCTCCAAGAATCCGTTCGGATTCTCCATAATCTTGTGCTCACGATAGGCAGTATGAAGCACGGCACGGAAGGTGGACCAATACCCCGCCACACTATTGATGTGCAGCGTCAGCTTCGTATGCTTCAGCTGGTGGGCGGTCAGCAGGTACTCGCGGAACTTGTTGCAGAGGTCAACGTTGATTTCGTCGAAGCGGCACTTGCCCTTGGTGAACTTCTCGAAGTGCATGTAGACGTTCTCCCACTTGGTGTTCTTCTTCTCGGCCTTCTCCTTAAAGTAGGCAAGGAAGTCACCCTTCATCTTCTCCTTGTCGAAGAAGTCATAGCGCTCATTGACGATACTCTCGAAGCGACGGCAGCGCAGGGCCTCGGCCTTCTCGCGCATGCGGTCGTTGTAGTCGCGCTCGCGCTGGTTCTTCGGCTTGGCATAGATGTAGATGCCCAACGACTCATGGCGCATGACCTTCATTGTCGATTCATCACGATAGCCTGGGTAATAGTCCAGATAGTACGAAAGCTGTTCCCCGCCTTTGATTTTCCGTGTGCGGAGGGTCACGGTCTTACAAATGTTACTCATATACCTTATTATTAATTAGTGAATATTCATCTGTGAAGTGTATCTTCACGGCTGCGAAATTACCCTATTATCCTTGTATGGTGGCAGATATTACGCGTAATGTACCCGTAATGCACAGATAATGTTGGTTGTTCATATCAGAAAATATTGTAGCTGCCATATTGGGCCAGTCTTTCCGCCATAATCCTGTCGAAGTCTGCCTTGGGAATAAGATTCTTTACGCCCACCTTGATAGTTGCGATGCTGTTCTTCTTGGCGATGATGGCAACATTAGCCGTACTCATGCCATACTTATCTGCGGCTTCCTTGGCAGTGTAGTAACTGTCATTATTTACAAGATCAGTTCTTCTTAGTGCATCCAACTGCTCTTTGGCATAGTAGGTCTGCCCATATTCGCGCTTGGTCGGGATATGGTGGCGATAGGCACAAGCATGCAGACCACTCGGTTTCATGCCGTACAACGTTTCTGCCTCCTTAGCTGTTATCCACTCCTTCACCTCGCTTGCCTCTACGGTCAACCCAAACAGAACGTCAAGATGCTTACGGCTGTAGTAGTTTGTCCCTGCTATCCGGCACACTGGCACTTGGTTCCTCTTTGCTGTCGTGTATAGCCAGGTCTTCTTCACCTTATATATACTCATGACTTCCTCGCCCGATATGTAGTCAAGCACCTCGCTCTCCTGTTGGTCTGTATCAACTTTGGAAATGCTCATGCTATTCTTGGCCTTGACAGATTTCGTCATAGGCTCCTTGGTCTTCATTGGCCTGCACGTTGGCAACACCCGATGATACGGATTACCTGCCAGCATCTTCTCAATGTCAGCCTTACGGATAAACGCCATCCTGCTACTGATTCTCGATGCCGCCAGCTTCCCCTCGTTTACCAGCTTATATACATATTGCCGTGAACACCCCATCAGTATCGCAGCTTTGGCAAATGTAAGGTACTCCTGATTCTGCAACCCAATGACTGGCTCCACAGCATTCATGAAATCCTGCTGCCGTTTCTTCCTGGCCTCCTTTGCTTTCGTTTGGCACTCCTCACAGCAATACTTCTGCGATCCGCTCCTTGGAACGAACTCTTTCCCGCAGTACTTGCACTTTCTGACTTCCTTCATTTTCAACACTTTTTGATGGTTCAACAATCATTCTCTTTTTCCCTCTCGTTAAGACAACCATGCTTCACATACGTCAACCTATGTCAACTCCGTCCGCATCGTTGCTCTCTCAGAATCCGTCCGCTCCGTTTTGTCACTCCTTGCACCTCATCGTAACCCTTTGTCAACCGAGTCCGCAAAGTGACGATTTCGAAGCTTCGTAAATTCCTCGCGGTAGAAATACGTTGCAAAAATATACTGAAATTCGGTAACCACCAAATTCCAACCATCAAGTGTTAAAAATTTAAAGTGCCTGAAAATGAGTGTTTTACAAACAGTTAGTATTAGATATTCCTAGTTGTTCGTACCCTTTTAGATACATCCAATGAAAGCATTGTCACCGATGGATGTCACGGTGTTGGGAATGGTTACGGTTATCAGATTGATGCAGCCCCCAAAAGCAGAGCTTGCTATGCTTGTTACTCCGTTAGGA
>JAEEGJ010017036.1_pt1 | contig 16537 bp, 8 predicted proteins | sample 8958761 | NCBI WGS metagenome assembly JAEEGJ01 (sample SAMN16246546, study PRJNA631951) | gut metagenome | biome: gut microbiome; feature: rumen; material: RS-attached | host: Bos | place: Iran: Karaj | collected 2018-10
GCGGCTGTACCGGCTGGTATTTGCTCCAGTCGTACTGGAAACGGCGTTCTTCCGGCGTGGAGGCGGCTGCGGCCATGGCGTTTGCGGCTTCGGTCTTGATGCCGTTTTGCTTGTCGCGGATGCGCTGCTGCTCTTCGCGGTTTTCCTGAATTGTTTGTTCGCGAGTGGCGGGGTCGAGCAATTTCTGGGCAAGGCCCGGATTGCTAGCGGCGTCGCGCACGTGGAAAACGGGACCATCATAGCATGGGGCGATTTTCACGGCGGTATGCGTGGGCGAGGTGGTGGCACCACCGACGATGATCGGGATGCGCTGGCCTGCGGCCTGCATGGCCTTTGCGACGGTGCACATTTCTTCAAGAGACGGCGTGATAAGACCGGAGAGGCTCAAGATATCTGCTTTGTTTTCAATTGCAGCCTTGACAATCACATCTTCGGGAACCATCACGCCGAGGTCCACCATGTCGTAGCCGTTACAGGCCATAATCACGGAGACAATGTTCTTGCCGATATCATGCACGTCGCCCTTGACGGTGGCGATGACGATTTTACCGCGGCTCGAGGCGTTTGCGTCTTTGCCTGCTTCGATGTAGGGCTGCAAAATTTCCACAGCCTTTTTCATGGTACGTGCGGTCTTCACGACTTGCGGGAGGAACATCTTGCCTTCACCGAAACGGCGGCCAACTTCGTTCATGCCGTCCATGAGCGGGCCGGAAATAATGCCGACCGGGCTATCGCCGCGGTTGATGAGTTCCATCAAGTCGGGCTGGAGTGTTGTCGAAGTTCCCTTGAGGAGCGCTTCTTGCAAACGTTCCTCGGGCGTGGTGGGCTTGGCGTCGGCAGCTGCGTTGCCTTCGTCAGAAGATGTGCTTGCGCCTGTGCTTACGGCGAAAATGGCTTTCGGGTCGTACTTGGTGCCCGCTTCTTTTGCAGCAGCTGCTGCGGCGTTCATGCGGCTTGCAATTTCAATGAGTTCTTCGCTGGCTTCCGGTTCCGTGTTGAAGATAACTTCGGTAATCGCCATGCGGAGTTCAAGCGGAATTGTCTTGTATTTGATAATGGCGCTCGGGTTCATGATCGCCATGCCCATGCCGTTCGGGATAGCGTAATGCAAGAACGTGGTGTGCATTGCTTCACGCAAGTAGTTGTTGCCGCGGAATGCGAACGAAAGGTTCGAAAGACCGCCCGAAATGCGGACGCCGGGGAGGTTGTCCATAATCCAGCGGACGGCACGGATAAAGTCGATAGCGTAGGCGTTGTGTTCGGCCATGCCTGTAGCGACCGTCAAAACGTTCGGGTCGTAAATGATATCGGATGGATCAAAGTGAAGTTGCTTCACCATGATATCGTAAGCGCGGGATGCAATTTGTACGCGGCGCTCGTAGTTCGTGGCTTGGCCATCTTCGTCGAAGAGCATCACGATGACGGCGGCGCCGAGGCGCTTCACAGTGAGCGCGTGTTCGATAAACGCTTTTTCGCCCATCTTGAGCGAGATCGAGTTCACGATGCTCTTGCCCTGAATGCACTTGAGGCCTTCTTCGATGACTTCAAAGCGAGAGCTATCGACCATGATAGGCACGCGGCTTACAGCTGGATCAGATGCAATCAAGTTCAGGAACGTGCGCATTTCGGCGGTCGCGTCAAGGAGGCCGTCGTCCATGTTGACGTCAATGACGTCCGCGCCGTCATCGACCTGCTTGCGGGCGATGTCGAGCGCTTCTTCGTAATTTTTCTCGTTGATGAGACGCAGAAACTTCTTGGAACCCGCGACGTTGCAACGTTCGCCGACCTTCACGAAATCATCGGCATTGCAGCTGTCGGCGCCGTTGCTCGGGCGAACCTGTTCTCTGAACAACGGTTCAAGACCTGCGAGGCGGAGACGCGGACAGGTGACATACTTGGGCGCGGGTTCGCGGCGCTTGTAGTCGGCGGGGAGTTCGTCCAGCATTTTGCGCATGGCGGCGATGTGTTCCGGAGTCGTACCGCAGCAACCGCCAATCATGTTCACGAGCTTGTCGTCCAGATAAACTCGCATCAATCGCACCATGTCTTCGGGCGTGTCATCGTAACCGCCAAACTGGTTCGGAAGACCTGCGTTCGGATGGCAGCTGAGGTAGCACGGCGCAATGGCTCCCATGCGACGGAGGTACGGCACCATGCCGTCTGCACCGAGACCGCAGTTTAAGCCGATGGAAAGCGGGTGCATGTGCATCACGCTTACGGCAAAGGCTTCGACGGTCTGGCCCGAAAGCGTACGGCCGGAGGCGTCGCTCACGGTCATCGAAAGCATCACTTCGATTGGCTTGATTTCAGCTTCGGGAGTGCCTGCTGCTTTTGCGGCTTCAATGCGCGCATCGTTTGCCTTGCTGTAAGCGCTGAGGGCAGCCTTCGCGTTCAGCGTGTCAAAAATCGTTTCGATGAGAATGGCGTCAACGCCTTCTTCCATGAGCACGGAAATTTGTTCCAAATACGCATCTTCGAGTTCGTCAAATGTGATGGCGCGGCTTGCCGGGTCGTTTACGTCTTCGCTCATGGAGAGCATCTTGCTCGTCGGGCCGACGTCGCCCAAGATATAGACCTTGCGGCCGTACTTCTTGAAGCCTTCTTCGGCGGCCTGCTTCGCGATTTTCACGGAAGCGCGGTTCATCTCGGCGATGCGATGTTCCTGGTGGTATTCGTGCTGGCTCACGCGCTGGCTCGAGAACGTGTTCGTGGTGAGGCAATCCACGCCTGCATCCACGTAACGACGCTGGATGTCGAGAATGATGTCGGGCTTTTCGATGGAGAGCATATCATTGTTGGCGCCCTTGATCCCGTAAGTCTGGATAACAGAGCCCATGCCGCCATCGAGCAGCATCATCTTTGATTCAAACGCTTCGCGAAGAGTCATTTTGATTTCCGTGTTTAAAAATCGAATTTATGCGTATATTTGCTTTTATGCATAAAATGTAGAAAAAATTGGGCGATTGTCACAAGTTGTTGGGCTATGAGGCGTCTGAATAGACGTTTTCATATTGGCAGTTTTAAGGAAAAAGTAGAAAAAAAGAACGATTTCTCTTTGACTTGAAACTGAAGACGGTTGTGTAAGGACGGTCTGTGATTTTGTTGCTTAATGATTAACTTGTAAAAAAAAATATTTACAAGTTAATTTTATGTTGACGATGCTGAGTGAATTTGTTATTATGAACAAATGCAGAATATAAAGGAGAAAATAATGAGATTGCGTAAATGTCTATTTGACGGCGTTCTTTCCTTAATGTTGTTTTTGACTAGCTTTGTGAATGCATCTGATTTTCCATATTCAGAGTGGTCTCTCGGTACTTATGAAGGCGCCTATGCAACATTTGTTGATGGAACTGTTTCCGTTGCAAACGGTGGTTCTGATTTCTGGCATGTTCAGTTGACGCGAAATAATATTGGACTTCAATCTGGTAAAACATACGAATTAAAATTCTTTTTGCAAGGTGTTAGTAATAGAAAAGTGACGGAGATTCGTATAGGGCGTGATGGTGCTCCTTATGATGCTTTTGCTGAATTTGGCGAAATAGCAGCTACGGTGAATGGCCGTGTTGTGACCAAAACTTTTACCATGAATTCGGGGAATGTTGACAATGCACGCCTTGAATTTAATCTTGGAAAAAGCGCTGGAACTGTTTATTTCTCCGATGTGAGTTTGTCTTGCTTAGATTGTGGCTCCAATCCTCAACATACTACAGGAAGCGATGTTACCGTAGATTTTAACGACATTTTAGATTACGCTGTTATTGCTGATGAAGTCGATTTTCGCCCTTATTCGATGGCTTTAGGAGATGTCTTTGGTGCGAAACTTCAGTTGGGTGCGGATTCTAAAATTTATGGAAACGTAGATGCGTCAAATGAATGTACTTTGAATGAAAGGGCATATATGGAGGGAAATTTGCAATATGGTAATCCCTGTATTGAACAAAATAATGTTATTGCCTCGTCAAAGAAACAGGCTTCTTTAGTGAAACCGGTTGTTGCTCTTCCTGAATTTTCCGCTGGTGTGGAACCAATTTCTGTTAATTTGGATGAATCTGTGATACTTCCTCCAGGAAATTATGGAACGTTTTATGCCAATGCAAGGTCAAAGGTGACTTTTTCATCAGGCTCTTATACATTCCAAAGTTTTTTTACGGAGCCTGATGTAAATTTCACGTTTGATATGACTTCTGGTCCGGTATCCATTGCTGTGGCTGGAAATGTTCGTTTTGGCGATAGAAACCGTTTTGCAATCATCGGTGGCGCTCCAAATGAAATCTCTTGGAAAATTGCGGGATCTTCTGTAAAATTGGGAACGGATGGTTTGTATTTTGGTTCGATTATAGCACCGTCAGCGTATGTTGATATTCCGTCTCGCTCTCATTTAGTGGGTGGGGTGTATGCAAATAAATTTAGGATTGAACCTCAATCTACAGTTTCGCAACAGCCGCGTATAGATGAAATTTCTCATAGCGAGGAACATTTTGGTCCATTCTTTGAATCTGGAATATACCGTTATCGCTCTGTGTTGCCTACGACGGCAGAATCTGTAGAAATGTATGTGTATTCGAAAAATTCAAATGTGAAAATTAATGGAGGCGATTCTAAGGTTATTGATCTTTTCTCATCTAATACAACAGTGAACATATCGGTTTCTCGTGATATGATTTCGGGGTTCCCTGCTGAGGCGTTCAGTAGCAATTACAGATTTGAATTTGTGAAGAACTCAAATTATCGTGTTTATTGGAATCCGCAGACTCCGTGTAGAGAAGGATGCAATGGATCGACTATGGCGACCGCTATTGGCGATTTTTCGACTGTTCTTGAAATTGCAAAGACGACTGGTCGTGAAATTAATATGGCTGGTGGAACTTGGAATGTGGTGGGTGACTTCAAGGATGGCGTTGTTCCCTGGAAAGTCGGCTTTGAATTAGTTGGTTATACAGGGGATATTTGGGAACTGAATTCCGAGAAAGACTTACCGCAAATTAATCTTGGCGGAACATCTCACATTGAAATTGAAGGGCGTTCGCCGCGTAGTTTGATAGGTTTGCGAGTAGTCAATGGACTTAATGTGAACGATGGTGGTGCTATCAGAGCCGATAATCAAAAGTTTACTGTAAATAATGTTATAATCTCGGATGCAAAATCACATGGTGATGGTGGTGCATTATATGCTGCTGGTATTTTGAATCTTGAAAATGTCAAGTTCTCTGGTAATGCTGCGTTGGGCAATGGCGGTGCCGTTGTTGCTAATGATGAAACAAGTATGCTCAATGTGATTTTTACGGGAAATCTTTCTAGTAAAAATGCTGGTGCCGTTGAAGTTGTTGCTGGTAATACTTATATCGGTAATGCAATATTCCATAATAACCACGCTACTTTGAATGGCGGTGCAATAAACAATGAAGGCGCAACGTTGAATCTTTGGAACTCTACATTCTTTGCCAATGTTGCTTTAGCTTCGAATCCTGCTATTGGTGGTAATGCAAATGGAACAATCGGGAACAGTATTTTCTGGAAGAATGCTACGCCGAAATGCGCTCCCGGCGAATGTGCTGGTGAAGTTGTTAGCGGTTATCATGTTTTGAATTCGTCATTTTCTAAGACGTATTCTGGTTGGGGTGAATTTATTTATTCAGGAGATCCGAAATTTATGGATGAAAGTAACCCTGCTGGTGAAAATGGATTTATGGGATATGATGCTGGAATAAACCTTTCTAGTGAATCTCCTCTGCTTAATGCTGGTGTAAAAAATGAATTTATGCCTGAAAATGATATTATTGGTGGGGTTCGTAGTGAAGGTGAAATTCCATTGGGTGTTTATGCATTTATTTTGACTGCTGGAGAAGTTGTTTATGGAGAGCTTAAAGATGATGGTTCTGTAGGTCTTGTAATCCCTGCTGTTCCTGTTTTCAACTCTATTCCTGATGCTTGGTTTAGAAAATATCTTGCAAATAGTAATTTTGCGAGAGTTATAAAGGTCAAAATAAAGAAACATTCGAAAACTAAGGTTAGCTCGGCGAAAGTGTCTTTTACCCTTGAAGATAAAAATAAAAAATCTTATGGCTTTAAATCTGTGGATATAGTATTCTATAGAACTGGAGCGGTGGAAGATGGCAAGTATGTGTTCCAGTCTATGACGACAACTCAAGGGAAACCGATTTTATTTTCTAATAATGAAAATGATATTGGAAATTTTGATGAAGCTATAGTTTTGTGTCTTAAAGATGCTTCAGATATGTATTACTATCAAATTAAGTAGACAAGGTGGTTGATATGAAAAAAATTCTTATTATATTAATGGTTACTTTTTTAGTGGCTTGTTCTAAAAGTGATAAAAGCGGTCGTACTGGTCCTATTGATGAACCTGCAAGTTCGTCTGAGTCTAGTTCTCCTGTTGATCCTAAATCTTCATCATCTATTAAAGAGGGTGATTTTGTGTGGCCTGAAGAAATTGATGGCACCTTTAAATTGCCTAATAATCCGTATTCTGGTAAAATTGAGGAATTTGATTGGAGAAGTGTTGTTCCTGGTTTTTCGGAACCTGATAAGTATGCATATGGTTATGATAGAAATCCAGAAGCTTTAAAATCACCAGAAAAAGATGAGGTTGTATATATTTCAGTAGAAACCGGTAAAAAGGCGTCGTTTATTCCTCGTTTTAAGAGCTCCAAGAAGGATGCGGGATATTCTCAGTATAAGTTAGTTAATGATGATGATCCTGCTGATGAAATTCCTTTAACGGATGGAGTACTAACTGAAATAACAAATGCTAAACTTGCAAATGATGGCGCTCATTTGACGTATTCTCTTTATGGACTTAATAAAGCATGGGTGAATTTAGATAAGCGTATTGAAGTGTTGGCTTATGAAGCCAAATATAAGAGTTTTATTTATGTGCAGTTAGATGGTGATGGTTGGAATGCTGATAGTGATGAAGATAGTTTTACAAAGACGAAAGTTGACTATTATTTTAATGATGTTTTTGGTCAAGCTTTGGTTTATGCTAATAGTACAGAGGAACCTGCAAGTAAGTATGATTTAGATTATTTAATTGAAGTAGATATGTTACATCCGAGTGATGATGTTTTTGATAAAATGGTTGCTAAAGCTGGGTCTGTTATGAATAATGCTCCAAATCTTTTTTCTGCAGATGGAAAAGTTAATGTTGATTCTCCTTATTTGCATATTGTTTTTGCTATCAATAAGGAACGTAAGATTTGGAAACTTGAGAACTGTATAGATGACTATGGTGATATTGATTTAAAATCTTGTAGTGGTTTTGATCCTGAAAGTGAATCTAAAATGGCTACTTATCATATGGTCAGTTTAGATGGATGTTCAGATGGTGTAGGAACATCTCCAATTGATGTTGAAATTAGAGTGCAACCTATTATTGGAGAAGGTGGGGCTGTTCATGAACGCTTCTATGCTGTGAAAGGTGGCAAAAAGATTGATTTTGCTCCTTGTGACATTTTGTATACAGATGAAGGCTATCCTTTGGTTCCGAGTATTAGTGGTGTTCTGACTGGAACCGCTGCGGTTAGTGTGGGTCCAGATAAGCTGAGTTTGTATTTTGAGAATTATTTGCCTTATGGAAGTATTGTTGTTACACCAAGACGTAGAGGATTAACTGCTCAATATACGCTTATGCATGAGTTAGGACATTCTTTTGGTTTTACAGATGTAAAGAGTTCAGATTTAATTGAGCCGGGTGAAAAAGTTGAAGTTCTGTTTAGTGATGGAAGGTCTCTCTATGGTTATGATAAAGTGTATACAAATACGTACGCAAGTTCTGAAACTAACGTGATGGCTTGGCAACAACCTTCTGGACGACGGATAAGGTATAGGAATACTCCTATTGTATGTACTGCAGGGACAATGTACTATGGGGGCTTGAAGGATGATGGAACATTTAATCCTGAAAAGTTCTGGGGGGCTGTTGAACGTCCTGTAGATGGAGGTTATGAAAATCAGTGGGAATGTGTTCGTGGTGAATGTTATACGGAAAAATATTCTTCTGCTCAACGAAAAAATTTCTGGGAATCTACTGGTGCGTGCGAAGTTAATAATAAACCAATTGATGACAAATCGAAACAACGTCTAACCGATTATGCAACTTTTTATGCGGATTATATAAAAAGTCGAGAAGAAAAAATTATTAGACTGGATGATTAATAGTGATAATAAGGGAGTAAAAAATGAAGAAAGTTTTGCTTTTAGTTGCCGCTTGCCTTGCTTGGGTGAATGTTAATGCTCGTCAATACGATGTATTTGACATGAATGGAAAACATCGTGGTTCTATTGATGGTGGATTAGATAAATTTGCCCTTGAAGAATTTGCAAAAAAAAATCAAGGTTCTGTATTGGTGAAAAAAAATTTTGCCAAAAGAATCTCTGCAAATGAGAATATTGGTCAAACTCAAAAGAATTTTGATATAAAACGTAGTTCTTTTGAAAATGAAATTTGGATTGAAGTTGAAAAAAATGAAACAGTCAAGGTTTGCTTGGATAGTCGAGTGCTTGCATGGGAAACATCTATGAATTCAAAAATATATAATGATTCATGTTTGGTGTTCCTGACTCCAACATTTGTAGGGGGTGAAACGATAGATGTGTATTTCAACGAGGTTGAGGATTCTTATAAAATCAATCTGTCTGTTGGCATGAAATATCTTGAAATGAAAAAGGAAAAGGTTTTGTTGGGGTATGAAGAAAAAAAATATGATTCTAGGAATAAATGGGTGAATGTTTTGTATAATAAACAAGAACGAAATGAGGATCCGGAAAGAATCGTATCTGTGTCAGGAAAGTATTTAGTTGATAAATATCCCGTAACAAATTGTGAAATAATTCAGTTGCTATGGGATAGTATTCCAATGAATCCTTCTTTTAAGAACAAAACTAGAAAGAAATTAGCAGAAAAATGGCTTTTAAGAAAAAGGTGGAGTACTCGTGGTGAAAATTGTGTAACTCAGGATACCGCTGCAAATGCAGTGTTTCTTTTGCAAGCTATGGAATACGCAAATGCTCGTAGTGTTCGCGAAGGTCTGAAACCATATTATATCTTTTCTGCAATTAAAGCCAATGAAGAAAAAATATTATCGAAAGGTCAATATGTCGTAGGTTATTTAGACTTTTCTTCGCATGAAGAAAAATTTATTCAAGTTTCGGTAAATGATTCATCTGATGGGTATAGGCTTCCGTATTATGATGAATGGATGATGTTTGCTCGTGGTGGAGATATGAAGAATAAGGCTCTTTGGGGTGATTCTTCTGTTGCTTTTGAAGAAACATCTAAATATGCAAGATTCGCTACAGGGAAGAATTATTTTGAATCAGAGCCTGTTGGTCAATTGCAACCTAATGGATATGGTTTGTATGATGTATTTGGCCTGGTTTGGGAACATGTTCTTTTTGAAGAATCTAATCCGTTTGCGTCTCTTCAGAATCATCCGGCATGTTTGAAAGGAGGAAATAATCGCGTTGTTCGTGAGCACAAAATTGGAAAGGTTGATGTAGAGCCTTATTGGAAGTGGATTAATTATGGATATTCAAAACCTAATTTAGGGGGTATGATGGCTGGCTTTCGTTTAATTAGGAAATTAAATTAATTATCTGTAAAAAAATGGGACTTTGATAAGTCCCATTTTTTTTATATTTATAAGATTAGAGAATCTCAAAATGAATGTTATTAAAATACATTGTTTTTTTCTTATAATGGTACTTTGGGGGGCCTGTACTGAATCTGGTGTTGGCGAAGATGTGGGCGATGATGTTCCGTTTTCTTATGATGCGAAGTTTTTTCTTACACCTAATTTAGGAGGAATCCGGGAATCTATTGATGTGAATATAAAAAAGGGGGTTGGAGTTAGGTTGAGTCCGGGGGGCCATTATTCTCTTTTAGCGAATATGGATTCTTTTGAGGAACCCTTGCTTTTTATTACTGGTGCTAGATGTTGTGATGGTGGTTGTCGTGGAGTTCACAAAGACAATCGACTGCAATTTGATTTTTTGTGTAATGTAGATGAACCTACTTTAGTCACTTTGTCATTGAAAAGTGAAAATGAAGAAATTTTGAAAACCAGTTTTCATCAAGTACGTTTGAATGGCGAAGGTATTTATTCTGATCATTTATCGTTGAATTTGATTGTTGCTGGGGCATTGGGAGACTCTTCTGATGGCGAATCTATTGATACTCTTGCAAAAAATATTGGGCAATCTGTTCAGGAAATTTTTGAAGTTAAGGTGGATACAGTTTATGTATCTTATGCGAATGAACATCCGAAAGTTGGTTATTTGTATCCAAAGGATTCTTCTTTATTTATTCGGTCGCTGGATGATATTTTTGATTTGTCTGAACCCTGGGATGAGCCTGAAAAGGACAACGCTTTTGATATTGTTCTTGTTAAAGATTTTTTTAATAGTTCTACAACGGGACAATCTCGCCCCTTTTTTATGCCTGTAAGTTCTGGCGTATCGTTGGTGGTTGTCTCTTTTCGAAATGTTAAAAAAGTGCAGAAAACGGTTGCTCATGAGTTGGGACATGTTTTGGGATTGGAACATACGACTTTGACGAAAAATGATTTATTACGAGGTGGGGATTACTCATTACTTGATGATGGCTTAGATGATACGCCGTTTTGTGAATACATAATAATTGAGAATAATCATGATACAGAATTTTGTCTTGCTAATATTATGTTTCCTTATGGCAATATGGGAGGTCGCGAATCTTCCCCTATGCAACGTGCGATTGTCAAGAAAAATTTGACGCTTATTCCGCATTGATTGCATTTCCGTTTGAAAAACTTTTTATTTCGATGTATCTGTAATTTATTTAAAATTATATATATTTAGTACAAATGTTTGTTAAGGAGTGCGGATGAAACGCCTGTTTTACTTTGCTTTGGTTTCTACTTTGATTCTTGTCGCTTGCGGTGATGACGAATCTAGCAATCCGTTTGTTCCTAGCGAAGACTCATCGTCGTCATTTGCTGGGATTTCTTCTTCATTGTCTTCTTCGGCCACATTTGTTACTTTGTCTTCCTCGACCCCGATCGAGGGTCTTTCAAGCAGTAGCCGTAAGGATTCAGTCGGCTCTTTGAGTTCTGCAAAAGGTAAATCGTCTTCTTCTGTTGTTGAAAGTAGTAGCAATGGAGATTCCGGCTCTATGACTGGAATGACAAGTAGTAGTTACGTGAATTCTATAAGTTCTTCGAGCGTCCAGAATGAGAAATCATCTTCATCAGAAAAGAATGATGCGGTGACAGGAACCATGACGGATGAACGTGACGGGCAGACTTACAAGATTGTGAAAATTGGACACTTGTGGTGGTTTGCACAAAATCTCAATTACGAAACAGTGGATAGTCACTGCTATAACGATTCTGCTGAGTATTGTGCGAAATATGGACGGCTTTATAAATGGGCGGCTGCTGTTGGCAAGTCGGAAGATGAGTGCGGATATAGACATGAATGTAATCTTACGTTACCGGTGCAGGGGGCTTGCCCGCCGGGATGGAGAGTCCCGTCGAATTACGATTGGAACGATTTACTTGTCTCGGTTGGCGGAGACGATATTGCAGGCGAAGTGCTGAGAGATTCGAAAGAAGGTGGCTTTGCGTTGCTTTATGCGGGAAAGATGATCTATGCTGGAGAATTTGCTCAAGAAGGGCGGAGCGCATGTATTTGGAGTTCGACAGAAACTGATGAATACGATGGTTATTATGCGGATTTTTATTATACTTATAGTAAAGTGATTTTTCCTAATGATGCCGAAAAGTATGATGCTTACTCCGTTCGCTGTGTAAAAGGCGAGTTGTAATTTTTTTGCTTTCGATTTTAAGCCCTCAAAAGGGCTTATTTTCATTTTGGGCAAAAAATGAAAAAAAAGTTACAATGAAAAAGCGCCGTGTGCAACTTATAACTACTTAATTAGTATAGATTTGCACTCATGAATATTGTTATTTACGCGCTTTTTGCTCTTTCTGGTTTTGCGGGTCTCATTTACGAGGGGTCGTGGGCCAGGTACCTTAAACTTTTCCTCGGACATTCGAGCTATGGTCAGGTGCTCACGCTCTGCATTTACATGGGCGGGCTTGCGATTGGCAGTTTTGTCGCGGGCAAGCTTGTGGAGCGCGTGAAGCGACCGCTGCTCGGGTACGCGGCGGTGGAGCTTGCGATTGGAATTGGTGGGCTGATTTACCACCCGATGTACATTTGGATTACGGATTACTTTTACGATTCGAATTTTGTGGCAGGGTTGAGTTCGCGCGGTGCGGAAATTTTGAAGGTCGTTTTGGCGACGGGTTCAACGCTTCCGATTGCGATTGCGGTGGGCATGACGTTCCCGTTCATTGCGGCTGGTCTTATGCGAAAGAGCGGTGCCGAAGTCTCGCTCCCGATGCTTTACTTTACGAATAGCCTTGGCAGTGCAATTGGTATTTTGTTCACAAGCTATACGCTTATCCCTGTGTTGGGTAACCATGCAACTTTGTGCGTAGCGGCTTCAATCAACTTCTTGCTTGCTGCGGTGTTCTGCTTTATCGGCTATACGGCACCATCAACGCACGAAGAAGAACTTGAAGAGGAGGGGGCTGAGGCGCTCGCAACGGCAGGTGGGGATGCGGCGAGTGTTCGCGAAATGCGCGCGGAACCGCTCAACGAAGATTATGTGGCTGAACACAAGCTCGCCATGCCGCCGAAGAACATGTGGTTTTGGATTGCCGGAATTACGGGACTTACTTCGTTTGTCTATGAAATTGTCTGGATTCGTTTGCTCTCGCTGTTGATGGGTTCGTCGAGCCACAGCTTTGACCAGATGCTTTCGGCGTTCATTTTAGGACTTGCGATTGGCAGTGCCGTGAGCGGAAAGCTGTTGAAGAAAGATTCTCTCGTGGTGCTTTCGCTCGCGCAGATTTTCATGGGATTCTTTGCGCTTTGCACGTTGTATTTCTACAAGCCGTTCTGGGAAGGCATGAATGTCGCGAACCAGATTTTCAATACGACGAACGACGGTTACGTTTGCTGGAGCATTTTCAAGTATGCGCTTTCGATTTTGTGGATGGTACCGACGAGCTTCTTTGCGGGTATGACGCTCCCGTTGATTACATTGATTTTGACGCGTGCATTCAAGAGTGAAGCACCGATTGGCAAGGTTTACGGTTGGAATACGGTGGGCTCGATTCTCGGTTCTGCTGGCGGTGGACTTTTGCTGTTGCCGCTTTTGCAGCTCAAGGGTTCGCTTGTGCTCGCTGCCGTGCTTGACTTTATGATTGGCTTTATCTTGCTTGTCATTTATCGCAAAAAGTTCCGCTATAGTGTGCTCTTTTACGTGATGACGGCAGTGATGATTTTGCCATCGTTCTTTGTGAATTTTGACCCGCACATGATTACGTCGGGCGCCTTCCGCGCTTACAAGAATTTGCATCCGGACGAAAAGATTGTGGTGCGTGACGGTAAGACGGCGACAATCAGCTTTCACGAATCCGACGTGCATTATTACGTGAAGACGAACGGCAAGGCCGATGCGAGCATGAGCAAGAATCGTGAACGCCCGATTGAAGGCGATGAACTCACGCAGGCGGCGACTGCATTTATGCCGATGGCGATGAAGGACAAACCTTACGATGCGGCAATGGTCGGTTTTGGCAGCGGCATGGGTGCGCATTACTTGCTTGCTGACCCGCTGGTGCGTGATTTTGACTGCGTGGAAATCGAAGAAGAAATGATGAACCTCGCTCGCGGATTTTATCCGTGGAACGCTCGCGGTTACGATGACCCGCGCATCCACATTTTCATTGATGACGCGCAGACGTTCTTCCTCACGAACCGTCGCAAGTACGACTTGATGATCAGCGTGCCGAGTAACCCGTGGGTGAGCGGTGTCGCCAGCTTGTTCAGCCATGAATTTTACACCAAGATGCGCCGCTACATGAAACCGGGCGGACTTTGGGTGCAGTGGATCCAGACGTACGAATTCAACGACTTGCTGTTCCTCAACATCTTGAAGGCGCTCGACGTGACGTTCCCGTACGTGAGTTTGTACAAGGCTCCTGAAGAACCGGATATTATCATTGTCGCCAGTGACGAGCCGGTGATGCAGCGCGCCATTGGCCGCTTTAGCACGGATTCAACGCTTGTGAAGGAATTCAAGCGCATCCATCGTGATCCGGATTTCTTTGGCGAACAGAATTTCTTGTTTACATCCAAGATGGTGAAATCGCTTTTGGATGGCGTGGAACCGAACAGCACGTTCATCCCGATGGTCGATAACAAGGCCGAGGAGGCTCGCTTCGTGCATTCGAACGCGCGCATTGTGCAGGTGTTCGACAGTTGCGAAATTTGCTGGCCGGAATATTTAGACTCGGCGGATTATGCGTTGCGTCGCCCGATGAAGGTGCAGTCCATGCTTAAGGCAGGAACGGACAAGTACCGCGAACGTGCGCTGTTGGCGTATCTTAAAGAAGTGAAAAAGCGCAAGAAAGCGTTTGATGGCATTTCGGCGATGCTTGCGGTGAATGGCGACGAATCTGCGACAGCTTCAGAAAATGATGTGGATTCCGCGGCAGTCTCTTCCGCGGTAGCTTCGGTGACGGTTACGGTAGCTGGTGAAGAAAAAGCAGCAGATTCTGCGACGGCGGTGGATAGCCTTGTTCGCCCGAAATTCAAGGTGGACGAAACCTCCCCGGACTGGAAAAAGTTCCGCGAAGAATATGTGGAATGGATGCGTGGCATTCCGATGGAAGCGCGCGATACGAACAAGATTTATGGTAAGGTTCGCGAACTTGTGAATGCAGGTGCATTGCCGGAATCATTCGCAGATGAGTTCAACATTATGGAGGCTGCCCGAACAAAAGATTATAAGCTGGCGGCGTTCTATGTCGCGAATTTCTACGAGAAGTACGAAGTGGCTGCGATGGATGAGTTTTTCTTGCGCAACGCGATTCTGATTGCTTTCCTCGCGCACAACCCGACGCTTGCCGATGTGCTTTACAAAGAAGCGATCAAGCCGCACGAAGAATTTGCTCCGATCGAGAAACTCCTCATCCAGAAGGAAATCCCGAGAATCCGCAGAAAGTAAGTCGCTTTTAAGTCGCTTTGGGCGGCCGATACGCCGCCGAGGTCTCTTGAAATGGCCCGAACGTCGTGTCGGGCGTATTTTTTTGCTTGCAAATTGGTGCAAAAAAGGCCCGAACTATTGTCCGGGCTCACTTTGCTTATCAATGACAGGTATAAACTATTTGATTAGAACAAGAACGAAATGCCAACGTTAGTGTAGAATGTAAGGAGTGTCGATTTCATGAAGGATTCTTCGACAGTCAAACCTTGATTCAAGAGGTTTGTGAAACTCTGCACGATGCGAAGGTCTATGTGAACATTTCGAGTGAGCATGTAGCCGCCTTGAATTGCAAGGCCAACTTCCATATTCGTTGACACGAAAGTGTTGGTGCTCTTATCTACGCTTCCGGTAACTACGCCGCTATTAGCTTCGGAACTGAATTCCGTATCGCCCATCAGCTTAAGCCCAAGGTGCAAACCGGCTGCTACAAAAAAGTCGTATTGATCGAATGTGTAACGGAACATAATCGGAAGCTCAAATAGCATAATGTTGAGCTTGGCCTTGTTCGTATAAACGTCCATGTCTTTTTCGTAGCCGTAGTGACGGTAATTGAACGTAAGTTCGGGAACGAGGCTAAAGTTCTTTGTGAACATCGAAATCTTGATGATAAGACCTGCGCCCGCATTCCAGCCTGCACCCCATCCTTCGGAATTCGAGCCGAGGAATGTGTTGAAACCACCCTGCAAACGAGCTCCAAGGAACACAGATTGCGAAAAGCCCTCGCTGCGCTGCTTGCTGATTTCGGAACGAGATGTTGTTTGTGTCTTGTATCTTGCGTAAGCGCGGGCGTACTCTTCGTCATTTGCGAATTCGCTGTCGTTCGTGCCGTCGTAGGCCTCGCCGCTGGAAGTGGCTGCTGGGGCGGAATCGGCGGAAACCCATTCATCATCGGAATCGGATTGAGCAAAAGCACTCGTGGAGAGGGCCAAAACCATGGACGCGAGTAAGCAAGATTTTCTTAAAAGCATGGTGAAATTATAACAATAACATGGAGGTTCAACAACTTAAAAATATTTTAATACGAGTGAAATAACGAGAAAAAAAAGTTTACAGAGCTAGTAATCGTTGTATTTATAGCACCAAAAATAGCGGTTTTATTCTAAGTGGGACTATTTATCCCGTGGTCTATGTAAACTTTACTTTGTAATTTGCTGGATGGGACGGTTGAACGTTCTAATAAAATCAAGGAGGACATCATGAAAAACGTAAAATTAATGGCGCTCGTCGCCCTCGCTTTTATGGTTTCAACATCGTTTGGAGCCGAGTTGGTCAAGTCGAAACGTGGAGATATCGAGGTCACTTCCGAAAAAGAAGGTGGTCGAGTTATTTGCACGGCAAACTTTAATGACGAACTTGCTATTTTGAAAAAATCGGATACTGCGGTTTTGGTCAAAGGAAAATGCGGGCAAGGTT
>JAEEGJ010017039.1_pt1 | contig 16536 bp, 12 predicted proteins | sample 8958761 | NCBI WGS metagenome assembly JAEEGJ01 (sample SAMN16246546, study PRJNA631951) | gut metagenome | biome: gut microbiome; feature: rumen; material: RS-attached | host: Bos | place: Iran: Karaj | collected 2018-10
CCATGTAGAAAACTTTTAAGACTTAGTCTTATTTCCATTCATTGTACTGCTTGGTGAACTCAGCAAGAACGTCCTGGTAACCTGCTTCATCAAGTGCTGCCTGATAAGCTGCGATCACGCTCTTAACATCTGCTGATGCGTATCCGCCGTTTTCAAGACCGAAGCCGTACTCTTCGAATACCTTCTGGCAAGCTGTGTACTGAGCTTCAACGTTTGACTTGTCGAAGTGGAATCCGTTTGCACAAGATACTTCTGCGCCGTTGTTGAAGTCGATGTACATCTGGGCTGTATAAGGGCTCTCTGCAGGTGCTGTAACAACCGTAGCACTTGCTGACTCCCACATTGAGTGGTTGTACTTCTCAGATGAAGGAACTACAAGTCCGTCTGCATCATAAGTGTAATCTTCGCCTTCGATACCGAATGTATACATATCGGCAAGCTTGGTATCTGTGTAAAGAAGACCCATGAAATCGATACAAGCTTTAGCCTTTTCAGGTGTTGTGGTAGCTGCTATACAGTAGCAAGAACCAAGCATTGAATCGGTGTGGAGATATCTCTTGGAAGCGGGAACCATTGTAACGTCCTGCTTGTAACGTCCGTCAGCTTCGTCGTTGTTGGGAACGTCTGTCCACCATGAGATTGCCCAATCCTGAGTCTGGGTAGTCTGGTCTGTGGTTGTCTTGGTAACTTCATCTTCAGATACGTAGCCTTCTTCTGCCCACTTGCACATAAGAGTACAGAACTCTTCGTAATCTGCGGTAAGAACGGTATCAACTACTTCGTTTGTAGCTCTGTCAACTGCTACGAAGTTAGATGTTGCATCGCCTGTGAAGAAATCATATTTGTCGATGTACCATCTGTAGAACATAGCGGTCTTCTGAGTAAGGAAGGGATACTTAAGTCCGTCTGCCTTAGCATCTGCGAGCATAGGCTCGAGATCCTGAAGCTTCTTAACCTTTGTAAGGTCCCAATTGTGCTGATCTACAAGATCCTGACGGAACATGAAGTTGTAGCCTTCTACGTTATCCTTGTAAACGGGGATGAAGTAGTTCTTTCCGCCGTACTTGGAAGCATCCCACTGCTTAGCATCCATAGAGGTGTAAACTGCGGAACCGGGAAGGAGATCGGTGATGTCATATACAGCGTTTGCTGCATAAAGATCCTTTGTTCCGATCGTGCTTTCCCAAGAAGCTGTCCAAAGAAGATCGATCTCTTTGTTAGCCAAAGCAAGGTTAGCCTTGTCTTCGTAATCGCTTCCGATATCGTTTAACTTGATCTGAACATTGATCTTGTCAGCGATGTAAGCGTTGATCGCATCTTCAACCTTCTTTACCTGAGCCTGATCGGGCTCTGCAAGGTTGAAACAACGTCTGTAAACGTTAATGGTTACTTTGTCACCGCTTGAAACTGCAGCGTCTTTGTCGGATGCACCCTTGTTGCCACCGCAGGCAAGAAGAGAAACACTCATAACGGCTGCAAGAACAACAGCAACGATTTTGTTGAGTTTTTTCATAAATAAAACCTCCCTAAAATGGTGTATATCGAAGGCACGCACCATGCTGTGCCAGGATATCGGATTTGATCAGCCCTTTACGGAACCTACCGTAAGACCCTTTACAAAGTATTTCTGGAAGAAAGGGTACGCTATCATGATGGGTCCGATTACTATGATAACCGTGGCCATCGTCGAAGAGTACTGAGGTATCGTGCCACCGAGCGCCGCTCTTGCGGAAGCGGGCACGTTACTGTTGCTAAGCAAAAACGAGATACTCTTCTGAATCTTTACAAGTAAAAGCTGTAACGGTTTCTTGTTGTTTGAATCGATGTAGAGCAAAGCGTTCTGCCAATCGTTCCAATATGCCGTTGCCATCATGAAACCTACAGCGGCGAGCGAAGGCTTAAGAAGCGGAAGCGTGATCTGGAAGAATGTTCTGAATTCATCGGCTCCGTCGATCTTGGCAGCTTCCATAAGCTCGTCCGGAATACTGTTCACTATGTATGTACGAAGAATGATAACGTTCATGGTACTTACACATAACGGAAGGATGAGCAAAAGAAGCGAATCCTTCAAATGATAGTAATTGGTAAACACTATGTATCCGGATAACTGACCGCCGTTAAACAGCATCGGTATCAGCAAAAATATCGATAAAAATTTTGAAAGTCTGAAATCCTTACGGCTTATCGCATAAGCAAACATACTCATGATGAGAAGTCCGAAGACGGTTCCCACAAGTGTGATAAAAATGGTCACTCCGTAAGAAGTTCCGAGCTGCTTACCGTATCGCAATACGGCATGCATACCGTTAAACGAAAACGCTTTGGGAAAGAACTTAAAACCGTTCTTTACAATATACATCTCATCAGTGAACGCCGATACGAACACAAGATATATCGGTGCTGCGGTGATGATCGTGATCGTCAAAAGAATAAGTGCAAGTACGTACTGACCGAACGTTTTCTTTTCGCGCCTGGAAGGAGCCATGTCCTGATTGCCTTTTTTAGCCATCTCTTCTCTCCTCCCTAGAACAATGCATTTTCCGGATGTATCTTACGTACAAGCCAGTTTGCAAACAACATTAACAGTAAACCGACAACGGACTGGAAGAACGATGTCGCCGCGGTAAATCCGAAATTCGAATTCTGGAATATCGCATGAAGTACATATGAATCGATAACCTGCGTTGTCGAATAAAGGATACCGCTGTCTCGCGTGATCTGATAAAAGAGACCCGTGTCGGATCGCATTACGTTACCTACCGACAAAAGGAGCATTACCGTGATCATGGGGACCATGCTCGGAAGTGTGATGTGTAAAATTCTCTTCCATCTGCCCGCTCCGTCGATCTCCGCTGCCTCGTACAGCTCGGAATCGATTCCGGCAAGAACCGACATATAAAGCACCGAGCCGTAACCGGTATCTTTCCAGATCTTGGCGATCGTAAGGATATACGGCCATAAACTGGCGGTTGAATAAAATCTTGTCGACATACCGAAAGTATTATTAAGAATACCGGTATCGGTGCTTATGAAGGCGTAAACTATGAACTGAACGGCTGCATATGATATAAACACCGGAACGATCATGATGGTCTGCATCACTTTCGCCATCTTTCTAAAGAACAGCTGATCGATCGCGATCGCAAGAACAACATTTAAAAACGTTCCGATAGAAGTAAATACAATGTAATAAAGCACCGTGTTTCTGGTGATCGTAATGAAAGTACTTTTGGAAGCAAGCAAGAACTTAAAGTTATCAAGTCCGCACCAGGGACTTCCCCATATTCCTTTTGAATAATCGAAAGTCTTGAATGCCATAACAAGACCTGCCATGGGGACGTACATAATAAAAAACAACACTAAAAAAACAGGGAGCGCAAAAACAACATACGGCCAATGTTTTATAGTGTTTTTCCAGAAATCTTTCATTCGATACCTCTCAGCGGCATAACTACTTAATCGTTTTCGTAGGTCTAGAATACTTCATTTTTTGTTCAAACGCAAGACTTTTTTTACATTGATATGGATAATAATTACATTTTTGTGGAATATTTATATTTTTTGTTGTGCATTTTTGTTAAAAATAACATATAAAAAATATTTTGGCTCCAAAAACCCCAAAATTACGCCACTTAAACGTTTTTTCTCGTTTTTTCTTGTAGCAGAAAGAAAATCTTGCTATAGTTAAATCATGAGGCGAAATGATTTATTTATACTTAAAAAAATCGATGACGATATTTTCCTCATTCCCACGGGGCAGGCTGCTTCGGATATGAGAAAACCCCTTATGATAAACGAGCGCGGGGAATTTATCTGGGAAACACTTGCCACGGATATGAAACGCGAACATCTCATAAGACTCGTGCTTGAGCATTACATGCCCAAAAGAGAAGATGCCGAAGCGGTTTCTTCGGACGTTTTTGCCTTTACCTCAAAGCTCATGGCGCTGGGTATGATCCTTTCGGACGATGTTCCCGTCGGGAAAGATGTTTTTATAAATACGGATATCGAGATAGCGGGTGTCAGACTTCGCATAAAGACCGAGGAAGATATTCTTTTTGAAAAGCTGGTCCCTTTCAAGGGTGAATTTGAAAAGCCCGATGTGATAGTACGTTTCAGGATAGGACTTCCCTCCTATACCGAAAACGGAAATGTGATACTTCGCAATAAAAACGTAACCGTTCTGGACGCTGACAAAGAATATATCTTGATCCACTCAAAAACCGAACGAATAAGGGAAATACACGTTCTTAAAGACGGCAGTGAAGCAAACATCTTTTCTCTTCCGCCCTACGACGATACGCTTAAAGAAGAGTTCATGCTTGCGCTTTTCGACCCGTTCCTTATCAATGCCCTTAATAACGGAATGCTCATGTTATCCGCTTCGTCCGTGCTTGAAGGCGACAGGCTCGTTCTTTTTACCGCCACTCCCGGAACAGGCAAATCAACTCAGGCGGAGATCTGGTCAAAGTCGTTTAATGCGCCTATGATAAGTGATGATTTCACGCTTTTAAAGCCCGCAGACGGCGAGGTCATCTCCCTGCCCACTCCCTGGAGCCGCATGCACGAAGAAACCGATACGGGCACCTATAAAGTCAGATCGATCATGTGTCTTAGAAGAAACACCTTTGACAAAGTCGAGACGATGGATAAGCCTACCGGAGTCCTTTCGCTCCTTTCGCTCTCCACCACTCCTTTATGGAACGAAGAAACAACTTCCAAAGCTTTATCGCTTTGCGAACGTATATATGAAAACACCGAAGTCAAGCGATTTTTCTGCACGCCCACACCCGATTCGGCGCAATGTGCAAGATTTTCGCTTAACTGAGAAATTTATCCCGGAGGATAACTGAAGAAATGGCCGCAATTCAATACATAATAGATGATTATTCATGGCTCCAGTACGGAGAATTTGCTTTAAGATTCCTTGTTGCATGCATATGCGGAGCAACGATCGGATTTGAACGCAGCATGCGTTTAAAAGAAGCGGGCGTAAGAACACACCTTATAGTTTGCTGCGCCGCAGCTCTCGTAGTGATCGTTTCGAAATACGGCTTCTCGGATCTCGGCAGTGAAACCGCAAGCGCGCTTGCAGGCGTCAGAACTGCCGATCCCGCACGTATAGCGGCTCAGGTAATAAGCGGTGTCAGCTTCTTAGGCGCCGGCGTTATATTCCACAACGGCAATGCGATCAAAGGTCTCACCACAGCGGCAGGTCTTTGGGCAACCGCAGGTATCGGTATCGCTCTTGGCTCCGGAATGTATGTGATGGGCATCTTTGCAACGATCGTCATCACGATCATGCAGCTTGTCATTCACAGATTCACTCACGTTGATACGATCTCTACCTACCACTTAAGATTCACCGCAAAGAATACGCCTGAATTCAAAGATAACCTTCACAAATACTTAAACGAGCAAAATGCGAAGGTTATTGAAAGTAAAGTTAAATTTGAAGAAGACGGCTTTGCAACCTATAACCTCACGGTTCGAATGAACCACGAGATCACTCTCGACGAGTTCGACACATTCCTTGAAAAGGGTGGCGAAGTAAAGAGTTTAAGTTGCACGTCGGTGAATAACTGATATGGCGATCAATCGCACATTTCATTAAGCATATTCTGCACCCGGCTTTGAATGATCTCTGCCGTCGCGGCTGCAGATTTGTCGGTCCGAAAATATGTGTCGGTTTCTTCCGTCATGATTCCAAGAATCCGCCTATATATGCCATTCAGGTCTTTCGCGTCTTCGATCAGGCTTTCCAGCAGTTCTCTGTCGGTTTTGGTTATTTCGTACTTTACGGCCCCATTAGGAGTGCCTATTTCAATCTCGCCCAAAGAATCAGAAAAAACACTTTCGCGTACGCTTGTAAGCGTATAACAAAGTCCCGACTTTGCACCCTGGTCGTACATAGTCCCCATAAACATACCGTTATTTCTTGAAGTCATCAGATATTCGATAAAAGCATATGCCCCCTCTTTGCATTCTGCATTTGCATATATTCCCGCTGTCTCATACGGCATAAAGAAACAAGATGACTTTTTGTTATCATTACTTATAAGCCTGATCCTGCATAAACGATTACCGATCGAAGCCTCGCATTCGGCGAGATCTTTAAGTCCGCTCACTCTCTGCCTAACGAAAAAGACATTGTTGTAATCTCCTGAAGCAACACTCAGATCACTTATAAGTGCGGGCTCGGATGGTGCTATGTCGCATTCTTTCAATTCCGATAGCAGTTTCTCGAAAGATTCCGTCTTGAAGTCGGCGGTTTTTCTTTCTGCATCAACATAATTATCAATAATTTGCATGAATATGAGAAGCCTTAGGGAATATCTGTCCAACGGGGCTTCCGAATAAATCTCTCCATGGCTTTCCAGCCATTCGATAAATTCATGCGGTTCCATCTCCTTCTCGGGGACATCCAAATCGTTTGTCAGAATCACATTTAGATCAAATCGGTTAAACAACGCGTAAAGCTTCCCGTCGATCTCATATGAATCTGTCGCAAAAGTCGGAATGTCCTCTCTTGAAATGTTTTCCGATCTGTCAATGTACGGATACAGATCCTCCAAATATCCGCCGTCAGCATATTGTTCAATGCATGTATTTAACTCATCGATCACCAGATCGGGATTGACTTTCGGGTCAAAAACAGGATCGATGTTTTCACGTGCCTCTACCACTTCGATTGAATAATCGGGATTTTCATAATTGAAGCAGTCAATTACCCCACCCAAAGAATCAAGCATTACCTCTCTGCCCAACGGAGAATACAGATACACTACCCGCTTGCCTTCATCGTCATACTTATAACCATCGGAGTTCGCCTCGACATCATTTCCCTCTTTTTCGGAAAATCTCAGAAGATTTAAAGAAACATCATCCACTCCGATACAACATGCAATATTGAAACCGGTGTCGGAACCTTCAATCGCACGGACAGTATCGGATCTGATCTTTTTACTCGTCAGATCGCATATTTCACATAATGAATTGTCTTCGATAGCAAAAAGAAAAACCTTCATTCCGTTCGATATCAATATTCCATTGTTCGCTTCACACAGATAAAGCCCGGGAATATCTATTGAAACTTCTCTGTTTAGCTTGGCATTTCTTATATCCAATTGAGCAAGTCGGAATTGTCCGCCTTTATCCTCATAGGAAACATAGACATCCCCATTTTTCAGTTTAAGAGCCTTATCATACTTTTCTCCCGGACAAGGCAGTGCTTTGCTGCCGCCGTCTTTTGAGGTTAAAACCAGCGTGTCCGAAAACAGGATCAAAAACTTTGAATTTTCAATCGAAAGCATATCCTCAGGATATGCTTTCGTATATTCGTCCGGAATCTCTGTTTCTGACTTTTTTTGCCCGTTAGAATCGTATTCACCAATAGTATAGCCTGCTCCGTTATCTGTCAGGAACGAATAGTATTCGCCGTCCGAATAAACATAAACATCAAATGCGGAGACATTCCATCCTTCCTGAGCCGATACTTCTTGCGGTATAGTATCGGATTCAGACACTTTCATCAGTTTTGTCATCTCACTATCGGCATCATCCGACTGCTCGTCGGAATCTTTTACCAGATAATACAGGTTACCTTTACTTAATTTGACCGTATACGATGAAAACAGGCTCAATTTTATGTCCTGAACAACTACATTTTTAACATATTCTTTTTTTAGATCAGTATTCACGGTTTCTTTGGGCCCTTGTGAAGTGCAGCCGACCAAGGCAAAAACAAAAACTGTAAACACTGAAACGATCTTATTCTTTATATTCATCCGTTTGTCCGGGGTTAATTAATTTCTTTATTCTTTCGGTTTCATCAAGGCAGAGTTCTCGTCTCCGGTGCTGCTGTCCTGTATTCCAAACGCGATTCACCTCAAACGCACTCATGCACATATATTTCAGTAACCGATCTGCTCTGATATATTTTAACAGGCTTCAATGTATATGGATCATATTCTACATAGACTGTATTCCACTCCGAATATTGTCTTCCCGAAAGAAAAACATGCGAATCATAATTATGTGGTCTTCCTTCATTCAAGTACAGACAACTTCCCGCATACATTTTATCTGATGCAATCATTATCATTGCAACCATTATACACATTATTACTCCCACTTTCATTATCTTCGATTTGACAATTCTTTCCATCATTTTTTCCTCCTGTTTGTTTGAACGATTATTATTCGATGCATCTACCACATCAACACCACCATACTTATTGTTAAATGCAAGTTTCAAGTACCTTTTGACAAACGACAGTGTTTTTTTGACAAACGACAGTAAAATATGAAAAACGGCACTTTATGTACCATTTTTGACCACCATTTTTGACCCCATTTTTGTTATATGGTAAAAAGTGTTCACGATGTCGTGATCATTTCTTTGCATATAATTGTAACATTGCGAAATTTTAAAAAAGCGGCACAAAATGTGCCGCTTTTATTAACGATTGAATTTATAAACTTCGCATCAGCTGTTTTGCCAAGCTGTCCATCTGAATGGGCTTCGGCAGAAATCCGTCCATTCCGGCCGCTTTGAATTCTTCTTCTATTCCTTTAAGAACGTTTGCCGTGCAGGCAACTATCTTCATGTTTTTGCACCATGGATTGCCGAGGGCCCTTATCCTCTTTGTTGCCTCTATGCCGTCCATGCCCGGCATCATGTGATCCATGAGTACAAGATCGTATTCTTTGTTCTCCACGGCTTCGATGGCCGCCTCACCCGAAAGTGCGGTATCGGGATTGATGTCGAAACGCTTAAGGAATGCGCAGAGCACCTTGACGTTGACTTTGTTGTCGTCAACCACCAGGACTTTGGCATCCGGATATTTCTTTTCGCTTGCCTCTTTCTTTTCTTCCTCCCGATTTTCCTCAAGAACGTCTTTCTTTCCGTACAGGTAGAAAGAAGCAAATTTCGTAACTTTGACAGGTTCGCGCTTAACCCCGTTTGCAAGGGGTGCAAGGGCAATGACTTCTTCCTTGACCGTAAATGAGAAGGTACTTCCCACTCCGTAAGTACTCTTGACGGAATAGGTTCCCTGCATAAGTTCGATAAGACGTGCGGAAATGTTAAGGCCGAGTCCCGTTCCGGTTATGCCGCGGTTCTTTGCGGTGTCAACCTGGGAGAAAGGCTTAAAGAGTTTATCCATATCCTCTTCCTTTATGCCTCGTCCGCTGTCCTCGACACTGACCTCGAGGACGAGGGTCTGGCCGTCCGATTCGCCGTCAACCGTAAGCTTTATGAAACCGGATGTGGTATATTTCTCGGCGTTGCCCAGTAAGTTCATGAATATCTGGCGAAGTCTGACATCGTCGCCGTATATCTTTCTGGGAAGGTTCGGATCGATGTCGACTATAAACTCGATGGGCCTGTCACCGATACGCATGTTGGTTATGTTGATAACGGAGTTTAAAAATTCCCAAAGATCGTACTCGGTGGGATTAAGATCCAGCTTGCCCGATTCGGCCTTCGAAATATCAAGAACGTCGGTTACTATATCAACAAGCACTTTTCCCGCTGATTTGATCTGATCTATGTAATCTCTTATAACTTCCTGGGATTCTTCCTTCTCGGAAAGCTCGCTCATACCGATGATAGCGTTAAGAGGCGTTCTTATCTCATGGCTCATGTTGGCAAGGAAACGGCTCTTTGCTTCGTTGGCGATGTCGGCTTCTTCCTTGAGCATTCTCATTTCCTCGACACGTTCACGCATTTCCGTAACGTCGTTTGCGGAAATGATGTAGCCGATGTTGGAACCTCTCTCGAAAAGTCGCATACACGTGATAACGTAATAGCTTCCTTCTTTTTCAAAGTAATGTTCTCCGACGCCTTCAAAGAAAGGAGCATGAAGTTCGCGAAGGTCGGTTCCGACTTTCATTTCGTGAAGTTCGGGAAACGTCATCTTTGCCGCGAGGTTCGAGTCAAGATAATTGCCCAGACTGTCTGCGATTATGATGCCGGTTCCCAGGTTTCTGTAAAGGTTTGTATAAGCAGTGGCACGTACGTCCACCAGTTTGCCGTTTGTGATCGTTAACGTCATGAGCGTTGCCATGATCGTAACCGTCGATGATGCCACCTCGAAGCCTTGGAAAAACCCGGTAATGTTAAGGATTGTTCCTCCGATGGGGATCAGCGATTCAAGGAAGAGTAAGAACATGCGCCTCTTCACTCTTAACTCACGGGAAGCGGATATCCTTGATGCAAAAAGTACCGCGCATGCAAGGAGAAACGAGGATTCAAAGATCAGGAATGTCCAATATATCGGAGCTTTTTCAGTCACGATATGCGGGAACAATCCCTCGGTGGTGAAATAGTAGTCCGCGTAGTAAAGGTGATGGTGCGGCGCACTCATCACAAGTGCCAGTATGAAAAGGCCGAACAGAAACATCGCCCACTTGGTGATGGAATGTATCTTTATATACAGATATTCACAGGTAAAAAGAAAATACCCCGTGGCAAGAAAAGCAAGTCCCACATACTGAAAGGTAAAACTTGCCAGAGCCATCTCTTTCGTGGTGGAGATCATCTCCTGAAGATAACCGAATGTATAGATAGCCGAACAGAGCACAGTCATGATAAGGTAGCGTGAGCTCAGCGAATTTCGCATCGACAACACCCTGCCTATGGATAACGCTGCCATAGCGGCACATATTATCTGAAAGATTAAAACAATATTGTACATATATATCCTCTGAAAGATTAAACGATCAGTCCGTAGTGATTAACGTTGCTTCCGGGAACTTTTCCCTGCTCTCTTACCTGAAATCCGGCCTGTTTCATGATAGCGATACCGATGTCGTTGTTAACTTCCGAGTAGCATGCCTCGCCTCGTTTCCATGCAAATTCGGTTATAGGTTTGAGCATTTTTTCTCCGTAGCCCTGTCCCTGAGATATGGTACGTACCGTATATACAAAAAGATACCAGTCTTTTCCGCCGGTCTGTCGTTTCCTAAGTTTGGTAGCGTAACTGTTATATATGAACAATCTGAAGATAAGGCTTATACCGCCCAACTTTAACAGATTGTATCCACCCTTCTTTAAATAGTTGGGGACATTTATGCCCGAAAAACCGGGAGCGTTCCAGATAGCCAGTGCGTTAAATTCATCACTGTCGGCATATATGAAAGTGTCGGGCATTGCATAAATGGCGGCACGTACTATGTTCATGAAGACTTCTCTTCGAAACTTTCCGCCGCAAAGCCACGTAACCAAAGCGTCCTCCTCATAATAGTCGGCCGCTACATTAAGTATCCTTTCATAGTCGGATTCTTTTACGATATAAAGTCCCGCTTCGCGGATTACTTTTTTTGCCTCTTCAACACTTCTTGAATTCTTTACAGCCATTTTGCCCTCATTTTAGTGTATTAATGAGATGGTAAAACAAAAGGATTAACCGTGAGTTGAGTCTTATCGGCTAATCCTTTGTATAAGCGGATAACGGGAATCGAACCCGCCTCCTAAGCTTGGGAAGCTCATGTACTACCGATGTACTATATCCGCATAAGGACCTTTCGGTCCTTTATCATTTATTATTGTATTTCGAAGTAAAATACTGCTTTTGCAAGATCATCTGCTCTTTTGCCAGCAGGCATTCTTTGATGACCCGGCTTATGGAGAGAAATTCTTCGACGAGGTTCGGATAGAACTGGGTTCCGCTGCCTTCGGCAATGAGTCCCATGGCCTTCTCATGGGAGAAAGGCTCTTTGTAAGGTCTCTCCGACGTAAGGGCATCGTAAACGTCCACGATGCTCATTATACGTGCCACAAGGGGTATCGATTCCCCCGCAAGACCCTCGGGATATCCCGTTCCGTCCCATCTTTCGTGATGGGAAAGGGCTATCTTTCCTGCTATATCGGCAAAATCCTTATCGGGGATACGCTCCTTGATATAATCGAATATCTCACCGCCGATGAGTGCATGAAGCTTCATCTCGTTAAACTCACCCGATGAAAGGGAAGCGGGCTTTTGCAAAACTGCATCCTTGATGGCTATCTTTCCGATATCGTGAAGCGGCGCACATCTGCAGGCTTTCTTAACGATATTGGCCGGAAGCATTGTCCTGTATTGAGGCAGGCTCTTTAAATGCTCTATAAACGCAGTGAAATAAATGGATGTGTTCTTAAGATGTCCGCCCGTTACGCCGTCTCTCGATTCAACAAGCCCGGCAAAGCTGGTGGTGATGATATCGTACATCTTTTCCATCTCTTCCACCTTTTGATCGACTTTTCTCTCAAGGTCACGCTCATACTCCGCAAGCTCTATCTGTGTCTCGATACGTTTCTTCATAACCGTAGGCACAAACGGCTTTGTGATGTAGTCGACGATTCCCAGATTAAATCCTTCCACCTCAGCCTCGGCGCTGGTATCTGCCGTTAAAAAGATGACCGGAATGCTCTTATATGCCGGAGTTTCTTTGAGTTTTTTGAGCATCTCCATACCGTTCATGTCAGGCATAACGATATCGAGAAGTATCAGATCCGGAATGACGGTCTCAAGTATCTTAAAGCCCTCATCCGCAGACAGTGCCTCGTACAGTTCGTAGGTGCTTTCAAGCACATCCCTTGCGGTGGCGTGATTTAACGCCACATCGTCCACCATCAGAATCTTCTTTTTGACTTCGTTCATTTGTAATCCCCTCTTTTAGAACGACGACGCATTTCGTCGCAATCGCATACCGCCAAACCCCGAAGTCATATATTGTGAAATTATATGTTGATTTTATCAGATTTGTCGCAAAAAATAAAGAGGCTAAAGTCCTAAAACCCGCCTCTTTACAAGCTTTCACGGCATGTGCCACACTATATGTTGTGGTTTTTCATCTCATTTTGTCTTTCTCGTGGACTCTTTCATCAATACCTCGTATTTTAAAAGAGTTTTCGTGGGAACGCTTTCCTCTTTTATGAGCTTTATGAGCGTCTCGCAGGCCACTCTTCCAAGCTCCGCTGCATCAAAGGAAAGGGAAGTGACAGAAGGTGTGTTTCTTTCCAAAACTGTAGAGTTGTAAAAAGAAGCAACTTTGATATCCTTGGGTATCTTGAGCCCTCTCTTTTTAAGGCTGTCGATGACCTTTATACATATCGCATCGTCCATGCAAAGAATGCACTCCGTGTCGCTGCCTACGATCTTTTCGACGATTGCCTCCATATCCTTATCAAGCACATCTTCGAATATGACCGCATCTTTATTGGGAATCTTTGCCGCCTCAACTGCGTTAATAAAGCCTTTCATGCGGTTCTTTGTTACGACGTGAAGGGAATTTCCGCACATGAGAGCCAATTTCTTTGTACCCTGCTTTATGAGGTTGTTTGTAAGCTCCTCACATGCCGCCTCGTGATCGTTGTCCACTCTCACGATACCGTTCCTTTTTCCCGTTCCTATCGTCACAAACTTAAGTCCGCTTCGTGACAAAAGCTCCTCCGCCGGATCATCCGTAAGGGTTCTGGTAAGTATGACTCCGTCGACTTTTCTGTTCTTTACAAGCTTTTCAAGTCGGCTGACGTCGGTAATGCCGACGGTAGATATGAGCACGTCCATATCGTTCTCGGAAGCCTTTTCGCAGACACCCGTCAGGCACTTCTGGAAAAAGGGAAGATCCACAAGGGCGAAATCCTCCGGCATCGTGATACCGATATTGTATGTGGTGGACTGGGCAAGCCCTTTTGCCATGGCACTGGGCACGTAGTTGTGCTCCTCGATATAACTCAATATCCTCTCTCTTGTGGCCGCACCGACTCTTCCTTTTCCGGATATTGCTCTGGAAACGGTAGTCTTTGAAACGTTCAATGCTTTCGCCACATCATCGATAGTGATCTTCTTGTTGTCCATTCTGCCCCCGCTAATCTTCTATACAAAGATAGAAATCATCAAATGTTCCCCAGGCACCTTCCCCACCTTCAAATTCGACACCTATGGTAACCGTGCCGTCTTTGACTTCGATGCCCTTTATCTCCGGGTGCTGCCATTCGCACCATCCGTTCACACTGTAATCTTTCGTATAAGTTTCTCCGCCAGTTTCGGCAAAAAGAAACATCTTCGCACCCGCACCGCTGTCGCCGCCCTGGGTATATACCGACAGCGAATACTTGCCATCCGCAAGTCCCGTTATAGTTTGGCTTGCGCGGAAAGCAACCGCCGACGATCTCCAGTAATGCATTGCCCATTCGCCTGTGTACGCATCGGTTTCTTTCTGCTGATAGTCCAAAACCGTGTCGCCTCTGTGCTCAAACTCCCACATGGAGCGGTCTTCCTCTTCAAAACTCGGGTTCTTAACCCAGTTGACGTTGGCCACGTTTACCGTGCACTTGATGGCGGTGCCGTCCTCAAAGGTTCCGTTAACCGTATATTCTCCGATCTTTGTGGTATCGATCCTGCTTACTTCGTCGCTGTTCCACGTAACTTTTGCCTGACCGTTCTTCGATCTGTCATTGTAGCAGACATCCGCCGTCTCGGGCATTGAAAACTCGCTTCCGGGGTTAACCGTTACCGTAAGATCGTTTGCAAAATCAACCTTCAAAGGAGTGGTCGCACCGTACTTTAAATATTTGAAAACGTAAAGGGAATCCAGCGCCTTGCCGTCAAAATCAAACATCGCCTGATTGTCCCAGGAGGAACCGCCGTACCACTTGCCCGCATCGTCTTTATCGTAAGAACCCGCGTAGCTTGAAGCCCATCCGGAGCCGAACTCTTCCCACTTTTTACGGTTGTCGGCAAGTACGCTCTCCGCGTCGGCGTTGTTGTAATCCACTTTCCCCACCGGCACCCATGCGGGCTCCCAGTAAAATACCCCCAGTGTATAGTCTCCTGTCTTTACAAGGGTATCAAATATGTCTCTTACGGCGTTTGCCTGACTTTGCACGCTGGCCGCATAATTCTTGTTTAAGTCTTTTTCGCTTACGCTGTTGGAAAATCCGTCACCCTCTTCAAGAGTATAGCAATAAGAAGTCTCCGCTATCATGACTTCTTTTCCCGTATGCTCGTGCACGTACTCGATAACCTTTGAGAGATTCTCAAGTGTTCCGTGCCAGTAGGGATAATATGAGAGTGCGAACACATCGTACTGCACACCGCAGCTGTCAAGCTTTCTTAAAAGCCCCTTTATGCCGTCAAAGTTTTCGGGATTGGTAAAATGAAGCACTGTCTTGATATCTTTTTTGTGTGCCTCTCCCGCCTCCATGACCGCATCTCTTCCTCTCGAAACGATCTTGCTTATCTCGGCCCACTTCTCTTCCCCGGACATATGGTTGTTCGTTTCGTTTCCAAGCTGCACCATGCCTACATCGGCCCCGCCGTCAAGAATCGCATTGAGACTTTCAAGGGTAAACTCATATGCGAGCTCCGCCTTCTCGTCGGCACTCTTTCCCACCCAGGCCTTAGGCTCAAACTGCTTTGCGGGATCTGCCCAGAAATCGCTGTAGTGGAAATCCACCAGCAGCTTCATGTTATACTGCGCTGCTCTCTTTCCTATCTCAACAGCCTTCGCGGTATCATTGTTTCCGCCGCCGTAACCGTTACCGTTTTCGTCGTAAGGATCGTTCCAGACCCTCACTCTTATATAATTGACGCCCGCATCCGCAAGTATCTTGAAAATATCCTCTTCAACGCCGTCTTTGTTCTTATAAACAACGCCTGACTGTTCCTCGCTTATGACACTGGAGATATCAACGCCTCTTATAAAATCGTCCCTTATCCCCGCTACCGGCTCCACAAATATGCCCGCTTCCTCGGGTCCCGTGGGCGCCTCATACTTATACTTTGCTTCTCCGCAACCCGCCGTCGACATGATCATACTCATAACCGCAACCACCCCTATGATCTTTTTTGCAAAATCTTTCTTTTTCACTAAACACGCTCCTCTATAGCTATACCCGTGCTTTTGCGCTATGTCCATGCTTTTGCGCAACCGCTTGCACACCTCCAAGTTAACACCTTTTATTATGTATGTCAATCAAAGCTTGTGTTAGTGATCTAACGGAGCTATCAAACGGCCTGATGTAGTGCCAAATACCGAAAGATTGCGGTTTGACACTACACTTTTCTTCACTTTTGATTCCTTTTTTTACCTCTAGTAGTGCCAAATTCCTTTTTAGCTTGTTTTGGAACTACGATTTTGTTCCTTTTCCCTTCCGGATGGCCGATTTTCCCGGCTAAACGTAGTGTGGAATTCATGAAATCAGGGTTTTGACACTACGCTGGTCGAAAAAATGGGGGATTTTAAGCAATTTTCGTAGTGTCAAAAAGCGATAAACAAGATTTTGGCACTACAGGTAGAGAAAAAGGAGGAATTTGGATCATTCTTAAACAATAAAGCCGCGGATCTTTCATGTGATCCGCGGCTGATAGTTGTTCTATGCTGTTTCAGGAGTAAGATACCGGTTTTTGGCCTTTTTGAAGACTATCACGAAACATATCAGATGTACCGAAGTCGTTAGTATCCATGAGATCGGGTAGGATAGGTACAGGCATTCGAGAGTGTGAACGGAGCGAAATACCGTGCATATCCAGATGATACGAAAGGCGC
>JAEEGJ010017040.1_pt1 | contig 16535 bp, 15 predicted proteins | sample 8958761 | NCBI WGS metagenome assembly JAEEGJ01 (sample SAMN16246546, study PRJNA631951) | gut metagenome | biome: gut microbiome; feature: rumen; material: RS-attached | host: Bos | place: Iran: Karaj | collected 2018-10
CACGGTAAATCAGGCCTTTGTTATACAGGTCGACGAAGGCGCGGATGACGCTCTTCGAGCGGATGTCGTCCATGGTGAACGAGGTGCGTTCCCAGTCGCAGGAGCAACCCAGTCGACGCAACTGCTTAAGGATGATGCCACCATGCTCGTGGGTCCAGTCCCAAGCGTGCTTCAGGAACTCCTCGCGGCCGATGTCAGTCTTCTTGATGCCCTGTTGCGCCAGCTTGTTCACCACCTTGGCTTCGGTGGCGATGGAGGCGTGGTCGGTGCCAGGCACCCAGCAGGCGTTCTTGCCTTGCATACGGGCGCGGCGGATCAGGATGTCCTGAATCGTGTTGTTCATCATGTGGCCCATGTGAAGCACGCCAGTCACATTCGGCGGCGGAATCACGATGGTATAGGGTTCGCGTTCGTCGGGAGTGGAGTGGAAGTAATTCTTGTCCATCCAGTGTTCGTACCATTTGCCTTCAACTTCCTGAGGGCTGTATTTGCTGCTGATTTCCATAGTCGTAAAAAATGAAGCGCAAAAGTAGTCATTTTTCGGGCAAGTCGGTAAATTATTCTTGTTTTTTTGGATTTGTGCGTTTCGTTTTGACGAAATGGCTATTTTTGCAGGAAAAGAATGGTGTATGAAAAAAAGAATCTACGAGATTATCGAACAAGGAAAACGAGGGGATAAATACAGCTTTGCATACGACATATTGATGCTAATTGCCATAATAGTTAGCATCATCCCGCTGATGTTTGCAGAGGAATATCCGATTTTCCGAATAATTGAGATTGTTACGGTCACTTTGTTTATCATTGACTATATTCTCCGCTGGATTACTGCCGATATACGACTGGGAAAGAAAGGCTTGTCTTACTTGATTTATCCGTTCACTTTTTGGGCCATCGTCGACCTTTTGTCCATACTCCCTGGCCTCAGTCTGTTGTCAAAGGGATTCAAGATTTTCCGAATCACGAGGTTGCTGAAAGTGCTTCGCTTGTTTAAGGTCTTTCGCTACACCGATAAGATTCGGGTTTTGGGTAGGGTGATTCGAAAAGAGAAATCAGTCTTGTTGACGGTTTTGGGGATTGCTGTCTTTTATGTGTTTCTCACGGCTTTGATTATGTTCAACGCCGAGCCCCATGTCAATCCCGATTCTGGTGCCACGACTTTCGGCGATTTCTTTGATGCCTTGTACTGGGCCACGGTTACCCTTACCACAGTCGGATATGGCGATTTGACACCAGTAACCGACATTGGCCGATTCGTCAGCATGTTGTCGTCATTATTCGGCGTAGCGGTCATCGCACTTCCTTCTGGCGTGATTACAGCCAGCTATCTTGAGGAGCTTAGGAGCATGAAAGACAAGAAGAAAGGTGAAAAACATGAAGGTCAAGAATGACTATTTTTTCTTGTTTTTGCAAACGCAACACATTTTTCCCTATCTTTGTCCGCTGTTGGAAAAATAGAAACTATTAAATTCATCTAATTCATAACGTTATGGTATTATTATCAACAAATGTGACAATGGTGATCTTTATCTGCATCCTTGCAGTGGTCATCCCGTTCCTGCTTTTCTACCTCTCGAAGGCCAAGAAGGAACATCCTAAAGGCTTGATTGCAGCCGCTTTAAGTAACATGGGCGAGCGTTTTGGCTACTACATCATGAACGCCATCCTGTTGCTGTTCATCGTGTCGAAGTTCGGACTGCCCGATGCCACTGCCGGCATCATCTACTCGGTGTTCTACTTCGGCATTTACGTGTTGAGTTTGGTAGGTGGTATCATCGCCGACCGCACGCAAAATTACAACCGCACCATCCAATGGGGCTTGATTATCATGGCCCTCGGTTATGTCGGTATGGCTATTCCGTTGTTCAGTCAAGATGCCAATGGTATCATTGCTGATGGCAATGGAAAATGGATGGGTATTTTGGTCTTTACTTGCTTTGCTTTGCTCTGCATCGCATTCGGTAATGGCTTGTTCAAGGGTAACCTGCAGGCACTTGTCGGCCAAATGTACGACAACTTTGAGGCTGAGGCTGCCAAGAAAGGTCCCGAAGCCTTGGCTGTGGCTAAGGACAAGCGCGACAGCGGTTTCCAGATTTTCTACGTGTTCATCAACATCGGTGGTGTGATTGCTCCCTTCGTGGCTCCTATGCTGCGTGAGTGGTGGCTGAAAGCCCACAACTTCGTCTACAACGCTGATATGTCGGCCCTCTGCCACCAGTATCTCGCTGACGGCACCGTGACGCAAAAATTCACCGAAACCATGGCCAACTCGGTACTCCCGACTGCCAACTATGGTGACAATTTGGTGCAGTTCTGCTCCGACTATATCCTGACCTTCAACCAAGGCGTTCACTTCTCGTTCTTCGTGTCGGTGGCCGCCATGTTGATTTCATTGATTATCTTCTTCACCCAAAAGAGTCGTTTCCCGCAACCTGCCAAGAAGGTGGCTGCTGAAGTTGCCGGCTACTCAGCTGAAGAAAAGGCTGCCATGGCCAAGGAAATCAAGCAACGTATGGCTGCTTTGTTTGCCGTGTTGGGCATCGCCGTGTTCTTCTGGCTCTCCTTCCACCAAAACGGACAGTCGCTGTCGGTCTTCGCCCGCGACTTCGTGGATTCGTCGAGCATCGCTCCCGAAATCTGGCAGGCTTTGAACCCCTTGTTCGTCATCATCCTTACCCCGCTTGTCATGGGTATCTTTGCCATGTTGGCTCGTAAGGGCAAACCCGTCTCGACACCCCGTAAGATTGCATACGGTATGGGCCTCGCTGGTTGTGCCTACCTCTTCCTGATGATTTTCTCCATCATGAAGCACTATCCTTCAGGCGACGCTTTCCGCGCCATGGATGCCGCTCAGATGATGGCAGCCGGTCTTGCCAAGGCCGCTCCGTGGGTGATGATTGTCACTTATTTCTTCCTCACTGTGGCTGAACTGTTCATCTCTCCGCTGGGTCTGTCCTTCGTCTCGAAGGTGGCTCCGCGTCACATGGTGGGTCTCTGCCAAGGATTGTGGCTGGGTGCCACGGCCATCGGCAACCTCTTCATCTTCGTGGGTCCTATCATGCTCAACGCTTGGGACATCTGGAAGTGCTGGGGCGTGTTCCTGCTCATCTGCCTGGTCTCCATGACCGTTATGTTCGGCATGGTGAAGTGGTTGGAGAGAGTGACGGAATAATAATATAAGGTATAACACGAAAAGGCTTGCTTCGGCAAGCCTTTTTCATAACACGCAAGACTATGTTCAAAGGACATCCCAAAGGGCTTTACGCCCTAGCATTGGCCAACACGGGCGAACGCTTCGGCTACTACACCATGCTGGCTATCTTCGTGCTCTTCCTGCAGGCCAAGTTCGGCTACAACGAGGCACAGGCGGGCCACATTTACGGCATCTTCCTAGGATGCGTCTATTTCATGCCCCTCATTGGCGGTATGCTGGCCGACCGTTTCGGTTATGGCAAGATGGTGAAGTCGGGCATCGTGGTCATGTTTCTAGGTTACTTACTGTTGGCGGTGCCTATGGCAACGACAACAGCCAAGATTACCATGTTCTCTGCCTTGGCACTTATCGCTATCGGCACGGGCTTGTTCAAGGGAAACCTGCAAGTGATGGTGGGCAACCTTTACGACGAGGCCAAATACAGTGCTTTTCGCGATAACGGTTTCAGCCTGTTCTACATGGCCATCAACATCGGCTCCATGTTCGCGCCCATCACAGCCACCAAGGTCACGGATTTGTTCCTCGGCAAGGCAGGCTTCAGCTATGTGCCGCAGATTCCTTCTTTGGCGCACCAATACCTTGATGGCACCATCACGCCCAAGGCACTTTCCACTTTCGAGGCTTTGGCCGTACAGCAAGGCGGTAATGTCAATGACTTGGCTGGCTTTGCCAACAACTACATTGATGCTTTGTCGGGTGCTTATAATTACGGCTTCGGTGTGGCTTGCCTCTCGCTGATTCTCTCCATGGCTATCTATTTGTGCTGCCGCAACTGGTTCAAGCATGCTGATGTCAACACCAAACAAGCCAAGGCGATGGAAAGCACTACCGTGAATGTGACCGAACTCTCAAAAGAACAGACCCGTGAGCGCATCACCGCATTGGTGTTGGTTTTTGCTGTGGTCATCTTCTTCTGGATGTCGTTCCAGCAAGCCGGTCTCTGCCTGACTTATTTTGCCCGCGACTACACGCAAAGCACCGTGAGCGGTTTCACGCGTTTTGGTTTCAACATTTGGTCATTGACTTTGATAGCCATCTCGATTTATACGATGTTTGGGGCTGCCCAGGCCACCAAGCCCATGAACCGGGGCATCCTGATTGGCGTTACGACATTTCTGTGGATCATGGCAGTGATGCTTTATAAGACCATGCCCGACCCGATTAATATCCTGCCGCAACAATTCCAGCAGTTCAACCCGTTCTTCGTCGTCGCCTTGACGCCCGTTTCGATGGCGGTTTTCGGCGCTTTGGCGAAGAAAGGCAAGGAGCCGTCCTCGCCGCGTAAGATTGGTTTGGGAATGATTGTGGCTGCCCTCGGATTCTTGATTTTGGTGATTTGCTCCTTCCCCTTGGCCAGCCCTGCCGAACTGAAAGTACACGGTGGCGTGAGTAGCACGTTGGTCTCTCCCAACTGGCTGATCAGCACCTATTTTGTGCTGACCTTTGCCGAACTGTTGCTGAGTCCCATCGGCATCTCCTTTGTCACGAAGGTGGCACCTCCAAAATACAAGGGCATGATGATGGGCCTGTGGTTCTGCGTGACCGCCATTGGAAACTACCTCACCAGCGTCATCGCCCGCATCTGGGGCACAGGTATGCCGCTCTGGATGGTCTGGGGTGTGCTTGTGGTGCTTTGCCTGCTCTCTGCCGTGTTCATCTTCTCGATCATGAAGAAATTGGAAAAAGTTACGGAAGGTTGTTGATTTGAAGAATCACCTTTGTTCTAATAATATGTGGTGATGAAAATAACTTTCATATTATTCTCCTTGCTGACATCGGCCTCCATGCTGTTAGGTCAGCCGGTAGGAGATTCAAGTCTGGTACGAAAAAAGCTGGATGTCGTTCGTTTGCCAGACATGAACCTTCCGCGTGCTGGTCACACTGTGTTTTATGCCGATGGTGAGTTGACTGTGGTGGGCGGACACACTTCGGGATTCGTGATGACTCCTACGGCAGAATACTTCAGTGGTGATACTTGGCATTTGATACCAACCATTTATCATCATGATGACGGCATGGCCGTCGTGTTGGACTCGGGACGGCGGGTGCTTCTTGCTGGAGGTCACGAAAAGAACTTGGGTATAGGCCAAAGTTGGGAAGTTGAGATGTACGATCCTAAGTCGCATAGTTCCAAGGGCTTTAGTTGTCTCGATCATAGCAGGGCCTTGTCGCAAGGCGTGGAGATGGACAGCGGACGTGTGCTTATCGTGGGGAACCATAGGGGCAATGACGGTTTCGAGATGTTCGACGGACGTAGTTTTTTCCACTATGTGAAGGATGTAGACTCTTTACGTTTTGTGCCTTATGTGTTTCCATTGGCCAATGACGATGCCATTGCCTTCGGTGCGGTATGGTGGGACGGGGATTTTCGTCCCTACGACATTGTTGACCGTCTGAAAGGCGAACCGTTCAGCGTTCCATTGCTGAAAGAGTGGATGCCTATGTCATACGACCAAAATAACCATGCCCATGAGTCCTTCGTCGGAGACAAGACCGTTGGTGATTATTCCTATCTTATTGCTTCACGAAATCTTGACGGTGAAGTCGCCTTCATTTTTGTTCAAGACACGGTGTTTTCACTGTTGGCCACCACTTGTCCAGTGCCAACGACATCACAATGGGGACGCATAAAGTATGATCGCACTGCCATTGCTGACCGCAGTGCACGTCGTGCCTATTTGGTGGGCAACGACACTACGGGGCGGATCTATGTGGTTGCCGTGGAATACGACAAACAACCTGCACCGATCACATTATTTTACACGGATCCGTTGCCCGACTTTGGCAACACCACGCCTGTACTTACTCCTGAGGGCGACCTTATCGTCACGGGAGGCATCATCGATGATAATTTTGCGCCGTTTGCTTCGGTGTGGCTGCTCCAAACGGGGGAACGGAAAAAAGTGGCAAAGGCTGAAACCCACCCTAATGGGTTTTGGTTGTGGGGGCTTTGCGGACTGTTGTTGCTGGGGGTTATTGTAATGATTGTACGTTATTATGTTCGGCAGCCACAATGTGACAACCCAGCAACGATTCCACAATGTGACAACTCTACAAACCTTGCATCACCACAATGTGACAATGCTGCTGACGAACTAATGGCCCGCATCACCCAATTGATGGAGACTCAGCACCTTTATCTTAACCCCGAAATGAAGATTGGTGACGTGGCGAACGCCCTTGGCGTTCACCGCAACGCCGTCTCCGCCAGCATCAACGCCCAAGGTTGCACGTTTAGCCAGTTGGTCAACAACTACCGCTTGCAGCATGCCAAGAAGCTGCTGCACGAGGCCACTGACATGAAGATTGCCGCCATTGGCTTGGAGTCGGGCTTCGCCAACGAGAGCACTTTCTTCCGCGCTTTCAAGGCCGCTACAGGCATGACTCCAAAGGAATGGGTGGCACAACAGCAGGCTGTTTCCTGACCCTACAACGACTGACAAAACATCAAAAAAGGCAAAATCGACTGACAATTTGCAAATTGTCAGTCGATTTTCGTGTTTCGGTATTGACAAGTTGGTAATTTGCTCTACTTTTGAATTTCAACAATAAACGAATGTCAAACTAAAAACGAATCAATCATGAAAAAAGCTTTTTTACTCATGGCTCTTCTGTGCGTCTCAACATTGTTTTTTGCACAGACAACAACCCAAACGGCTATGCTGAAACATGGCGACAATATCAGTGTTTACTATGGATTGGACGCTTTCGTTGAAGCGAATGCCGTCGCACAAAATGGTGACATCATCACCCTATCAAGCGGCACCTTCAACCCCACTGCTATTACCAAAGCTGTCACTTTGCGCGGTGCAGGCTGCGTTAGCGATGCGGAGTTGATGAGTTTCCCCACTACCATTACAGGACGAGTTTATGCCACCATTCCAGAATTGGAGAATGCCTTAACTATTGAAGGCGTTTATTTCGAAACAGAATTTGCTGTCCCAGAACATGGCTCCTTACTCTCGCCAACATTCATCAGATGCAATTTTGGAGGCGTATCGGGAGGCTATGAGTCAATTATGAACCATGCCTTATTCATCAATTGCAGGATTAAAAGTTTTTTCAGCTTGCATATAGAAAACACTACCTTTAACAATTGTGTTATTTGGGAGTCCTACCGACAACCCGGATATGGATCTGGAGGCGACGTCTTGCCGGTCATCAATGTGTACAATTCCTTCATGGTTATGGTAGGTACACATGATAACCTTTTTGCATACAACAGTATAATATCTTCTGGAGGTACACATGTGAATAATAATAGCCAACAAGATGCTCATAGTATGGCTTACAATTGCATAGGAATCCTTAATGAAGAATCTATTTTTGGATGTCCAAACTTTAATTGCTGGGATTACAATAATTACGCGGATGTCTTCGAATCCTTCACTGGCGAGGATTATGATTGGACTACGGAGCCACTCATTCTTAAAGGTAGCATCGCTGCCCATTGTTTGGGCGACGACGGCACCCAAGTGGGCATCTATGGTGGCACTATGCCCTACAATGCCCGTCCCACCTACATGACACCTTATCGCAGCACCGTTGACCATCAATCAACACCTGACGGCAAGTTGAAGGTCAACATCGAAGTGATCAACGAAGGCAAGTAATCACCCTCTAACGCATGAAAGCTATGAAACGTTTTATTATTGCAATAATTGGGTTGCTGCTATGCAACGGACTGAGCGCCCAAACACACACCTGCCGCTACTGGTTCGACGGAAACATTGGGCAGAGTGTAACCACCAGCTTCGACGGCAACGTATGGGACGCCGAAATCGATGTGAGTCAACTCGCCGACGGCATCCACATCCTGCACTACTACCTGACTGACATAAACTCGACACCCGTCAAGGGGTACCTCTTTCACAAAATCTCAACCCTCGAAGCCTCTTCGTCGGAATACCGATATTGGTTCGACAACAACCATAACAACATGCAGAGCGGCACACTTGGCAATGGCAACCTCTTGCTCGATGTATCAGGGCTCGAGGACGGCGAACACATAGTGCGCATCTTCCTTGAAGGTAGCAATGTAGCAGCCACACAGAGTTACATCTTCGTGAAAGGCGGCGATGCGGAGATTTACGAAATTACAGCTATGGCAATGCCCGCTGACGGAGGTACTATCACCGGGGCTGGCTCCTATTACGCAGACAACATCTGCACCTTGACCGCCACGCCCAACGCAGGCTATTCGTTCGTTTGCTGGAAAGAGAATGGCAGTATCGTCTCTGAACAAGCCTCTTACACCTTCACCGTGAATGGAAACAGAAACCTTGTGGCACAGTTCTCTGGCACTGGTGTTGAAGAATATGAAGACGAGAGCATTATTGCCCTCTATTCCAATCCTGTTGAGGAAAAACTGGTGGCGAAAAGTTTAGTGGCTATTCGCCAATGCGAGGTTTATTCCATCTCAGGACAACTCATCCTTTCCGTCACCAACTGCTCTGATAGACTTGAAGTACCCGTTGAGGGACTGCCTCAGGGCGTTTATTTGGTGAAAATGGTTACCGACAAGTTTGTCCGAACCAAGAAGTTCGTCAAAAAATAAGGTTTGGGAATCCAAACTTAAAACAGTTGGATTTATAACTTAAAGAGAAGAATCATAGTTCATTGGGAAAAAGGGAAAAGTCGGCAGCAATGTCGGCTTTTTTCATGCTGATTGCAAACATTTTGCTAATTTTGCACCAAAATTCAAACCATGTCAAGAAGCGAACAAGAATTGCAAGGTGTCACACTGTTGGGCAACCAAAACACGCAATACAGTTACGACTACACCCCCGAAGTGTTGGAAACGTTCGAGAATAAACATCCTGAAAACGAGTATCTTGTAACTTTGGACTGCCCCGAATTCACTTCACTTTGTCCCAAGACTGGCCAGCCAGACTTCGGACACCTTATTATTAATTACATTCCACGCACACTGATGGTGGAGAGCAAGAGCCTGAAACTCTATCTCTTCAGCTTCCGCAATCACGGCGACTTCCATGAGGACTGCGTCAACATTATCATGAAGGACCTGGTCAAGCTGATGGATCCCAAGTATTTGGAGGTTATCGGACTGTTCAATCCCCGTGGTGGAATTTCTATCAAGCCCTTTGCCAACTATGGCGATGCCGAGCATCATGACATGGTGAAACAACGTTTAATGTCAGCATTCCACAACTCATGAAAGACGCGGTGATTATTATATCGGGAGGCATGGACTCCACAACGATGTTGTATGAATACAAGGACGAAATCGCCTTGGCCATCACTTTCGACTATGGCTCCACTCAGAACGGTCGCGAGCGTATCTGTGCCGTAACGCATTGCCAGCGCTTGGGCATCAAGCACATTGTCATCCCGCTTGAGTTCATGCACCGCTATTTCAAGAGTGCCTTGTTAATGACAGCGGCAGACATCCCTGAAGGCAACTACGACGACGAGAACATGAAATCGACGGTGGTGCCTTTCCGCAATGGCATCATGTTGGCTATTGCCGCGGGTATTGCCGAGAGCAACGGCCTGAAGCGGGTGATGATTGCCAATCATGCGGGCGACCATTCCATTTACCCTGACTGCCGTCCTGATTTCGTCGATGCCATGTCGAAGGCCATGTCGGCGGGAACGTATGAGAACATCACGGTTTTTGCGCCTTATACTTACCTGAGTAAGAAAGAAATTGCAGAGCATGGCAAGGCCTTGGGCTTGGACTACACCGAGACTTATTCATGCTACAAAGGCGGCGAGAAGCACTGCGGCAAATGCGGCACCTGCCGCGAACGCCGTCAAGCCCTGAAAGATGCTGGTATCGAAGACCATACCGAATATGAATCCATTCTCTAAACTCTAAACACTAAACTCTAAACTGAAATATGTATTACGTCAGAAAAACCCTAGAAATATCCGCATGCCATCAGCTTTACCTCGACTATGAGAGCAAGTGCGAGAACCTGCATGGCCACAACTGGAAGATTAATGTGTATTGCCGTAGCGAGAAGCTCGACAGCAATGGCATGGTGTGCGATTTCACCGAAATCAAACGTTTGATTCATGGTAAAATCGACCACACTAATATCAACGAGGTGCTGGACTTCAATCCTACGGCGGAGAATTTGGCCAAATGGATTGTGGATACCGTTCCGAACTGCTATCGCGCTGATGTGTGGGAGTCGCGCGACAACAAAGCCTCCTACATCCAGGATGATGCGCCACAGAATTTTGATTGATAATTTCGTCACAAAACCAGCAAAACCGTCAAAACCCGCTTGTAGGTTATAGGAAGCAAGCCAACCGGCTGCTTCCAGGCGGCAAGCGGTTGCGAGCCGAATTGTTTTGTTAGTTTTGTGGGTTTTGTGAGAAAAGAAACCTATGTATAAGATAAACGAATTATTTTACTCATTGCAAGGCGAAGGTTTCCACACGGGAACACCCGCTGTCTTTGTGCGCTTCAGCGGCTGCAACTTGCGTTGTGCTTTTTGTGATACGCTGCATCAAGGAGGGGGGCTGATTTCACTGCAAGAGATTGTGAATGAGGTCAATAAGTATCCCATTGCGCCGTTGATCGTACTGACAGGCGGCGAGCCATCTTTGTTTATTGATGAGGCTTTTGTGGACGAACTGAAACAAAAAACGGGAAAAAGAATTGCCATTGAGACCAACGGAACGCGACCTTTGCCGAACAATTTGGATTGGGTGACGCTTTCCCCAAAATCAGCCTTTGAAGGTGGTGACTTAGAACCTTATGTTTTAAAGACTTGTGACGAGTTGAAGGTGGTGTATCTTGGTCAGGATTTGGTACAGTATGCTGGCATCGAAGCCAAGCATCGTTTTTTGCAGCCGTGTTTTTGTGAAGACGAAACACAACGAAAAGCCAACATGAAAGCCAGCGTTGAGGCGGTAATGCAGAACCCTGGCTGGCGGCTTTCCTTGCAAATTCACAGGATATTGAATATCAGATAGTTTACTTTCTCCTTTGGAAGTTCCTCCTCGGCTCGCTGTAAACCAGAAACACAGCGGGTTTTTTGTTTAAATCGCCTTTGTAGTCTTTCCATTCCCCGATGCTTTGGCTGATGATGAGCTCATCATCGCAGGTGAGGTTGCAGGCTACACAAACTTGAGTGGCAGGGTGGAGGTTCTTGCACAAGTCTTGCAGCATGGCATTGTTGCGGAAGGGCGTTTCGATGAAGAGCTCCGTCTCGTTGTTGGCCATCGAACGGCGTTCCAAATCCTTGATGGCGTTTTGTCGCTCAGGGCTCTTGATGGGCAGGTAACCGTGGAAAGCGAAGGCTTGTCCGTTGAAGCCCGAAGCCATCAAAGCCAGAATCATCGCGTTGGGCCCAACCAAAGGAATGACTTGAATGCCAGCGGAATGGGCCAAATCCACCACCAACGCACCTGGATCAGCGACGCAAGGTGTGCCTGCCTCCGACATCAGCCCCATGTCCTCGCCTTGCAAGCAGGCACCGAGGTGTTCCATCAGGTCGAGGTTACGGGCATTGTGCTTGTCTAACTCAATGAATTCGATGTCGTCGATGGGATTGTCCATTCCCATGCGACTCAAAACGCGGCGCGAGGTGCGGGTGTTCTCCACCACGAAGTGCTTCAGCTTTCTAACGATTTCAAGTGTTCCGGCAGGGATGACTTGTTCAGGTTTCGTCGCACCAAGCAGGTTGGGTACGAGATAGAGTTTTCCGAAGTTGTTGGTCATGAGCGGGTTATGGATTATGACAAAGCAATCTTTTTCTCAATGTCAGCAAACATCACCTTGAACTGCTTGTCGGTTTCCAGTTGGTTGGCGATGGTCTTGCAGGCATGATGCACCGTGGCGTGGTCTTTCTTGCCGCATTGCTGTCCGATGGAAGCGAGGCTCGCGTTGGAGTATTTCTTGGAGAGGTACATGGCAATCTGTCGGGCTTGCACTACTTGGCGCTTGCGCGTGTTGAGGGCCATTTGCTCGGGTGAAATCTTGAAATACTCGCAGACGATATTAATAATGTATTCCACCGACACTTCCTTGACGGTATTGCGGACAAAGCGGTCGATGATTTGTTGCGCCATCTGGATGGTGATGGATTTCTTGTTGAGCAACGACTGTGCCATTAGTGAGTTCATCACGCCTTCCAATTCACGGATGTTATTGCGCACATTGCCAGCGATATAGTCTACCACCTCGTCGGGGAAACTGATGCCGTTGTCGTGCAGTTTTTCGCGGATGATGGAAGTGCGGGTAGGCAGGTCGGGAGTTTGAAGGTCGGCGGTCAGACCCCACTTGAAACGCGACAGCAAGCGGTCTTCCATGCCTTGCAACTCCGAGGGGAACTTGTCGCTGGTGATGACAATCTGCTTGTTGTTTTGCTGCAAGTGGTTGAAAATGTGGAAGAATACATCTTGTGTGCCCGCCTTTCCCGAGAGGAATTGAATGTCGTCGATGATGAGCACGTCAATCATCTGGTAGAAGTTGATGAAATCGGGGCGGTTGTTGTTTTTGTTGGCGGTTACATATTGCGTGGAGAGTTGTTCGGCTTGCACATAGAGTACGGTTTTCTCAGGATGCAAACGCTTGGTTTCCAATCCGATAGCATGGCAGAGATGGGTCTTGCCCAAACCAGTGCCGCTATAGATGACCAAGGGGTTGAAAGCCGTTTTGCCGGGCTCTTTGGCGATTTTCAAGCCTGCCGAACGCGCCAATCGGTTGCAGTCGCCTTCAATGAAGGTGTCGAAAGTGTAGTGTTCGTTGAGTTGCGAGTCAATCTGCAACTTTTTCAGCCCGGGGATGACGAATGGGTTGATGGGACTTTGCGACAAACGTTCCGGTGCAGGTTGGCCGATGGGATTCTTTGGGAAGTTGCGGTTGGCACTGGGCACGGTGACGGTGCCAGCGTTGTCGGTGCTGACGACGACCACTTTATAATCCAGCTTGCCTTTCTCTCCAACGAAGCGTTTGATGACCATTTTCAGCAGGTCGATGTAATGCTCTTCAAGATATTCCACAAAGAAATAGGTGGGCACTTGGATGGTGAGCGTGTTATCAACCAAAGAAAGCGGGATGATGCGTTCAAACCATGTCTTATAGCCCTGCTCTGTGACGTTATCTTTAATCACAGACAGACATTTATTCCATATCTCGACATGGTTGCTCATCGTAGAAAATTCCTTAAATTATTGTCTTTCAAACTACTTTTTAGGGTAGAAAGGAGGTCATGTATTGCCCGTTTTCTGGACTTTTTTGACCTTGCAAAGGTATACGATTAATTGTTTATAAAAAAATCGAAATCCTATTGATTTTCAATTTTCTTTTTTCAAAATTACGAGGTTTTTGTTTTTGAAATACTTAAAATTCTTGTAATTTGCTGTTTTACACTGTTTTAATATGTGTTATTTTTACCCCGAACAAATTGTTGAATTTTTCGAAAATTTGCGAAGCGGAATTTTTTCTTGTTGAAAACTCCAAATAGCAGTCCAATTCGAAGCGTGGGTTGAGCTGCTCCAAATTTTCTTCTTTCATGATGCGCATCACCTCGTTCATCAAGGGGTACTCGAACTCCAAACTGTAAATTTCATTTATGGTTTTCTCCACAATTTGCGCATTGTCAAGGGCATCGCGAGCTGCGGTTTTGTAAGCATTGATGAGGCCTGAGGTGCCCAATTTGATGCCGCCAAAGTAGCGGGTCACGACGACACACACATTGGTGACATCCTTCGATAGGATCTGGTTGAGGATGGGTTTGCCTGCCGTGCCCGAGGGCTCGCCATCGTCGCTCGAGCGGAAGGTCTTCTTGTCGGGACCAATCATGTAGGCAAAGCAATGGTGACGTGCATCGAAGTATTTCTTCTTCACCGATGCCACAGCCGTCTTAGCTTCGTCCTCGCTCATCACGGTGAAGGTCTCGGCGATGAACTTGCTGCCTTTCTCCTTGTAAAGGCCCTCGCCGCGTGTGGCTAACATATAATAGGTGTCGTCGTTCATGGCTTGAGGGTGATGAGGATGACAGCAATGATGGCGATGGCGAGGCCGAGATAGTTCTTCCAAGTGAGTTTTTCTTTGAAGAGCAGCCAACCCGTGAGGGCGGTAAGGCTGACCACGCCAATATTATATACCGGGAACAGCACCACATTGTCGAAGCAACGCATGGCGTGATAGACACAATAGGTCGAAAAGAAATTGATGACGCCCAATCCGATGCCGCCTACGGCACTTTTCCACTGCCATTTCGAATGGCCTCGAATGAGGTCGTAAGTCACGATGAGGATGCCGAACAACAGGGCGATGAAGTAGATGAATGCAATCATGAAGCTCATGTCGTCGCCATGGTTGCGTTGCTCTGTGAGTTTCATCAGAATATCACCTGTGCCCGTCCCGAAAAAGATGAGAATGGGTAATAACCAATTGGTTTTGTTTGGTTTATCGGTTTGTCCTTTTCCACCAACCACCAACACCAAAGCGACCAAAGCCAACACAATGCCCATCGTCGCGACGAAATTCAGTTTTTCGCTGAACAACACCACGCCTGCCAAAGTGGGCAAGACCACAGACAATTTGCTCGACAGTGAGGTGACTGTCACGCCCGAACGTTGGGTGGAGGCCGTCATCAGCACATAGGTGAAGATGAACCAGAACCCCGTCAGTAGCGAGAGGCCGAACCATGGCTCGGAGACCAACTGAGGCATCGTGTCGAATTGCTTGCACATCAAGAAACCCGTGCCTGCAGCAAAGACATAGTTCCACATCAGCGCCTGATGGTTGTCCAAATGGAAGCGTTCAAAGAGCCGCATGGCCACGAAAACGCCGGTGGAGAATAATATGGCGAGAATGAGATAAATCATATTCGTAGGGGCAACCTTGTGTGGTCGCCCTTCTAATCAAAGGGCAAAAATACGGAAATTTGCGTATCTTTGCCGTGTGATAGGATTTAATTTGACAAAAACGAAACGCTATTTCACCAACCTATTGGCCGAAAAGTTCCCTCAGCGCGAGGCGGAACAGCTGATGCGCATCCTCTTGGAAGACCTCTTCGGCATCGATTGGAACCAACAGTTGATGAATCCCGAAATGCGTATCGATGAGTTTCAACATGCTCGGTTAAGAGATGCCGTCGAACGTCTGCTTTCGGGTGAGCCGGTGCAGTATGTGACGGGCGTAGCGCGTTTCTGCGATTTAATAATAAAGGTGTTGCCCGCCGTGCTCATCCCTCGCCCCGAAACAGAAGAGCTTGTGCAAAAAATCGGCACAAGTATACCAGCCAATAAGCACATGCGCGTCTGGGACATCGGCACAGGCTCAGGCTGCATCGCCATTGCCTTGGCCAAGCATCTCGTGAATGCTGAAGTCATTGCCTTTGATGTTTCTGAAGAGGCTTTGCAGATCGCCAAGGAGAATGCCGAAAGCAATGGTGTGAAGGTGACTTTCGTTCATGACGATATACTAAATCCTCAATCCGACTATTTCAATCAGCCCGTGGACTTGGTGGTGAGCAACCCGCCCTACGTTTGCGACAGTGAGCGTGCCTCGATGGAAGCCAATGTCCTCGACTGGGAGCCTGAAAAGGCCTTGTTTGTCCCAGATGATGACCCGCTTCGGTTTTACCGTCAGATTTTGGCTTTGGCCAAAAAGCAGTTGAATCCCGATGGCCAAATTTGGTTTGAAATCAACGAACGGATGGGGGAGGAGATGCTTTCGCTTTGCTGTGAAATGGGTTTCTCAAATGCAGAGGTTTTGCAGGATTTTGCTGGGAAACCACGGTTTGTGAAGACTTGGACTGCGGAATGATGCATCGATTTGCTGGATTTTAAGTAATTTTGCGGTGTGAAAAGGTGTTTGCACATAGTGAGCTTTTTGATTGGGCTGGCCATGCTGGTGGCTTGCTCCAAACCAGTTAAGGTTGAGGCCCCTGAGCTTGTCGAAGGGCAGATTCTAGCATTATCTCAAATTGACACCCTAATGTGGCACCACCCCGACAGCGCCTTGGCGGTGATGATGGAGTTTACGGCAAGTCCCAAGGCGGATAGTTTGGATGTGTTTGAGGGGCATTATTGCCAGGTGCTGATTGCGGAGCTGCTGTTTAAGAATGACTATGGGCAGAGCAACCGCGAAGAGGTGCTGAAGGCGGTTCGTTATTTTGATTCGATTGTGGGGATGGATGGAGCGGACACACGCGGTGTGTCCGTACGGGAGCGGGATGCGTTTTTGGCGGCGCGGGCACATTATATGAATGGCGTGGGATACTATGAACACGACAGTATTGTGGCGGCTTGCGGGGAATATCTGAAGGCGCTGGAGGTTGTGGAGACGCATTTCCCGGGGATTGAGACGCGCCATGGCACGTCTCTACAG
>JAEEGJ010017044.1_pt1 | contig 16532 bp, 12 predicted proteins | sample 8958761 | NCBI WGS metagenome assembly JAEEGJ01 (sample SAMN16246546, study PRJNA631951) | gut metagenome | biome: gut microbiome; feature: rumen; material: RS-attached | host: Bos | place: Iran: Karaj | collected 2018-10
CCTCGGCCATCGACTGCAGCGTCTGCGTGGATGCATTGCCGTCCCCGCCGTAGCCCAGGCGCTCGATGCTGGCGCAATCGACCATATAGCCGCCGAAGGTGAGGTTCTTCACGGACGCCTCCACCAGCCCGTAGATGGCGTTGAGGTCCGGATCCGAGCTCTCGAAACGGCTGTTCCAGGACAGGGCGTCGCCGATCCGGCAGGCCCGGATGTCCTTCGGGGGCTCCGGGAGCCCTTCCAGGAGCATATACCGCATCAGATGATGGTTGAACCGGTTGGAGAAACGGTCATCGGCCGCGCCGGAAGCCACATAGACATCCTGGCTCTGCGTGGCGGCCTCGAGGGTTCCGTCGGGGCGCAGGAAGTCGCTGAAAGTGGCTGTGACAGCCGTCCCGGCAGGCAGCCGGGGCAGCGTCAAGTCCAGCATCGCGTTTACGATGCGGCCGAAATCCACCAGGATGGTTCCATCGTCCCTTTTTTCGATGGAAACGGGCTCCAGCGTCTCCTGGAGCTGGATCGGACGGCACATCATCGGGGTGGAAACGACCCCTTCCGCGGCGACGAAATCAACAGGTCCCCACGCGGGTTCCACGCCGGCCTCGATCCATTCCCCGCCGAAGCGGTGCGCCTCCCAGGTGCCCAGGTCCTTCCGGCCGGTCCAGGCGCCTTGCCAGGAATCGTCGGTCCAAAGGACAGGCACGCCGTCCACGTCCAGTTCCGCCTTCACCAGCGGACCGTCGTAGGCCACGCCGAAGGTCTTGGGCTTATACCAGCCCGAGCCGGCATAGATCAGGAGTTCGTTCTCCCCTTTCCGCAGGTTCAAGCTGTAAGTGACGATAAGCGAGCGCTTGTCCAGCTGGGAAACGGCCGGAAGCAGCACGGTGTCCGAAACCTTCTTCCCATTGACATACACCTCGTGATAGCCGAGGGACGTCACGTGCAGGATGGCCTCACCGCCTTTCTCCGCCGTGAACACCTTCCGGAACACCGGCTGGCGCCCCTCCCCGGGGACGGCGCCGATAAAAACGCCCTTGAGACCGTCCAGGACGCCGATTCCGAAGCGCCGCTTCGGGCTCCAGGCCGACACTTTCCCGGCGGCGTCCCACACGCGGACACGCCACCAAGCCTGCTGCCGGGAATAGAGCGGCAAACCCTCGTAGGGAACCATCACCTGGTCCGGGGATTCCACCTTTCCGGACTGCCAGAGGTCCGGGCCCACCTCGATCTCGTAGGCGGCCTGTTCCATCGGCTTGTCCGAACGGATCTTCCAGCTGAAGTGCGGCTGGGCGCTGTCGATGCCCAGCGGCTCCGGGAGGCCCTCGCAGCGAAGGTCATACACCCCGAAAGAAGGCTGGCAGGCGGCCAGGAGAAGGGCCGCGCCGAGCAGGAGAAGAGCGCGTCTCATGGGATTACTCGAAGACAGGGATGCAGACGCCGCGCCAGCTCTGGGGCTTCTCCAGGTGGAACACCTCGGCCACCGTGGCGGCGAGGTCGTACTGAATCACGGTTTCCGTAATCTCATGGTTCTTCTTGATGCCTTTGCCCCAGATGACGAGCGGCGTCTCGATCTCGTTCAGCGCGTGGCCGCCGTGGCCGGTGCCTTCGTGCCCATGGTCGGAGGTCAGGATCAGGATGCTGTCGTCATAGATGCCGGCCTCCTTGACGCCCTCGACGATGCGGCGCACGCGGTCGTCCACCAGCGGGAGTTCGGCATAATACTCGGCGGAACCCTGGCCATAAGCGTGTCCGACGTGGTCCAGCGCGTCGATGTGGATGAAGCACAGCGCCGGCTTCTTGTCGACGATGTATCTGACACTCTCCTCCACGATGGCGTCCGGATGCCCGGTCGGGTCCTGGATCCGCGCGAAATGGTCCAGGCAGAGGGTGTCGGCATAATTCAGGAAGTCGCCCCACTCGCAGACGACGCCGGTCTCCGCATCAGGACGCGCCTGCTTGAGCAGGTGGAAGAACGTCGGTTGGGCGTGATGCTCCGTGAGCACAAGCGGCTTGAAGGAAGGGGCGGCATCGTTGCCGATGATTCCGGAGGATTCCGCCGGCGTGCCGTTCATCATCGCCGCCCAGTTGGCGCCGCTGATGGACGGGAGCACCGTCCGCTTGTACAGGGTATGGCTCCCCTCCTTCATCATTTCCCGGATGAACGGGGTATCCCCTTTCTCGAAACTCCAGGTGCCCCAGCCGTCCAGGCCGATGATGATGACGTGGCCGGCGATGTCGGCCCGGGCCTTCTCCGGTGCGCCGGACTGGCAGGCGCAGACGGTGGCAAGGACGAGCATCCAGGCAAGGATGGACAAACGTTTCATAGCGATCGACACGAATAACTATTTGTAATACAACTTATTGGCAGGAATCGGCAAGAAGCGGTCCGCACCGGGCGCTTTCCAGGACCAGGACAGTTCCTGGCCGCCCTCGTCATCGAAGTACACCAGCTTGTAGAAGTGCAGGCCCTTGCCCAGCGGGATGGTTCCCTCGGCCTCGGCGGGATCGTGGATGCCGTCGTTGTCCACCACGCAGATCCCGTCGATCCAGAGGGCGCTGCCGTCGTCATTGCGGAGCGCGAAGGACCAGATTCCGTCCGCCGGGACATCGAGGTAGCCGAAGAAGAGATAGGCGAAATGGTCCGCGGCCGGGGCGCCGGCGATGGACGGCTCCCGCATCGTCCCGGTCGCTTCGGCCGGGTCGGGCTCCACCTGGGAGATCCGCTTGAAGTTCGCTTCATGGTAGGTATAGCGGCAACCGGGCTTCAGGCCGCTCCGGTCCGTCGTCGGCTGGTAGAAACGCTTGTGCGCCGTGCGGCTGACCGCCGGAGACGGCTGGAGGCCGTCCCGGAAGGCGCGGGCGCGGATGACGCAGGACGCGTCGACACGGAAGGGCCCCTCATACAGCGGACTGGCTTCCGTGGGCTCGGTTCCATCGAGCGTGTAGCGGATGACCGCCCCCGCCGTCCGGCAGGAGAGCGTCACCTCCGCATCGTCCTCGAAAAGGACCAGGTCGCCCTGGATGGCGGGCGGGCAGGCGAAGGGCTCCGTCGTGAGGGAATAGGGCGCGGGCAGGTTCTCCCGCTCCTCCACGGGTTTCGCGGAAAGCTTGAAGGAAAGCTCGCCGCCGCCCAGGATCTCGTCATAGGTGAGCCAGTTCCGGTCCACCGGTTTCCCGTTCAGCTCCACCCCGGCGATGTAGGGGCGGCTAGGGTTGTCCGCCTTGATGGTCAAAGTCTTGCCGTTCGCGAGCCGGAGGACGGACTCCCGGAAGAGCGGCGCCGTCAGGATATACTCCCCCGAACCGGGGCAGGCCGGATACAGGCCGAGGGAAGCGAGCACGTACCAGGCCGACATCTGGCCGCAGTCCTCGTTGCCGCAGATGCCGTCCGGCGCGGTGGAATAGGCTTTCGTGAGGATCAGGCGCACGTATTCCTGCGTCTTGGAAGGGGCGCCGGCCCATGTGAACAGCCACGGGTTGTTCTGCCCGGGCTCGTTGCCGTGGGCATACTGGCCGATGAGGCCGCCGATGCCGGGATCGAGGACGGCCTGCCCTTCAGGCTGGTAGGTGAACAGGGAATCCAGGGCGCTCCGGAGCGCTTCCGGCCCGCCCATCAGCGAGGCCAGGCCCGCCATGTCGTGCGGGACGAAGAAACGGTAGTGCCAGGGCGTCGCCTCCGTGTAGTCGCGGGAGCCGGACAGCGGGTCGAAGGCCGCCGACCAGGTCCCGTCCGCATTCTTGCCGCGCATGAATCCGGTCGCGGGGTCGAAAAGCTCCTGATAGCTGCGGGCGCGGCGGTCATACTCCGCGGCGATGTCGGCGTGGCCGAGGGATTCGGCCATCCGGGCGATGCACCAGTCGTCGTAGGCGAATTCCAGCGTCTGCGAGACGGATTCGGTCTTCCGGTCGGCAGGAATCCAGCCGTACTCGCGATAGAGGTCAGAGGCATTGACATTGGCCTTGTTGGAGGAGGCCACCATGGCCGCGAGGGCTTTCTCGCCGTCGTAGCTGCGGATGCCCCGGAGCCAGGCGTCGGCGATGACCGGCACGCTGTGGTAGCCGATCATGCAGCGGGTCTCGTCGCTGGCCAGGGGCCAAATCGGGAGTTCCCCGCGGCAATCGTAGTCATCCAGCATGCAACGGACCAGATCGGCGACAAAGGCCGTATCCAGCAGCGTTTCCAGCGGATGCCAGGCCCGGAAAGTATCCCACAGCGACAGCGTGGAATAGAAGTGGTGGCCTTCCGGCAGCTGCCGGTTCCGGCCAGACTGGTCGCGGTAGCGCCTGTCATAGTCGTCGATGCGGCTGGGCGTCGTGAACGTGTGGTAGAAATACGTGTAGAACACGTCCGTCGGACCGCCCTTGACTTCGATCCGTCCGAGGGCTTCGTCCCAGCTGCTCCCCGCCCGCCGGCGGAGCGCGTCGAACCGGCCGCCCGCCGTCTGTTTCACCCGGTTTCCGCGGGCTCCGTTCGCATCCACGCCGGAGATGCCGGCGAACAGCACCACTTCCTTCAGGTCATCGGCAAAGGTGAACTCCATCAGGCCGGGTTCCGGCTCCTCCACCGACAGGAAGGGCTTGGAGAACACGGCGGAAAGGTACACCTCGCGGTCCTTCGCCCAGCCGGTCACCCGGCGGTAGCCCAGGATTTCGGATCCGTCCAGCGACAGCCGGCATTCCGTAGCCTTGCTCCAGCCGCCGATGCAGTGCCGGGCGTCGATCCGGATGAGCCGGGCGCCCTTCCCCGTGAATGTATACCGGTGCACGCCGGCGTGAGCCGTGACGATCAGTTCCGCCGTGATGCCCTTGGGGAAAGAGACTTTGTAATAGCCCGGTTCGGCCTCCTCGTCCTTGTGCGAGAAGGGCAGCGGCTCCACGACGTCGAGACCGGGCGTCACCAGGAAGTCGCCCATGTCCGGGCAGCCCGTTCCCGAAAGATGCGTATGGCTGAAACCCAGGATGGTGTCGTGGCTGTAGTGGTAGCCGGAGGTGGTGTTCACATCGGTGTCCGGACTCAGCTGGACGGCGCCGAAAGGGACGGTCGCGCCGGGATAGGTATTCCCGGCGAACCCCGTTCCGTTGAACACGTTCACCTGGTCCGCCGGCTGCTGGCCGCAGGAAACAAGCGCCAGCGCCAGCACACCGAAAAGAATCTGTTTCCGCATAGTCTGGTTTCAGGTAAATGGCTATTGGATGCCCCGCTGTTTCTTGATCGCCGCGTAGGCTTCCTGAATCTTCTTGAACTTTTCCTCGGCGGCCTTCTGCACTTCGGGGCCGAGGGTGGCCACCCGGTCGGGATGGTACTTCATGGCCATGCGCCGATAGGCGGACCGGACTTCGTCGTCCGTCGCCGAAGGGGAGATTTCCAGCACGGTATAGGCCGAATCGGTCTCCTTGTAGTACATGGCGATGATGGAGGCCGCGTCGGTGGACGTGAGCCGGATGGCCGAGGCGATGGCCTCGAGGACACTCTTCTCGGAAGCGCTGAAATCGCCGTCGGACGTGGCGATGGACACCAGGTACTGGAACAGCTGCAGCCGCTGCGAGTAGTTCATGTTGGCGGCGATCTGGCCGCCCACCGAGTAGATGTTCACCTGCTGGCTGTCCAGCCGCTGCAGGATCTGCTCCGCCTGCGAGGCGGCCTGCTCGCCAAAGTTCGTCCGGATGAACTCCCGGACCGTCCGGAGCTCCGCCGGATGCGTCCTTCCGTCGGCCTTGATGACGGCCGAGGAAAGGACCAGCAGGCTCACGAAGAAGCTGTTCCGCTGTTCGTCGGCCGTGTACCGGCCCTGGCGGGACTGGGTCGACCGGTCCTGAGTGTACGGGCCCTGGCCGGTCTGCCTGCGGTAACTCCCCTGCTCCTGCTGCCGTTCCCAGCCGTCACCGCCGGGCAGCTGGTGCGACCCGTCGATATACGTATCCACCGCCTTGCCGAGCAGATACCCGATCAAGGCGCCGATCGGTCCCCAGGCCACCCAGCCCAGGAACCCGCCGATCCATTTGGCCTTGCTCACCGCGTCCCTCCGTCCTTACCGCCTGCGGGCGGCGATGCACTCGATCTCCACGAGCGCGCCCTTGGGCAGCGTCTTCACGGCCACGGCGCTCCGGGCCGGGAACGGCTCGGCGAAGAAGGTCGCATAGACCGCGTTCATCGCGGCGAAATCGCCCATGTCGGCCAGGAAGACCGTCGTTTTCACGACATCGGCCAGTTCCAGGCCGGCGGCCCGGAGGATGGCCTGCGCATTCAGGAGCGACTGGCGCGCCTGTTCGGCGACGCCCCCTTCCGGGAAGGCCCCGGTGGCGGGATCGATGGGCAGCTGCCCGGAAACGAAGACAAGGCCGGCGCCGCTGTCCACGGCCTGGCTGTACGGCCCGATGGCCGCCGGCGCGTCATTGGTGCTGATGGGTTTCATTGGCGGTTCATTGATATTCCCCCACCACCTTCAGCAGGCGGTCGGGATAGTTGGAAATGATGGCGTCCACGCCGAGGTCCACCAGGCGGCGCATCTCGTCGGGTTCGTCCACGGTCCAGGTATTGACCTTCATGCCGCAGGCGCGGGCCTTCGCGAGGAGGTCGGCGTCCACGTTGCTGTGATGGGCGCTCAGCCACTGCGGCGTGAAGTCCAGCTTGCCCATGAATTCGTCGAAATCCTTCTCGTAGTCCTCCACCAGGTAAGCCAGCGTATGGCCGGGATACTTCTCGTTGATGTAGTTGAGCGCGCGCTCGTCGAAGCACTGGATGACCAGGCGGTCGCCGAGGTCCAGGGAGTCGAGCATGGCCATGCACCGGTCCGTGAACGCATGGTATTCCGGCCAGCTCTCTCCCTCGATGCCGTCGTTATAGTCCTGATCGCTCTTGATTTCGATGTCGTAGTGCATCGGATAGTGGCCGTTTTCCTTCGTCCAGGCCTCCACGGCTTCGATCACGTCACGGGCGATGGGCTTCGCGAGCGGCATGCAGTGCTTCTCGGGCCAGGCCGGATTGTACCGGTTGCCCACGTCCCATTTCTGCACCTCGCTGTAGGGCATCTGCCAGAGCCAGGTCTTGGGCTCGCCGAGCAGGACGGGCGTCCCGTCCGGACGGGTGGAATAGCGGGAATGGAAGTATTTGTCATGGGAGAGGACGACGCGGTTGTCCTGCGTGAGGCAAAGGTCCATCTCCAGGGTGTTCACGCCCAGGTTCACGGCATTGAGCATCGCGGGAAGCGTTTCCTCGGGATACAGGCCCATGCCGCCCCGGTGCGCTTCCACCTCCACGACATACTTGGGCTCGACGGGGACGGGCTCCCGCTTGACGGGCTCCTGGGCGGGGCCGTAGCGGAGGAGGGCCGTCACCGGGAAGTGGTCGGATACATAGTCCACGCCCAGGTACGGCTGGCGGACGACGGCGAACTTGTCGCAGCCCTCGAAGCCGGCGTAGAAGACGTAGTCGATGGGCGGATTGCCGGAGACCTTGCCCCAGTCATGCCAGGTATAATCGTTGTCGGTGACCTTGGCCGTCTGGCGGGCATCCTCCATCAGGGTGCGGAGCTCGCCCAGGCACGGGTCGTCCGGGTACACGTTCATGTCGCCCGTGAGGACCATCGGATAGCCGTCCGGATTCATCGCGGCGATGCGGTCCACCAGCAGGAGCAGGCCCCTGCGGCGGGCTTCCTTGCCCACATGGTCCAGGTGCGTGTTCACGAAATAGAAGCTGCGGCCCGCCACCTTGTCCTTCAGCAGGGTCCAGGTAGCCGTCCGGCGGCAGGCGGCATCCCAGCCCAGGGAAGGCTGGAACGGCGTCTCGGAGAGCCAGTAGGTGCCCCATTCCAGGAGCTCGATGCGCTCGGTGTCATAGAACACGGCCATATGCTCGCCTTCGTGGATGCCGTCCTCGCGGCCCACGCCCACGTACTTGTAACCCGGGCAGTGCTCCTCGAAATACGTCAACTGGAAGTCCAGGGCCTCCTGTACGCCGAACACCGCGGGACGCTGGTCCAGGATCATGGCGCAGGCGGCGTCCTTGCGGTTCTCCCACACATGGTCACCGTCCTTGGCCGTCCCGTAGCGGACGTTGAAGGACATCACGGGAAGGGGGTCCACTTTCCCGGGCTGGCAGGAAGGGGCCAGCAGCGGCAGCAGGGCCGCCAGGAAGAAGAAGAAAAGTTTACGCATCGCTATACGTTTTAGTGTCAGTTTACAAAGTTAAAAAACCGACCCAAAAAACGCAAGCGATGCGCACCAAAAAAGAAAGGGTCCGCGCGCTAGAAAGCCCGCTGCTGCAGCTGGTTCAGATCGATCGCGGGATTGTTCGGAATCCGGCCGGGATCGTCCGCGGCGCAGGCCGCCAGCCAGGCGACGATGGTGGCGTTCAGCCGCAGGTCGCCGAGGGCCAGGCGCTCGTAGGTGTCCATGATGGTGTGGTAGGTCCGGCCGTACTCGAGCTCGTCCTGGATGAACTGGTAGGAAGGCAGGCCCAGGCGGTTGAAGGTGACATGGTCCGTGCTGCCGGTGGTGCGGGGAGACAGGTACTGGAACCCCAGGGATTCGATGGGTTTCATCCAGGCCTCGAAGAACGGGAACGCGCCGTCGTTCCGCTCCAGGTAGATGCCCCGGAAGCGGCCGGAGCCGTTGTCCATGTTCAGGTAGAGGGCGAACTTGTCGAAGCCGGGAAGTTTCTTGCCATCCTTGTACAGATAGTTGTCCAGGTAGCCGCGGGAGCCGTAGAGGCCCTGCTCCTCACCGCCCCACAGGGCGAGCCGGATAGTACGCTTGGGCTTGAATCCCAGCTGCTTCAGGATGCGCATCGCCTCCACCATCACGATGCAGCCGGAGGCGTTGTCGGCCGCGCCGGTGCCGCCGTGCCAGGAATCGTAGTGGGCGCCGATGAGGACAATCTCGTCCTTCAGCTTGGGATCGGTGCCGGGGATTTCGGCATACAGGTTATGGACTTCGGTATCGTTGGAGAAACGGTTGATCAGTTCCAGTTCCATCTCGACCTTCTGGCCACGGTTGATCAGGCGGATCATCCGGCCGTGATCCTCGAGCGGCATGTTGAGCTCGGGAAGGGGTTCGGGATCCCCAGCCTTGTAGTTGACGCCGGAACCGCTCGGAACATTGAAGGTACCGCTGCCGTTCACGATGCACAGCGGCTTCTCGGTCTTGTAGAAATCGGCCATCAGCTGGCGGAGCTCCATCATGGCCCGGTAATCGTAGGTCGCCCGGCCGCCGTAACGGCCCGAACGCGCTTGGGCGCGGTCGTCCTTGGTCAGGGCCTCCAGCTCCTGCTCGTCATAACGGGTCGCCAGCGGCTCGAAATTGATCTCGACCGTCCGCGTGGAAGGGATGAGCAGGATCTTGCCGGCCACCTTGCCGCGATATTTCTCGAGGTCTTCCTTGGTCTGGACGTCGAAAACGACGCATTCGCCCTTGACCAGCCCGTCCGTGCTTCCGGACCAGGCCCTGGGGTTCACCGAGAAAGCGCAATAGTACGGCTTGGTCATGGCCGCATACGTCTTGACGACGTCCCAGCCGCCGCGGGTGAACTCCGTGGCGTAGGCGGAACGGGGATTCGAAAGCCCGATTTCAGTGAGCTTGACAAGCATCAGCGAGTCGGCGCGGCGCTTCTGGAGCGAGGCGGTGAGCCGGGATCCGACATAGTCGGTCATGTACTGGGCGAGTTCTTCGACCTGGGAACGGGCCAGGCCTTCCGCCTTGATGCGGGTGGCCCATTCGGCCGATTCGGCGACCTGCGCATAAGAAACGTTGCCGCCACAGGCCAAGGCCAGGAGCGACAGGGAGACCAGCAATCTCTTCATAAGCATGGATTTGTAAGAATTACACATGTATAACTCTTACAAAGATAATGATTTTCAGGCACCTTGTACCGCCTGGCCGGATAAAAATCAATCCTGGGAGAAATCCCGGAGTTCCTCGCGGTAGGCGTTGAAGATCTTCGAGCGGGAGAGGAAGCCCACGTACTTGAGGTCATGGTCCACCACCGGCAGGTTCCAGGCGCCGGTCTTGCCGAACTTGCGCATGACGCTGTCCATCGGCTCGTCCGGGTACACGTATTCGGGGGCGGAGCGCATGTAGTTGTAGACCTTGGCCGTATCGTAAAGGTCCGTGCGGAACATGTCCCGGCGGATGTCGGAGAGGTCCACGTACCCCTGGAAGCGTTTCTTGCCGTCCAGGACCGGGAAGACGTTGCGACGGGAGACGGCCACGGCCTCGACGAGGGCGCCCAGGGTGTCGTCCACGCGCACCGGCGTGAAGTCCGTCTCCACGAGGGATTCCGTCTTCAGGAGCGTGAGGACGGCCTGGTCGGAATCGTGGGTGAGGAGCTCGCCCGTCTGCGCGATGCGCTTCGTGTAGATGGAGTATTTCTCGAAGATGCGGGTGGTGGCATAGGAGATGGCCGCCGTCAGGATGAGGGGCATCAGGAGCCCGTAACCGCCTGATATTTCGGCGATCAGGAAGATGGCCGTGAGCGGCGCCTGCATCACGCCCGCCATCAGGCCGGCCATGCCCACGAGCACGAAGTTGGGCACCGGCACCTGTCCGGGAAGGACCAGGTTGAGGGAAGCGGACAGGACATAGCCCGCGATGGCCCCCACGAAGAGCGTGGGGCCGAAAGTACCGCCCACGCCGCCGCCGGCGTTCGTGAAAGTCATCGCGAACACCTTCAGCAGCAGGACCAGGGCGAAGAACCATACGGCGCCGTCCGCCTGCCCGTTCAGGAGAAGCGTGACATCGTCATACCCTTCGCCATACAGCGGCGGGAAGAGGAAGATCAGCAGGCCCAGCCCCAACGCGCACAGCGCCCAGCGGAGCCAGGGGCTCTTCATCTTGCCGAAACCGTCCTCCAGCCAGATCGTCATCTTGATGAAATACAGCGAGCAGAATCCGCAGAACGCGCCCAGCAGGAGGTAGAACGGGATGTTCCGCATCGAGAAGGCCACCAGCGAGCAGGCGAACTGCGTATTGCGTCCGAGCAGGAGATAGGAGACCATCGTCGCCGACACCGAGGAAAGCAGCAGCGGCAGGAGGGAGCTCATGGACAGGTTGAACAGGAGGATCTCCAGGGTGAACAGGACGCCGGCGAGCGGGGCGTTGAAGATGCCCGCCACCGCGCCGGCCGCGCCGCAGCCCAGCAGGAGCGTCATCCCCCGGTAGGAAAGGCCCATGTACCGGCCCAGGTTGGAGCCGATGGCCGCGCCCGTGTACACGATCGGGGCCTCGGCGCCCACGGAGCCGCCGAAGCCGATGGTGAGGGCGCTCGTCACCATCGACGAGAACATGTTGTGCCGCTTGATCTTGGACTCGTTCTTGGACACGGCCTGCAGGACCTTCGTCACGCCGTGGCCGATGTTGTCCCGGACGATGTACCGGACAATGAGGAAACTCAGGAGCATGCCCACGCCGGGCAGGAACAGGTACAGCCAGTTCGCTCCTCCGACCAGATTCTCCAGTCCATGATGGATGCCGCGGATGGTCACCTTCAGCAGGACGGCCGCCAAACCGCACAGCACCCCGGTCACCACCGACAGGACGGGGATCTGACTCCGGACCGGCAGGGAATGCAAAAGGGCCCTCAGCGGGCCCCAGATGTATTTTACGATCTTGTTTTCCAAGGCTTATTCGTCGTCGGAGCCGCTGCCGTACTGGGCGATGTTGTCGTCGGGCAGGGTTTCGCCGGCCGCATCGGAGGCGTCGGCGCTGCCGCCGGCCACGGCCTCGTTCTCGGCGTCTTCCTCGCCTTCGAGCCAGCGCTCGACGTCTTCGAGGTCGTCGGTCTTCACGTTGATCTTCACGAGGTAGATGGCGTCGGGAATCTCCACGGTCACGGCGTAGAAGGAGGTGCCGTCCGGCTTCGGGTATTTCACGAGGTCGGTCAGGTAATCGGAAAATCCACGGGGATATTTTTCAGCAAAGGCGGCCGCAAGCTCAGGATTCAGGGGCATCTTCTCAAAACTTACGACGTGTCTTTTCTTGTTGTCAGCCATCTGTAGTCGGGTTTAAGTTTACGGGTGCAATATTAATTCCCTTTTTTTGATTTGGCAATACCCTCCCGACTTTTTTTTGACGAATTCTTGAAGAAAAAGGATTTCTGCATGCGTTTCCGTTCCATATCCCGCTCCGTGAACACCGGCTTGAGGTCGCGCGGGTCGTAGCCGGACCAGAACATGACGGAGGAAGTGGTCATCGGCGTGGGCGTGAAATCCTGGACCTGATCCATCCAGATGCCCCGGAGGGCCGGGTGGTTCGCCAGGCGCTCCATGTCCTTGAGCGTGCACCCGGGATGCGAGGAGATGAAGTACGGAACCAGGCCCACGTGGGTCCCCGCCTCGCGGTTCACGCGGTCGAATTCCTTCCGCAGCCGCTCGAACAGGCGGAAGGAAGGCTTGCCCATCTTCTGGAGCACATGGTCCTCGGTATGCTCCGGCGCCACCTTCAGGCGCCCGGAGGTATGGTCCAGGACCAGTTCCTTCAGGTACGGCTTCGAACTCTCGTCGACAAAGCCGTCCTCGGTCAGGAACAGGTCGTAGCGGATGCCGCTGCCGATATAGGAATGCCGGATGCCCTTGGTGCTGTCGATGCGGTGGTACAGGTCCAGCAGCCGTGTATGGTCGCAGTCCAGGTTCGGGCAGCGCGCCGGGAACAGGCACGACCGCCGCTTGCACTTCGCGCAGATCTCCTGGTTCTTCCCGTGCATCCCGTACATGTTGGCCGTGGGCGCGCCCACGTCGGAAATGTTCCCCGCGAAATCCGGCAGGTTGTTCAGCCCCCGCACCTCCTTGAGAATGGACGCCTCGCTGCGGGAGGAGATGAATTTCCCCTGGTGCGCAGCGATCGTGCAGAAATTGCACCCGCCGAAGCATCCCCGGTGCGTGCACACCGAGAACTTGATCATGTCATACGCCGGAATCCGCTTCCCCTTGTACCGGGGATGCGGCAGCTTCGTGAACGGCAGGTCCCAGTACGAGTCCATCTCCTCGGTGGTCGCCGTCGGATACGGCGGGTTGATCTGCACGTACCCCTCCCCCACCGGCTCGACGATCGTATCGGGATGCATCATGTTCGCATGCGTCTCGATCCAATGGAAATTCTCCGCGAACTTGAACTTGTCCTTCCGGCATTCCTCGAAGCTGTGGAGCACCAGGACCCCTTCCTTTTCCTTCCAGGCGCCGGTCTTGTAGACTGCAATCTGCGGGATCGCCTCCATGCGGTGGCGGTTCCATCCGTTCTCGATGCCCTTTGTCAGCGCGAGCATCGGGCGTTCGCCCATGCCGTAGCAGAGGTAGTCGGCGCCGGAGGTGACGAGGATGGAGGGCATCAGGCAGTCTTTCCAGTAGTCGTAGTGCGTCAGGCGGCGGAGGGAGGCCTCGATGCCGCCGATGATGACCGGGACGTCCGGATAGAGCTCCTTGAGGATCTTCGTATAGACGGTGACGGCGTAATCCGGCCGGGCGCCCGCCTTGCCTTCCGGCGTGTAGGCGTCGTCATGCCGGAGACGCTTGGAGGCGGTGTAGTGGTTCACCATCGAGTCCATCGCCCCCGAATTGACCCCGAAATAGAGCCGCGGGGCCCCCAGCTTGCGGAAATCCCGGAGGTCGTCCCGCCAGTTGGGCTGGGGCACGACGGCAACCCGGTAGCCCCATTTCTGGAGCCACCGGGCGATGACGGCCGTCCCGAAGGACGGATGGTCCACGAACGCGTCGCCGGTCACCATGATTACGTCGATGTAATCCCAACCCAGCGCCTGCACCTCCTTCACGGAGGTCGGGAACATATACGCGTTCTCGGGCTGCATTCTATTTCTTGCGGGCTTCGATCTTCTTGCGGAGGGAAGTCGAGAGGTCGACCTTTCCGTACTGGTCGGAGCGGTCCAGCCACTTGACGGCCAGGTTCAGGTCGCCCATCATATAGAAGGCGAGGGCCGTGTTGTAGCAGGCGCAGGCGCGCCTGGTGTAGCTGTTATCGTCGATCTTCTTCATCCAGATGTCCGCGGCCTTCTTCCACTTCATGTCGTAGGCGTAGGAGGCGGCGGTGACCCAGTCGCTGTCCCAGCCCTCGAAGTAGTACAGCGAATACGCCTCTTCCTTCCAGGTGGGGACGAAACGGTTCGAGATCTGCTTGCCCACCAGTTCGGCGCCCCAGTCCTTGGATTTCAAGGCCTTCTCCTTCAGGAAATCCTTCGCGGTCACGCCGTTGGAGAACACCTGGTTGCGAAGGATGCTGCTGCCGCGGAAGATGTGCAGCTTGTCCTCCTTGTCCATGCTGTCATAGACGAAGAGCTTCGCGTTGTACGGGACCTGCGCATTGGACACGAAGGCGGAATCCACGCTCACGGGATCCTTCACGGAAACGGGGTCCGACAGGACCACTTCCCCGAAGGTGGGCGGGCCCAGCAGGAAGACGACATCGTCGCCGCTGTCCATCACCAGGCCGTGCATCAGGTCCAGGGACACGGAGTCCATGGGGATCTTGTACACGCCGATGGCCTCGTTGCCGGCGAAATAGTCTTCCTCGAGGCTGCGGGCGAGGCTGGAGGCCACGCCGTTGCTGAAAGTGGTGTCCGCCTGCCCGTCGTCCATATACACGACGGACATCGACTTCCGGCTCAGGTCGATGCCGGATTTCGACGGATGGCGCATATCCACGTTCAAGGTCAGGGTCTGGGGCGAACAAGCGGCCAGCGCCAGGGCGGCGAGCCCCAAGGTCAGGGTGAATCTTCTCATAATTCCACAAGTTCTGCAGTCAAATCATACTCGTCGGCGGAGACGACCTTCACCCGGAAGAAGCTGCCGACCAGGGAGTAGGGTTCCACACCCCCGAACCGGTCCGGCTCGTACTTCACCAGGATCTCGCCGTCCACCTCCGGGCTTTCGAATTCGCTGCGGCATACGAAGACGCCGTCCACGAAGTCGTCCGCCAGGACGCGGACTTCCGTCCCCACACGCGAAAGATTGTATGCAAGAGAAATGCCACGCTGCAGTTCCATCAGGCGGGACAGGCGCAATTTCTTCGTCCGCGGGGTGATCGCGTCGTCAAAATGGTCCGCCCCGAAGGTGCCTTCCTCCTCGGAATAGGCGAAGGCGCCGAGGCGCTCGAAGCGGGCTTCCTCCACGAATTGGAGCAGCTGCCGGAAGGCGTAGGGCGTCTCGCCGGGATGGCCCACGATCATCGTCGTGCGGAGAACCACGCCAGGGACTTTCTCCCGCATCCGGCGGATGAGCTCCCGCGTCCACGCCCCGTCCACGTGGCGGTGCATCTTGTCCAGGACCGGGTCCGAGATGTGTTGCAGGGGGATGTCCATATAGCGGCAGACCTTCGGATTGTTCGCCATTTCGTCCAGGACGTCCTCCGGGAAGTCGGCCGGATAGGAGTAGTGGATGCGGAGCCACTCGACGCCTTCCACGGCGGAAAGGCGGCGGAGCAGTTCCGCGAGCGAACGCTTCCTGTACAGGTCCAGGCCGTAGTAGGTCGTGTCCTGCGCGATGATCACCAGTTCCCGGACGCCCTGCGCGGCCAGTTCTTCGGCCTCCTTCACGAGCGTTTCCATCGGCACGGACTTGTGCGGACCGCGGATGTGCGGGATGGCGCAGTAGGAGCAGCGCCGGTCGCAGCCCTCCGAGATCTTGAGGTAGGCGTAGGGATGGATGCCGTCCGTGCGGACGCGGCGGTACGCAGAGGCCGGGTCCGGCCGGCAGCCGAGGGCGCGGACGACGGGGTCCAGGTCCCGGGCGCCGAACCAGCCGTCCACCTCCGGGATGAGGTCCGGCATCTCGCGGCTGTAGCGCTGGGAAAGGCAGCCGAACACCAGGAGCCGGCCGATCTCCCCTTCTTTCTTGCGTTGGACGGAGGCCAGGATGGTCTGGACGGACTGTTCCTTGGCGTCGCCGATGAATCCGCAGGTGTTGATCAGCTGGACGTCGACGGGGCGCACTTCCTCCTCAGGCACGATCTCATAGGAGTTCCGTACCTGGTACAGGAGGTGCTCCGTGTCCACCGTGTTCTTGGAGCATCCCAGGGTGATGACCTGCAGGGTGGGCATTTATGCCTCGGGCTCTGCGGCCTCCTCGTCCTCTTCCACGAAGTCGAGGGAGGCGAAGTTCTTCAGTTCGTTGTACCAGTCCACCACCTTCTTCATATGGGACACGTAGAAACGGTCGCCGTCGTAGTCGGGGACGGCCTTCTCGAAGAGGGCCTTGATGTCCTCGACCTTGTCCTTGGAGGTGGGGGCGTCAGCGTCGCCGAGGACGGACTGGAGCTTGAGGAAGACTTCCTTGAGCTTCAGCTCCCCTTCCAGGGTGTAGATGGAGATGTCCGCGAGGGTGGTGATGCCGGCGTTCGCCGCGAAGTTCGTGCGCTTGTGGTCGCGGAGGGATTCCGCGATGGCGCCGGTGCGCGACTGGGCGATATAGGAGAACAGTCCGCGCTGACCGCGGACGGAAAGGATTTTGGCAAGGTCGGTTTTCATGATATGCTACTGTTTTATAGTTTACAAAGATACGAATAAATTCAAAAATACGTGGTCCGTCTCCGCAGGAAGG
>JAEEGJ010017046.1_pt1 | contig 16531 bp, 20 predicted proteins | sample 8958761 | NCBI WGS metagenome assembly JAEEGJ01 (sample SAMN16246546, study PRJNA631951) | gut metagenome | biome: gut microbiome; feature: rumen; material: RS-attached | host: Bos | place: Iran: Karaj | collected 2018-10
CAGGCGTTTTCTGAGGGGAAAGCGCTGTTCAGCCCAGCGCGTCCCAGGCCACGTCCAGGGCGATCTCCATCATGTCGGTGAAGCTGTTCTGACGCTCCTCCGCGCTGAGGGCGATGGGCTTGAACAGGTGGTCGGAGATGGAAAGCACCGTAAGGGCCTTCTTGCCGTCACCGCAGGCGGTCCAGTAGAGTCCTGCGGACTCCATCTCAACAGCCAGATGACCCAGGTCTCTCAGCTTTTCGTTGAGGCCCGCCTGGGGATAGTAGAAAAAGTCTGAACTGTAGACCTTGCCCACCTTGTAGTTGCAGCCCTTTTCCTTGGCCAGTCTCACGGCCTCTTCCAGCATGTCGTAGTCCGCGCATGCCGCCAGCTGTCCGGGAATGCCGTAGGCGTTGCCGGAGTTGGAATTGGATGATGCTGCCATGGCGATGACTATGTCCTTGGCTTCAACGCCCATGTCCAGGCCGCCGGCGGAACCGATCCTGATTATGGCGTCCACTCCGAACTGAGTATAGAGTTCATGAGCGTAGAGGCACATGGAAGGAATGCCCATTCCGGAACCCATTACCGAGATCCTCTTTCCCTTGTAGGTTCCGGTGAACCCCAGCATGTTCCTGGTGTCGTTGAAGCAGACCACGTCTGTCATGTAGTTGTCCGCCACGGCCTTGGCGCGAAGCGGGTCGCCCGGCATGAGAACCACCTTGGCGATCTCGTCCTTCTGAGCGATGCAAGCGCTGATGCTTTCTTTGATTTCCATATGTCGATCCTTCTTTCCCAAAGTTTCAAGTTGACGGTCACGGGCGCGTGGTCCGTCCCGACCCAAGTATTATATCAAAAGATCCCAATCCTTCTCAAGCCAATTCTATCCTTTTCTCTTGGCCGTCATGGTCTCCACATCCAGCTTGTAAACTGCAGTGACAGGCATGGCCTTTGGATTGAACTCGAAGTGGGCTTCATGGTATCCGTCCGTCAGAATGGTCAGTGCCCTGAACTTCTCCTCCGGGTCATCTATGAAACTGATCCTGCCCCTTCCCATGACACTCTCGAAATTCATGGTGCAGTTTCCGGACGCTTCCGTGAAAACCAGCTGGTGCCCACGGTCCATCTCAAAAGACACATTCGGATCCCTGCGGATCAGATCCAGCTTGTGTCCCTCACGGGCACTGTGGAAATACAGTGTGACATGGTCGTCGTCTGCCTCCAGACCGAAGTTCAGCGGGACCACATAAGCATAACCGTCTTCATCCACCAGTCCCAACCTGCACACATCACAGCCCTTCATAATGGCGATGATCTCACTGCGGTCGGTTACCTCTCTGTCCTTTCTTCTCATATGTGCCTCCTATTTCATAAACTTCCTGATTTCTGCCTCACTGACGTCGGGCAAAACATCCATGAGCTTCCTCACTATGCTTTCCAGCGATTCCTCCGGATCCAGCCCCTGCGGGTCCAGAGCCTCCTCGCCCCACCATTCCTCGGTGAGGGCGTATCTCGCCACTCCCCATCCGTACTCGCTGCCGTCCTTCGCGATCTGCTTCTCGAAGTCCGCCACCGTCACGTAGGTCTGCATCTGAAGCCTGGTGATCATGGTCTCGAATCCTTTGCGGCCGCCCTTGCGATAGCCCAGAGCACCCTTGATCTCCTTGGTGAACATGGGGCCGATCTCCCCGAGCAGTTTCACGACTTCCTTGTCTGAATGAGGGGCCAGACCCTCGCTGTAGCGCTCGTCGAAGTCATATCCGCCCCGCCTGTAATTGCATAGATCCGGGAACCACTCCTGGCTGACGAATCCGGCCTTGCCCCTGAAAAGCTTGGCGTATACCAGTTCGTGATCCCATGTGACCTCCCCCTTCCACTGCCAGCAGGGCCACTGTATCCCGTTGGTCCAGTCCGGATCGTACCAGGCCTCGGGAGAAGCTATGTCCTCCAGAGAAAACCCCGGGATCCGGTTCCTGAAAAACGGCAGGAAACCTATGTCATTCACCAGTTCTATAAGGTCTTTTTTGGTTCTTACTGTCTTAAAACGTTTCATGATGTCAATGCTCCAGTATCCACATGATCCCTTTTGCGGTCCTCAGGTCAGGTTCACGGAAGTGGTTGCCCGGGTTCATCTCCAGGGTCACCGGAATGTCTCGCTCCGCCATAAGATCCCGCACCGCTCTGGTTCTGGTCTCCACCTGGGACATCACCGGATCGTTGGTCTTTGCTTCCTTGCCGCCCAGGGAGAGATACACGGCTCCTGGCCGGGCAGGAAGCTCTGTTTCAGCGAGTTTCTCAAGAAATCCCGGATACCAGAGAGAACCCGACGCGGATACGAATCTCGTGAAGGCCCCGGTCTTCATCATCGCATATAAGGCGAACAGACCGCCCATGGAATACCCCGCCAGAGCATCGTAAGCAGGTCTCACACCGGACTCGGCAAGCATTTCTTCACTGACCTGAGGCATGATCCTCTCGGTGAGAAGTTCCAGATAACTGTCTGCTCCGCCTGCGAAATCCTCCTGTCCCCTGAAAACCGCCGGTGCAGGCCACGGAGACAGGTCATTATCGTAATCTATGCCTCCCACTGCGATCAGCGTATGTTCCGGAGCTCCTAGTTCCTTCAGCCTCTCATGGATGTCCAGGCCCCGCCCGTCATATACATTGAGCCACACCCGCGGAGCCCCAGGTGAGGATGCCGGATATATGGTTATCGTCTTTCCTTGGATCGTAAGTTCTTTCATGTTGTTCACCTTCATCCATTATACCACATTTCCGTACAAAAAATCCCGAGGAAAGGTTTGCCCTCTCCCCGGGTGTAAAACATGTCTATTACCGGAGTTATGCAGTTCCTACAGTCTCCACCATCTCATGCCGGAAGCTTTCAGTTCGTCCATTCTGTAAAGGCTCTTGACGTCGATGAGGACCTTCTCCTCGTCGGGGCCTTCCTTGAACTTGTCCTTCAGCTGTCTCATGGACATAGAGCGGAATTCATTGTGGCCTACCGCTACGATGAGGCAGTCCGCCTTGGGCAGCTCGTCGAAGGGTACCAGGTCCACTCCGTACTCATGCTTGGCGACTTCCGGATCTGCCCAGGAATCTGCCACATAGGGATGGATGTCATATTCCTTGAGACGGTTGATGATGTCTACCACCTTGCTGTTACGCGTATCCGGGCAGTTCTCCTTGAAGGTGATGCCCCAGATCACTACGGTAGCCTTCTTGGGTGCGAGCCCCGCCTCGATCATCTGCTTGATGGCGGCGTCAGCCACGTAACCGCCCATGCTGTCGTTGACCTTGCGGCCGTTCAGGATGATCTGGCTGTGGTAGCCCAGCATCTCTGCAGCGTTGGTCAGATAGTACGGGTCGACTCCGATGCAGTGTCCTCCTACCAGGCCGGGTTTGAAGCCCAGTGCGTTCCACTTGGAGTTCATGCCGTAGAGCACTTCGTCTGTGTCGATGCCCATCTTGTCACAGATCATGGCGATCTCGTTCATAAAGGCGATGTTTATGTCACGCTGGCTGTTCTCCACCACCTTTACAGCCTCAGCTGTCTTGATGGTTGAAACGGGAACTGTGCCGGCCTTGATAACGATGTCATAGACCTTCTTGATCTCGGCTGCGGACTCCTCGTCCATGCCGGATACGATCTTACGGATATTGGTCAGTGTGTGTACGCGATCGCCGGGATTGATACGCTCCGGGCTGTATCCGATCTTCCAGTCCACTCCGCACTTGAGACCGCTTTCCTTCTCGATGATGGGAACGCAGATGTCCTCGGTGACTCCGGGATAAACTGTGGATTCGAACACTACGATGGTCCCCGGTGTAAGGTTCTGTCCCACCGTTCTGGATGCGCCGGCCACAGGACGAAGGTCCGGTGTGGTGTCCTGGTTGACAGGTGTGGGAACAGCCACGATGATGAATCTTGCTTCCTTCAGGCGGGTCGGGTCTGCCGTGAAGTCCACAGTGGTGTTCTTGATGGCTTCTCCCACCTCATTGGTGGAATCGATGCCGTTGGCGTATTCGTTGACACGTTTCTCGTTGATGTCGAATCCGATGACGTTCACGTGTTTTGCGAATTCCACTGCGATGGGCATTCCCACGTATCCCAGGCCCACGAGGGCAAGTTTCTCTGTTCCGTTGATTAATCCCTGGTAAATATTGTTGAATTGCATTTGATCATTCTCCTCTTGATGCATGTTAATGATCGATATTAACGACGATATATTATAGCAAAAAACTGCTTTGCCCGCAACTGTTGACCTGTCTCAGAACAGTTCCAGAAACTGTTCGGCTATGGTCCTGTATGTGAAATGCTCCTGAACGGCGCGTCTTCCGTTCTGCCCCAGTCTGTCACGTTCGCTCTCAGTCATTCCGTGAAGCTTCCTGATGCCATCCATCAGAGCTTCCGTGTTCTCCGGCTCACAGCTGATGCCGCAGTCATATTCCACGATGTAATTGTTGGGAGCGTCTATGGCGTAAAGTATGGGGCGGCCTGACATCATGGAGTCGAACATCTTGTTCATTGCCACTCCGTACTTGAATATGTTCTGTCTCTTGCCTGCCACGTAGAGTGCATCCATCCGGGCTGCGATGGAGGGTATGTATTTTTTCTCCACCGGATCCAGGAAGATGAAGTTCTCCGCCATGGACTTTTTGGAGAGTTCGATGAATCTTGCCTTCTCCCTGCCGCCTCCCACGAAGACTGCGGCGATTCCGGGATCTCCCAGTTTCTGCACTGCGTCTATCAGGTATGAGAGCGAATATGAATCCGTGTGGCTTCCCATGAAGCCTATGATGAATTTGCCCTGATCCTTCAGATCCCTGAATACCCCGGCAATGTCCTCCGGGACGTCAGGAGTGTCTTTCCACTCGTCCTCTGATATGCCGTTTGGGATGAACCTGAACTTTTCAGGGGCCATTCCGTGGGACACCATGTAATCCCTGGCGTTGGGAAGCACCGAGACCACGTAGTCCGAATGCTTCAGGAATGAGTTCTCCGCCGCCTGCATGGCTACGCAGAGTGGGTGGAACTTGCTGAAACCGTACATCAGTTCCAGCGTCAGCGGCCACAGGTCCCTTACCTCGTGGATCAGTTTGGCTCCGGAGAACCTGGCGATCTTCTGTGCGGCGTAGGTGTCGATGGGGTTTGTGCAGGAGGCTAGGATAACGTCCGGTCTGTACTTCTCGGCTATCTCCCTGGCCATGCGGCGGATCTTCCACGAATAATCCATCATCGCCCTGAACCTGCCAAGGCCGTTTCCCACGTAGGAATTCTCCTTTATCCATGAGAATCTCACGCCCTCCACCTCGGTCTCCTGAAGATCGTGATCGATCTCCACGTTGACCTTCCTGAGGTGCGAGAAGCTGCTGGCCAGAATGGTGGTGTCTATGCCTCTCTTCGCCCACTCCTTTGCCAGGTAGTGGTGGCGGAATACCATGCCGTAGCTGGGGCTTCCCGCGTAGAAATTGATTATCAAAACTTTTTTGTCTGACATTCTCTTATTTTGCTCCGGGCACCTTTCCTAGATACCCTCGTAATCGTGCATGATGTTGGTGGCTTCCTCTGTGAAGCCCTCCGTGCTCTCTCCCTGGAAAAGGACCCTCACTGTCTCAAACAGGATCTGTACGTCCATGAAAAGTGAGAAGCTCTCTATGTACATAAGGTCCATCTTGAGTTTGTCCAGGGCGGAGGTGTTGTACTTGCCGTAGACCTGCGCCAGTCCGGTGAGCCCGGCCTTGGCCTTAAGTCTCAGTTTGAATTCGGGGATGTCCTGAGTGTATTTCTCCACGTGCTCCCAGCGCTCGGGTCTGGGGCCCACCACGGACATGTCGCCCTTTATGATGTTCACCAGCTGGGGAAACTCGTCGATCCTGGTCTTGCGGATGAACTTGCCTATCTTTGTGATCCTGGGATCCTCCTCACCTGCCGGGTGAGGCCTTCCGTCCTTCTCAGCGTCCACTATCATGGAGCGGAACTTAAGGATCATGAAGCGTCTGCCGTTCTGGGTCACTCTCTCCTGTCTGAAGAACACCGGACCGCCGTCCTCATGATGGATCAGGAAGGCTATCACAGCGAAGAGCGGGCTCAGTATGACCAGCACCAATGAGCTTGAAACTATGTCGAAGAGCCTCTTCACCGCCAGCTTCCATCTGGGGATGCCGCTGTTCCTGAAAAGATATATGGGAGTATCCACAAGGTTGAGGTCTTCTGAATTCTTCACCATTATGTCGGAGAGTTTGGGTGTGATGTACACCCTCTTGTCCATCTCGAAGCATTTCTTTAAAAGACGGTTTTTGTCTTTTGAGGGAAGGTCGTTGAGGAGGACCGCATCGCACTGTTCCATCTCACTGATGAGTTCTTCCATGGGAAGGTCGCAGGAAACGGACTTCTCAACTTTGTATTTGTACACCAGTTCGTTGAGTTTCTCGGGAAGATTGTTTCTGTGGCTGCCGTAGATCTCCAGCAGCGTCAGGGGCGGGATCACCTTGCGGTAGATGTCCACCATGAAGTAGGAGAGGACAGCTGTGACCAAGGACTGCACCAGCCAGAGCTGAGCGTACAGTTTGAACAGCATGAATCCGAAACGGAACTGTCCTGTGATGGCCATGGATACGAAGATCTCCACGAAATCCGCGCAAAACAGTGCAGACACCTGGGCAGCCAGGATCACCATCTTACGGTTGACGCCGATGGTGTAGCCTCCCAGCCTCTTCATGAAGTACATCACTATGATCAGGTATGTACCGAAAGCCATGCCCAAGTTTCCAAGTCCGGTCAAATGGCTGGTCTGGTTGTGTACGACTACGAAATCGTACCAGACCTTGGCGAACATCACTACTACGATTGCAGTCTCGATGAAGCCGAATCCGTATCTCAATATGTATTTTTTGCTGTCTAGTCTCTCTGTAAATCGCGACATGTCTCAGCGCCTTTTCAAACCTTTTCAAACAATAAACGCAAGGAATCCTGAAAATTCCCATACTTATTGGTTATTATATCACAAAATATGCATAAAGAATACCCCCAAGGAAACAACCTGTCCCCGAAGCCTGTTTTTTACACTGAATCGTTGAAAAAAATTAGAAAAAGTAATATAATTTTCGGTGTGAAATTGTTATTTACCAATTAGATTTCAGGGAGGCTTTATATGAAATTTACAATTATAGGCGATACTGACAACCCATTGGCAGAAATTGAACTGGGAAGAGGCCAGACCATCAAGATCGAGCGTGGTTCCATGGTCTATATGCAGGACGTGGAGATCGAGGGCAAGACTAACTCCAACTCCAAGGGACTGGGTGGATTCCTCAAGGCCGCTGCCAAGTCCATGGTTTCCGGCGAGAGCATGTTCATAACCTATGCTCACGGGACAGCCGAGCACGGAAGGATCGGCATTGCACCAGCAGTTTCCGGCGTCATCCGCAGACTGGAAGTCGGCACCAGACAGTACAGACTCAACACGGGCGCATTCCTGGCATGTGATGAATCAGTAACATACAATCTGGTATCACAGGGCGCAGGCAAGGCTCTCTTCGGAGGCACCGGCGGATTCTTCATCATGGAGACCGCAGGCACAGGCGACCTTCTGGTCAACGCCTTCGCCGACATGCTGGAGCTCCAGGTCACAGAGGACAAGCCCCTCATCATAGACAATGAGCACGTTGTGGCATGGGATGCAAACCTTGACTACAACATCAGAGTCGCTTCAGGCACCATCGGATTCGTCTCCGGTGAAGGTCTGGTCAACGAATTCCACGGATACGGCAAGGTCCTCATCCAGACCCGTAACGCCCGTAACCTGGCGGGAGTTCTGGCACCCTACCTTCCCTCATCCAACAGCTGATGAGCTCGGTATAAGTTCAAAAAACACCAACAGCCGCGAAGGATTCGCGGCTGTTTTATATTCTCTCTATTCCATAGCCTTCGCAGCCCACTGAGGATCTGCACTGTCATTCTTCTATCCTTACGTCCTTCAGGAAACGCACCAGCCCGTCCGGCCATTCTTTCACAGCGTCCAGACCGTTGTCCCCCAGCACCACCAGCTTGTTGGTGCCGTGATAATCGCTGCCTGCGGTGACGTAGAGTCCGTGGCGCCGGGCGCTGTCCAGCATCTGATCCCGAAGTTTGTCTGTGAAGCCCGAGTAGAAGCACTCAAGTCCCTTCAGACCGAAGTCCATAAGACGCCTGATGCGGTCCTCCATCTCATCGCCCAGGATCAGCTGACCGCCGTCGCCGTACACAGGATGTGCCAGCACTGGTATGCCGCCGCCTCCGAGGATCCCTTCGATGGCAGCCTCGGGGCGTACGTTCTCATTGCCGTGGAACTTTTTCTTATTGATGAAACCGTCGATGGCTTCTTCTATTGACCCGGCGTATCCGTGTTTCACCATGAGGTTTCCGATGTGAGGCTTGCCGGGGTTGTCCAGTTTGAACAGTTCCCTTATCTCCTCGTCAGTGAAATGAAAGCCGAAGGTCTCCTTCAGGTATTCAAGTCTTGCTTTGACTTTTCTGATGCGGTGTCCGTGCCCCACCTCCACCACCTTGCGCATGGCCTCGGAATCCGGGTCGTAGCCGTAGCCCAGGATATGATACTTGCCGTATTCGTCCTTGCAGGAAAACTCTATCCCGTTTATGAACGCCGGATCCTCTTTAGTACGAACAGACCTGATGATCTCACAGCCCTTCATGGCGTCGTGGTCCGTCACCGAAAACAGTTGTATCCCGGCTTCACGGACACGTGCCAGTATCTCCTCAGGAGAGTCGCTTCCGTCGGATATGGTGGTATGCATATGAAGATCCATTTTTTTAGGAAATGTCATCATTCACGCCTTCCTTCACAGGTTTTTCATGAGGGTCAGGATGTTCTGACCGTCCATGTAGGTATAGTTCACATCGTCCATGAATTTTTTGGTCATAAAGATGCCCAGTCCGCCGGCATCCCTCTGGTCTGCCGGAAGGTTGACGTCCGGATCCTCTTTTGCCAGAGGATCGTAGGGTATGCCGTGATCCACGAAGGTGATCTTCACGGTAACAGGGTCGTCGGATACCTCCACCCGGACCACTGCCTTGCCCTTGTCCGGAGCATATGCGTAGCTGGCGATGTTGATGAATATCTCTTCAACTGCCACGTCGATCTGCATCTGTGCCTTGGGAGAGCAGTCTGTCTTTTCCAGTCTGTCATCCACAAAGGCCTGTACCTCTTCAAGATTCTCAGGTATCGCTTCAAGTTCCAGCTCCATCGGATTGAAGGTGAGCTTGTCTGTTCTCTCCAGAAGCTCCAGCAGTCTGGTCTTCCAGAAATCGATCTCCCTTCTGCCCTCCTCTGTCTCAAGGCCGCCGCGGCGTATTGACCTGCGTATCAGACGGGTGTAGCCGATGATGCGGGCCTTGTCCTCCACCTCGCGGATCTTGGTCTCACAGTCAGTCTCAAGATATGCCGCCAGGAACTTGTGCCAGAAAGTCCCGGCCGTTTCATAATCGTAGCCCTGGAACTCCTTTATCACGTTGTGATCAAGTTCAGAGAAGCCGATGAAAGCGTTGAATATAGATCCCAGTTCGAAGATGGGATTGCCCACTGCCAGGGTATCCATGTCGATCAGGAGGATCTCGTCATTCTGCAGCTCCACGTTTTTGGTATGATAGTCGCCGTGTATCATGTGATCGTCCTGGGGCACTGCCTTCACCATGTCCAGAAGCTTCTTTCCGGCTTCCTCAGGAAGGTGATCCTGCATGAACTCTGCCCAGGAAACAACTGTCTCCTTCATGTCCGGCAGTTTGCCCTTGGGGACCAGGGTGCCGTGGATCTTTTTCAGAAGCTCCACGTATTCACCGACGCACCAGTCCATCTTATCCGGCTCTGTTTCCAGGATCTTTGAGAAGGATCTGGCGTTCAGCATCTCGAAGACAGACCCATAGCTTTCGCCCACTCTGACGACATCGTAGGATATTGCCGTGGGGATGCCCAGGATCAGCGCCAGCTTTGCCACCTCACGCTCATGCTGGATATCCGCCAGAGCGTCGGCATTCTTGTAGACCTTGACCACGTTGTCCTGGTCGATCCTGTAGATCTTGCCGTTGGCGCCGTGACCGATCTCTTCGCAGCCTTCCACGGAGACCACGCGGTATGCCTTTTCCACCTTCATCATCTCCGTGAAGCCTGTCATGTCCAGGATCTCGTATACGTCGGAGTTTACTCCGTGGATCTCCATGTGCGGGTAAGCCTTGCGGATGCGGAGAAGCACTCTGAGACCTGCAGAAGAAATGTAGGCCAGATCCGTTGCGTCTATGACAACAGAAGGATTGCTGCTGTCAAGTTTCTCCATGATCTCCTGTTCAACTGAAGCCGCGTTGTTGGAGTCTATGCGGCCGCTTAATTTGATTGCCATTTCACTTACCCTCTTTTCCTGTATAATCCATGGTCTGATCATATTCCTCGGTCTCCTCGCCCCTGATGTACGCGTCGATATGATCGCCGTTCACCAGAGTGGTGGCGGTATCAGCCATGTGATAGGACGTAACTGCAAATTCTTTTTTGAACGACGATGTGAAATTCGCCACACCCAGCAAGCTGACGATGAGTCCGAATATCACAAGCAAAAGCACGGTGGCGCCGATGATGTTGGCGGCCATGCTGCTTTTGTAATTTCTTAAGCTCTTCATATAGGTGTTCCCTGTATAAACTGAGCTCCGGCTTATTCTATGGTCAGAATGTCGGAGAATCCGGTGACCTCGAAGATCTCCATCACGGTGTCGCACACGTTGGTCACCTTCATGCTGCCCTTCTTATTCATGATCTTCTGGGCCGACAGCAAAACTCTCAGTCCCGCAGATGAAAGGTATTCCAACTTTTCCAGATCAAGGACCAGTTCGGTCATGTCATCCAAAGTCTCCACCAGCTCATTCTCAAGCTCCTCTGATGTGACGGAGTCCAGCCTGCCCTCAAGGACCAGGGTGGCACAGCTGCCATCGATCGTTTTCTGAATATTCAGCATGGTATTGCCTCCATTAAAGATTGGTATATCACAGCCATTTTTTCTTCTTGAAGAAGATCAGGCAGACTACAGTTATGATAACGAATATCACCAGAAGTGCGGGATAAGCCCAGCGCATCTCCAGTTCCGGCATGTATCTGAAGTTCATTCCGTACCATCCTGTGATCAGGGTCAGCGGCAGGAAGATGGACGTTACCACGGTCAGCAGAGTCATGATCCTGTTCTGCCTCAGTCCCATCTGGGACTCGTAGTAGTCGCGGAGCTGGATAATGTAGTCTCTGATTGAGGCGGCCATATCCCTCAGTATGGCGATACGCGCGGTGAACAGATGGAAGTAGCGCAGATTGTCATTGTTGAAGAAGCTGTTTTCGTTCTCCTCAAGTTCCTGCCCCAGGTCCATGAGCTGCTCATAGTGCATCCTCAGATCCCTTATGCTTCCCAGGATCTCATTGAGGCGAAGTATCACGTCATCGGACTCTTCCTTCAGGTCCTTTTCCAGCTCATTGAGCTCCATCTCATAACGGTTGAGAACGAAGGCGTCATCATGGATGATCTGCTCCAGGAAATCATAGAGAAACCTTTCCATGGAAGGCAGTTTCCATTTCTTGGTGCGCTGCACCCTCCTGATTATGGACAGGGCGGAATCTCCGTCGTCCACGAATACTATTCCCTTCTCGTCGAGGGCGAAGGCGAATCCTGCTCCCGGCGCCGTGGGGTCCTCACGGTTGGGCAGATAGAAGCTTCCCGTCAGCGAGTCGTAGTTCACTTCGGCCCGCGTTGCAGTAATGGTGGAAAGCTGCATTTCCATCTCGATGCCCATGTCAAAGCTGTCAGCTTTTTCAGCCCACTCTGCGGAGTTCAGCACCGCCACGAACTGTTCGTCACCTATTGCCTCTTCGGGGCTGCACTCCTCGAGAGTGCTTCTGATCTTGAAATAAATCATTCCTCTGTCCTCCGGATGTTTTCCAGTTCTTCGATAAATGCTGCGATGCGCCTCTCATTCTCCTCGGAGGGTCTGGTCTTGGGGTCCACCAGACTCACTTCTGCCGCAAGTGTTTCCGCTCCGGCAGCCTCACTGATCTGTGAAATGCACTTCGCCGTGTTTCCTCCGCTTGAGCTGACCATCACCGCCACCCTCATGCCGCGGAGATCGTTTTCCGCCAGGAAGCTTCTGAGAGGCGGCGTGAAGGTGCCCGCCCACACCGGTGAGCAGAGGATCACCAGATCGTAACCGTCCCTGCTGAAGCTGTAGGGCTCAAGCTCCGGTCTGCTCTTGAAGGTGGCATCCTTCCCGCCGTGGAAAAACTTTTTGAATCCCTCTGTGGGATAGGCCTTCTTTGGCCGGATCCTGATGACGTCCGCTCCGAGTGCCTCAGCCACTTTCAGAGCCGCATACTCGGTGTTGCCTTCAAGGGAATAGTAAACAACTGCCGTTTTCATAACATTATCTCCGGTTCTTTCCGACTTTGAGAGTTCTCAGGTAGTTCTTATGTTCGTCGGTTATCCTATAACTTTCTATACTTTTCTGGATCGCCTTGTTGTGGGTCCAGTCGTCGAGCTTCTTTTGCTCAATATACGGAATGACCGCCTCGTACTGCTTGGCAAGAGCCGTGGCAAAATACCAGGCCCTCATCATGTTCACATAATATTCCTCAGATTCGATCCCTGCAACCATATCCGCATATTCTGTTCTGAAATTCGGTCCCAGGAAGTGCTCCATCAGCATACCTGCCCCGAAACGGACGGTGTAGGTCTCACCCGACCTGATCCACTTGCGGATGTAAGGCAGAAGCTTCTCCGGGTCCTTCCTGAAGACCCCGGGTGAAAGCTGGTCGCAGGTGGCCCAGTTGTCGATGTACGGAAGGAAGTTTTCCACCTCCGCAACGCACTTGTCAAAATCCTTCTCCAGCGAAATTATAAAGGCGTGAAGCTGGTCCTCATCGAAGTATCTGTGAGGCAGATCTCTGATAAAGTCCTCCGCCTCGCGTGTCCCGTACAGTTTCTTCGCAAGGGTCCTCAGCGCCGGCGTTCTCACGCCGATGATCCTCTCAGGATCCACGGTGGGTATTATATTCTTTTGCCCTTCGGCATACTTCAGGTCCTGCAGCCCGAAAAGTTCCCTTGTGATGCTGTTCTCAGCCATGCGGTCCTCCTTTCAGGTTCAGTCGCTCCACTTGGACAGAAGCACCGCCCAGAACTCCTGCGGCCTGCGGAAATGGATGATCCCCATCAGATCCAGGAAGATGTTGTACTCACCTCTGGGCGTGTATCTCTTTTTACCTTTTTTCGTCAGCCGGTATACCTCCGCGTCGGTATTTCTGATGAGATCGGTTATGGCCTCGGTGATGCGGGCGTTGAAGATGCGGGTCACAAATTCGTCCTCATACTCGTCTTCTGCGGCCACCTCACCCTCCTTTACCAGATCCCTCAGCACCAGGTCGTTCAGGAGGCGGCAATATTCCAGCAGATCATCCACGTGGTCCGGCAGCCCGGCGACGAAATCATCGATCCTCTCTCCGATATCCGCCTCTGAAGGCGGCCTCGTCTCGTCATCCACATAGATGCTGGTCACTGAATTCATATCATCGATATAAACATGGGTCAGTCTGGCAAGGCTGATGTTGGTATCGAGGATAAGGTCTTCCAGACTTTTAACCTTCTGTTCTGTCATAGTCATCACCCTCTTCGCCCACCACCGTCAGGGCATAGTCCATGAAAGCCTTTATGTCGAACACGCAGGTGTCCGCACCATTGCCGGACGCAAGTATCCGGAGTTCTTCGCCTGAAGCATAGGTCACATAAAGTCCGTAACCCGGCAGGGACACGTTGTTCCTCAGTTCGTATCCGTTCAGGGCCGGAAGACCCATTTCGCTGATCATGTCCGCCAGTCCTCTCACATACTCTTCGCTGACCCGGTCATTGTAGGTCAGACCCATGTATGAATCGTAGCCCTGGGTGAAGTTCATCTCATAGGTCCCGTCACCCTGCTTCTCTATGGTCCAGCTGTAGGATGCATCCGCCCACTTGCCGTCCAGACCGTAGAGCCTGCCGTGTTTCGTGCTGAAATAGAGGGTGAACTCCTCGATCTCGCCGGACTCTATGGTCTTGGGCATATCAGCGGAAACGTCCACCACCTCTCGCTCCGCCTCCAGCTGTTCCTCTCTCACGAAGTGGTAGTGGTGGCCTTCTGCGTCCAGTATCATCTCTTCAGCCATGAGGCTGCCGTCACTTTTCACCGTAAGGGCGGACATCTCCATGAACCCGTCGGCATCGCAGTTGATGATCGTCCGTGTATCCCCTTCCTCTTTGAGAGCCACCTTATATGTCTCGGAATCGTAAGCTCCGCTGATGGTCAGCTGGTCTCCCTTAAGTTCCAGGACCGTGGTCCCGTTCACGTCGTACCACGTCCCCTGCCACTGCTCAAGTGATCCGTTCATGTCCTGTCCTCCCTGACCGCAGCCTGCCGCGCACATCAAAACAACTGCCGCCAGCAGCGCGCATATCAAAAGCCTGTATATCCTTTTGGGGGATGCGAATTGCATTTTTTGCACCTCTTCGGCGTAAAATATCCGATTACTTCTCCTGATCGATCTGGCCGGATATCATCTCCAGCCCTTTTTCGAATATTTCCTTGAAGGCATCGACGGGAAAAAGTGCGATACCTACCTCGTCACTTCCCACCAGCAGGCGGTCACCGCCCTTGATGCCGAACTTGTCTCTGGCTCCCTTTGGGATCACTATCTGTCCCCTGTCGCCTACCGTGACCGATCCCCAGAAATTCTTGCCCACGGGAGCGGGCGGCAGCACGCCGATGCCCTCCACCTTCTCAGTCCTGATGAGACTGTCAATGGTGGTGCCGTAGACCTCTGCCAGCGCCGCGCACTTTTCTATGTCCGGAATGGTGGCGCCGCTTTCCCACTTGGCGTAGGCCTGGCGGGATATCCCTATTTTTTCTGCGATCTGCTCCTGGGAATACCCATGGATATTCCTGAGCATCGCAAGATTTTCCTTTAACATCACGTTACCTCCTACAGGTCGATCTTCTCGAAGTTCTCGCATGCCTTCCTGCACGAAAGAACGGTGGTCACGATATATACCGCGATCCCTGCCAGAAGCAGAATGAACTGTCTTCCAAGATTATCCGTGCCGAATGAATCAAGCCATTCCATCCCCGGAATATGGTGAAGCGCCTCGAATATGCCTATGCATACGAAGCCCACTATTATGAACGTCACGAACGGTCTTCCCAGCTTGTACGCCGTCTTGTAGAATCCTCCCACGAAGATCCAGTTGAACAGCCCGAAGATCACGAATGCTGCGCCCAGAGCAAAAAGATTGGCGTTCATCAGGGCGTTCGAGCGGTACACTACGGAATCAGCCAGGACTGTCATCCTGAGGACCGTGGGTATCACCATCACCAGGATGGTGCAGATCTCTATTATGCATACGAAGCAGTACCTGCCCCTGACCACGTCCTTCTTGGCTATGGGAAGAAGCGCTGAGAACACTGTATCATTGGCTTCCCTTGCGAACTGGAAGCTCTGGAACAGTCCCAGAGCTGAGAAGAACGCCCCGCAGAGGATCGGGTAGCCGGGCAGGAAAAACATGAAGCCGAACAGAATGAAAAGATAGGCCAGTATCGATGCGCTGAGTCTGAACTCTTTGGTCAAAATATTACGCATTGATCTCACCTCCTTCCATCCTCAGCATGGCGGCTTCCAGCGTCTCCCCGGGCCGTGCATGCTCCGCCATGAAGGCGTCCTTCGGCATGGCTGCGACGATGCGCCCCTTCGAAATGTACACGATGTCATCGGCACACTTCTCCAGGTCAGATATGATGTGAGTGGAGAAAAACACTGCCACCCCATGTTTTTTGAGCTCAATGAAGACTTCCAGAAGCTCGTTTCTGGAGAAAGGATCCAGTCCGCTGGTGGGCTCGTCCAGGATCAGCACCTCAGCCCTGTGAGAAAGGGCCATGAGGAGATTGAACTTGACCTTCATGCCTTCCGATAGTTCCAGGGGAGTCTTGTCCTCGTCCAGTCCAAACATCTCCATGTACTTAAGGTATGCTTCTCCGTCCCAGCTGTCATAGAAACTTCTCTCCACCCTGACGATGTCACGGATGGTCTTCCTGGGATACCAGTTGACAGTACCTGTGGAATAGCCTATGCGCTTCTTGATCTCAGTCTCATTGGAGCTCAGCGGCATGCCGAAGAAAGATATGGAACCGCCGTCCGTGTGGATCAGATTGAGCATGGACTTGATGGTCGTGGTCTTGCCGGCGCCGTTTCTGCCTATGAATCCGGTGATGCGCCCTTCCTCCACGCCGAAGGAAACTTCCTTCAGCTCGAAGGCAGGGTACTTTTTTACCAGATCTTTTACTTCAATAATATTCATATGGAACCCTCCTGTTCTATGATTTATATGAATATTGTAAAGTTTGGTTGCCTATTGTTCTACCAACCGATTATAACATATTTTTGGGTTTTTTGTTACTTTTGGTTGCATTCCAGCCAATCTTCTCTGGTAAGGCAGTTGGAGTAGACCTTCCTGG
>JAEEGJ010017050.1_pt1 | contig 16527 bp, 15 predicted proteins | sample 8958761 | NCBI WGS metagenome assembly JAEEGJ01 (sample SAMN16246546, study PRJNA631951) | gut metagenome | biome: gut microbiome; feature: rumen; material: RS-attached | host: Bos | place: Iran: Karaj | collected 2018-10
GGTCCCAAATGATGGTGCAGGCGGAACCGATAATTTGACGGTTCACGTAAGTGTCGGAGGTGACTTTTTCGTCAAGGTCGCCAGGAATGTGGTGGTCGATAATCTGGAGAATCTTAGCCTCTTTGACGCCTTCCACGGATTGCGCGGATTCGGCGTGGTCCGTGAGGATGAGTCGCGTACCTGCTTCTACGGATTTCATTTCTTCGGGAACTTTGAATCCGAATTTCTCGGCGATGTAAGCCGTTTCGCGATTGATTGGACTTACGATTTTGGCTACGGCGTTGTGCCCCAAAGCTCGCATGAGTGCGGCGTAACTCATAGCCGAAGTGACGGCATCGACATCAGGAGTCTTGTGCCCGATGACGAATGTGGTGTCGGAACCCCAGTCCAAGGCGTTGACGGTGTTTTTGAATTCTTCTCCTTCGTTGTTGGAGTCGGAGGAAGTGCTGTCGCCGCAAGCGCAAAGAAGAGCGCTTGAGAGGCAAATGAAAAAAATGTTGTTAATAATATGTAATCGTTTAGTCATGTTATAAAAATAGTTTATTTTTATTATTTGACTGATAAATTTATGTAAATTTATCTTGATAAATAAAGTTTCTAAATGGTTGTGTTATGAAAAAATTACATAATTCTTGATGATATCGGTAATCATCGGCACCACATGCGTTTTGCGGTTCAATGGCGTTGGGGAAAAGCAGATCCCTTCTGCGATTGATTTTCCGAAAGCGCTCTCGGCGATTTTCTTTGCGAGGTCTGCGTGTATGCCGTTGCCGTAATATAGAATGTAAGATGCTGTCGTTAGAGCGAGTTTGCCTTTTTCAGTTGGTTCTGCGGCTAGAGTGGGCGAGTCTATCTTTGAAAAAAGCATGTCGCATCTTTTTTCCTGTGCGATTTCGGACATCACGGCTAATTGTTTTTTGAAAAAGTCGTTTTGCGTGGTGTAGTCGCTCCAATCATTACTCGCAATTCCAATATTGAAACCTTCGATTTCGTAATCTTTGTAATTGTCGAGGAAAATTTCTTTGTCTGTCATGCCGCTGTAATCGAGTGCGGCAGCGGACATCTCTTGATAAAGACTTTGTACGCTGTCGGGTGGTAAATGGAGTTGCTTTGCGAGTTCGTTCAAAACGATGATATCGATGCTTGTCGTATTTACTTTGGTCAAATTCTTCGTGTCCGAGAGGACTCCGGCGAACAAGACGCGTGCTGCGTTATCGTCGATTTCAATTTCGGCTTCTTGGTAAAGGTGCCAAATGAGAGTGCAAGTTGCGCCTATGAGTTTTCGCCGCACGTAAGGCTTTGGCGAAATCGTATCGATGTTTCCCGGTGTGTGGTGATCGATGATTTGGAGAATCTTGGCCTCTCTTGCCCCATCGACGGACTGTGCGAATTCGGCGTGGTCGGTGAGAATCAGGCGAGTCCCGGGTTCGACGTATTTCATCAGTTCAGGGAGTTCAAAGCCGAGGCGTTTTGCGATAAAGGCTGTTTCGCGATTGACGGGGCTGGAAACCTTTGCAACGGCGTTATGCCCCAAGGCCCGCATGAGAGCGGCGTAGCTCAACGACGAGGCGACCGCATCGACATCGGGAGTTTTATGGCCGAATACGTAGGTTGTGGCTTTTCCCCAGTCCATAGCTGCGATGCTTTCGGTAAATTCAAAGTTTCTCTTGCAATCGGATCCGGCTGCTGCCGATTTTTTTTCGCCAGAGCAAAGAGTGGCGCCCATATCGATTCCTCGAATAAAATGTTTTTTGCAACGATTTGCTGCTAGAGGAAAAAAAAAAAAGAGGCTTTCGGTATCGTCCCGAAAGCCATATTAAACACTTGATGAAACCAGCAAACCGTTTCCGTTTTACGGGAACCCTTCCCGCAAGCGGTTTGAGTTGGATTACCGATTTCACCTTTACATTAAACAATATACACTGTAATTCGTTGTCAGTCAATACTTTAATGATATTTTTATTGTAAATTTTTGGTAAGGTTTGCTGAACTATTCCGTATTTTTGCTTTTTTTATAAAGCCGCGAATAGAGCCCTCATTTTTTCGTGGTTCTTGATGCCGGGGGCGTCTTCGATGCCGCTTGAAACGTCGATGAGTTCGGGGTGGAACTTTTCGCAGATCGTAGCGACGTTATCGGGATTGATGCCGCCTGCGAGCCAGAGCGGGAGGCCGCTTGCTTTTTCGCGGAGGAGCGACTCGGGGATGGTTTTGCCAGTGCCGCCGGGGATGCCTTCGACTTTCGCGTCGAGGAGGACGCGGGGTTCGCCGTTTTTGCGGAGGACTTCGACTTTTTCGAAATCAGATGCTTCGCCGATGCGGGTCGCGCAGTAGCAGGGAAGGGCTGCGTTGCCGGAATCGTGCGGATCAACGCCGTGGAATTGCACTGCGTTGAGAACGCCTTCTTGTGCGAGTTTGATGGCGGTTTTGCCTTCGACGGAATTCGGGTCGGTGATTACGCCAACGAGAAGCGGTATGTATGGATTCCCTCCCGCGCGGAGCTTGGTCGAGAATGACGTTACAAATTTTTCGGTGGTGAGGCGCTTGGTGGTGCTGAACACGAATCCGAGCATGTCGGCGCCGAGTTCGGCGGCGAGGAGGCCGTCTTCGACCCGGGTGATTCCGCAAATTTTTACGAGCGGGCGGCGCGCTTCTTGTCGTGCAACTTTGCGTTCGGCGAATTTTTTCCAGAACTGCCCGCGGGCGTTTTCGCATCCGCTTTCGAATGCGCTGACCACGTCTTTTGCGAGTGGCGGATTCTTGGCGACCGCTTCGCCGACGAGAATCCCCGTGAATCCAAGGTTGCGTGCGTATGTCGCATCGGCCGCGCTCAGGATGCCCGATTCAAAAACGGCTTTGGCGGGGAGTTTGCTGCGGACGCTTGCCGGAATCAGCGGGTCCGTGTGGAACGTGGCGAGGTCGCGGGAATTGACGCCTGCGACAATCGTCTTGGCGGCGGCGTCACCGAGAGCTGCTGTGACAACCGAGAGCTTGCGGAAATCGTCAGCCTCGCGGACTTCGACAAACGCCTGGATGCCGAATTTCTGTGCACGTTCGGCCATCTTCACGAGCTGTGCGTCGTCCAAAATTCTTGCAATCAAAAGTACCGCATCAGCACCGCAACGATAAGCGATATCAATTTCGTCTTCGAATAAAAGAAAATCTTTGCGGAGCACCGCACAAGTGTGCAAGCCTTGCTGACGGCGGCGTTCCATCAAGTCGGCAACCGCTATCAAATCGCGGAGCGAACCCTTGAAAAAGTTCATTTCGGTCAGCACGGAAACCGCTTGGGCATGCGCTTCGGCGTATGTCGTTGCTAAACCCACCGGATCCAAGTCTGGCGCGATGTCGCCCTTCGATGGCGATGCCCGTTTGACTTCGAGAATCGCCCCTGCATTACCGAGGAATTCAGTATGACCGACACGGCGCGCTTCGGGAATTTGAATATCGAAATTCAATCCAAGACGTTCAATGTCCTCGCGACGCATGCGCACGATTTTTGACAAAATATCTTCGCTCATACTTGTTCCTTACGTTCGGTACGATGATGCGTAAAATTAGAAAATTGTACGCTCAAATTCAGCGAGGAACTGGCGGCCTTGTTCCCATTCACCCAAATCGGAGTCGGAATTAATGTGGCCGAGGGCGCCTGCATTAAAAACCGGCACGCCCCAAGCGTTTGCAAAGAATAGCGCACGTTCCATAGAAACGAATGGATCGTTTTCGCTGGCGACAACGCAAGCGGGCACGGACAACTTTTGGAGCGGCATCGGAGCAAATGACTGGATGACTTCTATGTTGTCGACATCGCTGGGCGAAACGAGGAACGCTCCCTTGATCTGCGAAGGTATTTTGCCTTGTTCAGCCTTTTGTGTGAGGTACATGACCGTTGTTGCAACCCCGAGGCTGTGCGCAACGATGATTGTGTCCGAAGTCAGATTTTGAACCGCCTTGTCGAGCGTTTCAACCCATTCCTCTTTTTGAGGCTTGTCCCAGCAACGTTGTACGACACGTGTGGCGTTGGGAAGGCTCTTTGCCCAAAAACTTTGCCAATGGCGAGGACCAGAATTATTCAAACCGGGTACAATCAAGTAGTTCATCAAAAATCTCCGTATATTTCCTAGTGTAATTATAGTAAAATAGTCGACCTGATTTTTGCTGCCTACTGTCTACTAAATAATATAGTACCACTCGTCGCTTTGCTGGAGTTCTTCGGTTTTGTGCTTGTTGTTTGTGGTAGAGACGTAATCCATTTCAAGGTTCTTGAGACTGACGCGAGTGTTGGCGTCTATGGAACGCGTGATAAAGGCGTTTCCCCCAATAATTGCATTTTCGCCCACAATGGTATCGCCGCCGAGAATGGATGCTCCTGCATATATGGTTACGTTATCTAAAATTGTCGGGTGGCGTTTTTTGCCGGAGAGCTTTTGCCCGCCGCGAGTTGAGAGGGCTCCGAGCGTGACGCCTTGATAAATCTTCACATTTTTGCCGATGACTGCGGTTTCGCCAATCACAATGCCTGTGCCGTGATCGATAAAGAAATATTTGCCAATGGTTGCACCCGGGTGGATGTCGATTCCTGTTTTGGAATGGGCGTATTCGGTCATGAGTCGCGGAAGAACTGGAACGTGCAAAAGATAAAGTTCATGCGCGATTCGATAAATGGTTGTAGCCATGAGACCGGGATAGGCGAGGATAATCTCGTCAAGGCAACCGGCAGCAGGGTCGCCGTCGTATGCTGCATGCAAATCGGTTTCCAAAAATTCGCGAACTTGCGGAATCTTGGCGAAAAATTCCTTACAAATTCTATAGCTTTCAATCTTGCGCTCATCCGAGGTCATGGAACCGCGCAACTTGCAGTAATCAAGCGCGATCGCCACCTGTTTGTGGAGGTGATAGAACGTATCTTCGATAAGAACGGCAAAGCTATTCTTGGGATTGTAAATCTTATGCGAACGATCTCTGAAGTGTCCAGGATAAACAACTCGGATCAAATTCTGCAAAATCGTCTGGATTTCGGCCTGGTCAGGTCGATTGTATATGTCGATATTGTCGATATGTTTGCCGCGATTGTAATCGTCAAAAATAATTTGTACGGCTTTTTCAACTTCAGATTCTTGGATAAGTTCGTGCATAGATTTAGTAGGAAGTAAAAAAATTAAAGTGATAAGCTTTAGGCGTCATACTGAGCCTGAAAGGCGAAGTATCCAGTTAAAACGCCCTGGATCCATCGACTTCGTGCTACGCCCGGAGTTTACCCTGAGCGGAGCCGAAGGGCTCAGGATGACGTCCCTAAAACCTAACACCTATTGCCTGAATCACGCGAATGTCTTCAACGCCCTTACGAGTGCGTCGATGTCATCCGGTGAGTTGTACAATGCGAGAGTGGGTCGCACAGTACTTTCGTAGCCGAAATGGCGGAGAACCGGCTGAGCGCAGTGATGCCCGGTGCGCACGGCAACGCCGTATGCGTCGAGTCTCTTGCCCACTTCTTCGTCGGAATAACCGTCGAGCTTGAAGGCGAGCGCCGAAGCCTTGTTGAGTGCGGTTCCCACAAGGTGGAGACCCTTGACAGTCTTCAATTCCTTGAGGCCGTACTGCAACAGTTCATGTTCCCAGCGGAATACGCACGGCATACCGATTTCGGAGAGGTACTGAAGTGCTGCACCGAGGCCAACAGCGTCGGCGATGCTTCCGGTTCCTGCTTCGAACTTGTTCGGAATTCCGTTGTAAATCGTACGTTCGAAAGTCACATCGGCAATCATGTTTCCACCGCCATGGTAAGGTCTTGCTGCTTCCAGCAATTCCTTCTTGCCATAGACAACACCGATACCGGTCGGAGCGAACACCTTGTGTCCGGAGAACACGAAGAAGTCTGCATCGAGGGCGGCTACGTTCACTGGGATGTGAGCGATGGACTGGGCACCGTCAATGAGGATTCTCACGCCGTGTCTATGAGCGATGGCGATGAGTTCTTCAATCGGGGTCACAGTGCCGAGCACGTTCGAGACATGCGTCACGGAGACGAACTTGGTGCGCTTCGTGAACAGCGCTTCGTAATCGTGCAACTTGAGCTGGCCGGTAGAATCGCACGGAATCACCTTGATAATTGCGCCCGTTTCTTCGGCAATGAGCTGCCAAGGAACGATGTTGGCGTGGTGTTCCAGGATGGAGACGATGATTTCGTCACCCGGCTGGAGCGTCGGCTTCACGTAGGCGTTTGCAACCAGGTTGATGGCTTCGGTCGTACCGCGAACGAAAACAACTTCTTGCGAAGACGGAGCACCGATAAAGTCACGAACGATGTTACGTGCGTTTTCGTAAGCATCCGTCGATGCGGCCGCAAGCGTGTGTGCGCCACGGTGAACGTTGGAGTTCTCGTTTTCGTAGTAGTACTTGAGGCGGTCGATCACTACCTGCGGGCGCTGCGTCGTTGCACCGTTATCGAGCCAGACAAGCGGATGACCGTTAATCTGCTTCGAAAGAATCGGGAAGTCAGAACGGATCTGCGCAAGCGTCTTGGAACCGATGCGGATGGATTCGTTGCGGGAATTTGCACCGCTGTTTGCAGAACCCGTCTTCACGGAGTCGCCACCGAGAGATGTTGGAGCGTCAATCTGGCGGTTCGCTTCGGCAGCCTGCGTCTTGGACACAACCTTCGGGGAGTAGCCCTGTGCAGGTGCGGGTGCAGCCGGAACATCGCTCAGCTGCGATGCAAACTGCGATTCAGGAACCGCAGGGGCTTCAACCGTATTAAGCCAGGTATCGCTAGAATTGCCGCCGTAGGCAAACGGTGCCGAAGACGTCGGCTGGTCGCCATAGGTTGCAAAGGGATGTTCCCAGTCGAAGGCTGGAGTCTGGTTGATGGCTGCGGCACCCTGCGCGGCACTTACACCCTGCGATGCAGAGGCGTTCTGCACTTCGGGAGCTGCGGGGGTTGCTGCGTAAGCACCGTCCGTCAAATCCGGAAAGTACTCGTTTGCCAACTGCTCCAGTTCAGCCGCATTGGGAACTCCGGCGAGTTCTTCCAGCGATCTGGTATCTGGATTATTCGTAATCATAGTATTCGCCAACCTCTACATCTTCAAGGACTGCAATGGCGTCGTCGGCAAGGATAGCCGCAGAGCAGTACAGGGAAAGCAGGTAAGAAGCGACACCCTTGTTGTCGATACCGCGGAAACGCACGGAGAGACCGCGAGAGTGTTCGTTCTTGAGACCGGCCTGGAAGAGACCGATAACGCCGCGCTTGGCTTCGCCAGTGCGCACGAGCAAGATATTGGTCTTACCGCCCTGGGACTTCGGATTCTTCACGCCGTCCACGAGAAGCTTGTCGGTCGGAACGAGAGGAATGCCGCGCCAGGTAAGGAACTTGCCACCGGCAATATCCACGACAACAGGCGGCACGCCACGGCGGGTGCATTCGCGTTCAAAAGCAGCAATGGCACGCGGGTGGGCGAGGAAGAAGGACGGTTCCTTCCAAACCTTCGAAATGAGTTCGTCAAGATCGTCCGGAGTCGGGCGGCCGTCGGCACGGAGCGGCTGAATGCGCTGGGAGTCAGCGATGTTCTTCAACAGACCGTAGTCATCGTTATTGATGAGCTGGCTTTCTTGACGTTCACGGAGCGATTCGATAGCGAGACCGAGCTGTTCCTGAACCTGATCATACGGAGAGCTATAGACATCTTCGATAGCGGTGTTCACGTTGATGATCGTGGAAATGGAATTGAGCTTGTATTCACGCGGTTCGGTTTCGTATTCGACGTAGCCTTCCGGGATGATGTCAGATTTTTTCGTCTGGCTGCAAAGAACGTCGAGCGGGGTATCGCCTTCGACGACCTTGTTCACGCGGAATAGACCGGTTTCGAGACCCTTGAATTCAAGGAACTTGGTGAGCCACTTGGGAGTGAGTGCACCAAATTGCGGCTTGGTCTTGGTGACGTTCGCCAGGTTATAGGCGGCCTTTGCGCCAAGCGCATTGATGCCTGCTTTTTTATCTGTAGCTTCATTTGCCATAGTGGTTTACCTCTTATTGTTTTGTTTGTGTTAAGTGTTTTGTGCTGTTATCCGGGAGGGCCTAAGGCCGATAGGATCCAGCTTTTTATTTAAATTCTCTATTTCCCTAGTAGTTAGATGTGAAAAGCTAGAAAAAAATATGCTTACCTAGTTGTTATATTCTTGTGTCCTTAAAGAAAAATTTTTTTTGACATAGTTTTTTCCTATTCTAACCGCTGTGCTATAGCCAAGCGCCTTCATGCGAGAACATGATGTCCTTCATCGCATCGATGCCGCCCTTTAGGTTGTACAGAGGACCGGTGTAACCCGCTTCGCGCAAGGTATTGATGGCAAGTTCGCTGCGCTTGCCCTGTTTGCAGACGAAGATTGTATCCTTGTTCGGGTCGAGTTCCTTTTGCCTGCGGACGAGCTGTCCGATAGGAATCACGATAGCGTTCGGGAAGCGTAAAATAGCACGTTCGTGCGGCTCGCGGACATCCACGATGGTCATGTCGTCGCCGTTTTCGATGCGGTGGGCGAGTTCTTCGGGCGTGAAACCTTCTACCGGAGTTTCATTTTCTGTCTTCAAACCGCAAAGTTCTTCGTAGTCGATGTCTTCGACGTTCGTGATTGTCGGATTGTTTCCGCAAATCGGGCAATGGCAATCGCGTTGAACTTTGAGAATTCTCGAAGTTAAGTACAAACTATCTACATGGAGAATTTTGCCGTTCAAGTGTTCGCCGATACCTAAAATCAGCTTGAGCGCTTCGTTTGCCTGGATGCTGCCGATGATACCCGGGAGCGGGCTGATGGCGCCGCCTTCTGCGCAAGAGGGGATGAGCCCTGCCGGCGGAGGGGACGGGTATTGGCAACGCAAGCACGGACCGCCATCCAAGTTGAAAATGCCGACTTGGCCTTCGAACTGGTAAATCGCGCCGAATACAAGCGGAATGCCATGCAGGGCGCAAGCGTCGTTGATCAGGTAGCGAGCCTTGTAGTTGTCGGTGCAGTCAATGACGAGGTCGTAGCCTTCAATTTCGGCTTCGATGTTTGAGGCGTCAAGCTGTTCCTTGACGGCTTCGAAGACAATGTTCTTGTTGATGTTTTTTACTTTGTCCTTTGCGGATGCGACTTTCGGACGTTTGACATCGCGTGTGCCGTGCAATACCTGGCTTTGCAAGTTCTCGAGCGAGACTTCGTCAAAATCGATGGCCTTTATGGTGCCAACGCCAGCTGCGGCGAGATACTGAATCACCGGAGAGCCGAGTGCGCCAACGCCAATGACTACGACTTTTGCGGCCTTGATGCGCTTTTGGCCCTTAACGCCGATATCCTTGAGCATCAGGTGCTTGCCGAAACGTTCGACTTCGCTGTCATCAAACGAAACCGCTTTGCGTCTTTCGTCAGAAATCAAACTTTCGACGTGTGCGTTTTGTGATTCTTCAATCGGTGCGCCGCCAGCAATCGCGGGCAAAAGCAAAATTTCGGAATCGTCTGGAAGGCGTGCGTCCCAAAGCGTCTCTACAGTCAATTTCTTGTTGTTGATGTAGATTTGGATAAATTCACGGACTTTGTTGTTCTCGTCGTAAAGAACCTTTTCTCCTTCCGGATAAGTCGTCGTTAAAAATGCGAGTGCCTTCCTGACCGTATCGGCAGGGGCATCTACTTGGGAGTTTTTCCCAAAGAAATTCCTGAGTGTTGCAGATATGTATATTTTCACTTTTTTTCTCCGTACATTGGGCCGCTCAAGTAGAGGTTCCCTAAAAAGTGTTGTTTCCGTACAAAATTTCCCACAAGAATTGTAGGATTTTTCGATGCAAAATATAGAACGCAAAAATGCGTTTGTCCAATACTTAATTTTTATGCGGACTTATTGGATTTTTCTATAACTGATGATTTTTTGTCGGTGGTCAATAGCTTATGGTTATTAGTTATTAGTCATTAGTTACTGCTCATTGGTTCTAGCAGTTGTTTGTTGTAAGGGGCGATGCTGTTTTCACGATGTCATGCCGGACTTTTTGTCACCCCGGACTTGTTCCGGAGCGGCATCGTCTTGTTATAGCTTTTCACATCTACAATTTCACCGTTTTTTACGGACATGATGACGTATTCGAGGCCGGGAACCATGTATTTTTCGTCTTCTTTGGAGAGGATGGCAGGGCAGTCGGGGTGCGAATGGTAAACGCCGACAATCTCAAGACCGCTGGCTTCGATTTCTTGCTCCAAGTGGTAGATAAATAGCGGGTCTATTTGGAAATGGACGGATTTTTGTCCATGAAACTGGTTGGATGCTTCGCGAATTTCAATGACTTCGATTTCTTTGCCTGTGCCGTTTTCGTGAATTCGCCCGATTAAAATGCCGCAGCATTCGCTCGGATATGCTTTTTTTGCGGCTAAAACCATTTGTTCTGAAACTATTTTATTAAATTTGCTGTCCAAAATCTTCTCCTGTAAGAAGTGCCCCCGGAATCGGAATTTCACAAGGATCCCGGGGACACCATTGTACGGAGATTCAAAAGAGCGCCTTCGCTATTGAGCGGAGCGCTTTTTAATTACTCAATTACCAAGCCTTCGTTCGTGGCGTTGTCGCCTTCGATATGGAACGAATTGAGTACCGGATTTTCGCGATCCATCAGCGAAAGAATCAAGTAGCTTGCCTTGCTGTCGAAAGCGAGGCGCTTGTCTTCTTGTGACGGGCGCGACGGGGACTCTGGGTGAGAATGCCAGTTGCCAAGCGGGGAAAGGCCGTTTTGGCGCATGTCCTTGATGGCGGCTAAGTGTTCCTTGGGGTCAAGCGAAAAGTGCTCATTGGAATGGTCGATATTCGTGAGCAAGTAAACCTTTTCGATATGCTTGTCGTTCCCCTCGATTTTCCCGGCAATCAGCCCGCAAGCCTCTTCGGGGAGGTTCTTCTGGGCATGCTCCAGGATTTTTTGATATTCAGCTTTTGGTAATGTAATCATTGAAATTCCTTTCATGGATCCTTCGCCTCTGACGGGGCTCAGGATGACGAGAATGCATTAATGCTTCATTTCGCAGACGGCCTGTTCGTAGTCGATCAGATGGTCAATCGTCGGGTGGTCACCGCAGACGGCGCAATCCTTCGTGTGAGTCGGGAGCTTGATCTTGCGGAATTCCATCGTGAGCGCATTGTAGGTGAGCAAATAGCCTGTGAGCAAATTGCCGACACCGAGAATGTACTTGACGGCTTCCATCGCCTGGAGGCTGCCGATAACACCGCCCATAGCGCCGATCACGCCAGCCTGCTTGCAAGTCGGCACGGCATCTTTCGGAGGGGGTTCCTTGAATACGCAGCGGTAGCACGGGCCCTGGCCCGGAACGTACGTCATGAGCTGTCCCTGGAAGCGAATAATGCCCGCGTGAGAGAACGGCTTCTTGGCCATGACGCATGCGTCGTTGATGAGGAACTTTGCCGGGAAGTTGTCGGTTCCATCAATGATAAAATCGTAATCCTTGATGAGGTCCATGATGTTTTCGCTGGTGACGAACGTGTGGTACGTAATCACCTTGACATCCGGGTTCATCGCTTCCATCGTTTCCTTGGCGGACTGCACCTTGGGCTTACCCACGTCCTTTGTAGCGTGGATAATCTGGCGCTGCAAATTGGAAAGGTCAACGACGTCTGCATCGGCAATGCCGATGGTGCCAACGCCTGCGGCGGCGAGGTACATAGCGACAGGAGCACCGAGGCCACCTGCACCAATGACGAGCACCTTGGCGTTCAAAAGCTTCTTCTGGCCTTTTGCACCCACTTCCTTGAGGATGATGTGGCGGGAATAGCGTTCGAGTTGTTCGTTAGTAAAAGCCATTACTGACCACCTCCCATGAAGTAGAGAAATTCGACGTTGTCGCCGTCCTTGAGAGCGGTCGTTGCGAAATTGCCGTTTTCGACAAATTCATCGTTGAGGGAAACCGTCACGTATTGCGGAGTTTCCACTTTTTCTTGTTCAATGAGTTCTGCGACGGTGAGGCCGTCTTTAACTTCTTTCTTGTTTCCTGCAACAGTAATAAACATGTTTGAAATTCCTTATTGGTTAAATGTTTGCTTTGTCATCCCGGCCGAAGCCTGTCATTCCCGCCTCCGAGCGGGAATCTCCTTAATCCCCGACCTTCTTCACAAAGAGTGTAAAGGTTCCGTCCTGGTTGTCGTTGAGCTTGAGGATTTCGTGACCTTCTTCCTTGAGGCTGCGCGGCACATTCTGCACCGGTTCGCCATCGTTCAAGCGGATCGCGAGAATCTGGCCTTCGTCAAGTTCTTCGATAGCGACTTTAGCCTTGACGAATGTGGTGGGGCATTTGACGTCGGTGACGTCGACGGTATCGTCTACTTTGAATTCTTCTGACATTTTTTATCTCCGTACTTTAATTTTGAAGCTAAATATAGAACGCGTTTTTTAACTTGTCCAATACTTAATTTTTATGTTGAGTTATCAAATTTTTCTATATGGTTGTTGGTTATTAGTCAATGGTCATTGGTTGTTAGTTACGAAATTTGCTTAATAGCTTGTTCGAAATCTTCCTTGAGGTCGGCGATATCTTCAATGCCTACGCTAATGCGGATAGATCCTTCGAATACGCCGGCGTTTTCCTTCTGTTCCTTGGTGGCGTGCGTGAAAATCGTGCTTTCTGGATGGATGACGAGCGTGCGCAAGTCGCCAATGTTTGTGGCGATTGTTGCGTATTTCAGGTTGTTGATGAGCTTGAACGCTTTTTCCTTGGAGCCTGCGTCAATGGAAATGATAGCTCCGCCCTTGCCGTTGAACTGCTTTTGAACAAGATCGTAATAAGGGTTGCCCTTTAAAGCGGGGTAGTTGACCTTGATGATTTCGAAACTCTGCAAAAATTCAGCGAGCTGCAATGCGTTATCGCAAAGGCGTTCCATGCGGAGCCCGAGAGTTTCTAGCCCGAGCGAGTTGAGGAATGCCGTAGCGGGGGCGATACAACAACCGATGTTGCGCCAAACACCGTTGCGGAGCTTCGCGAGGTAAGCGAACTTGCTAAAGCGTTTGTATTCTTCTAGACCCTTGTATTTGGCGTAATCCCACTTGAACTTGCCGCTATCGACGATGATGCCGCTGATGGCACTGCCGTTTCCATTGATGTATTTCGAAGAAGAATGGACGACGATATCTGCGCCAAAATCAAAAGGATGAACAAGGTAAGGAGTTGCCGTCGTGCTGTCGACAATGAACGGAACGCCGGCTTCGTGTGCGACATCTGCAACGCTTTGCAAATCGACGACATTCAGTTTCGGGTTGCCGATAAGTTCTGTAAAAACTGCCTTGGTCTTATCGCTCAATTGCGAACGAACGCTTTCCGCTGTGACTTCCGTGACAAAGCGCGTCTTGATGCCGAATGCTTCCAAATCGTGGAACAAGTCAATCGTGCCGCCAAAAAGCCCGGCACTAGCGATAACTTCGTCGCCGGCTTGCAAAATGTTCAAAAGCGAAAGCGTTACAGCGGCCATGCCCGAAGAACAGGCGACTGCGCCAATGCCCTTTTCGAGCGATGCTATGCGGCGTTCAAAGGAGTCTGTTGTTGGATTTCCGATACGGGTGTATGCAAAACCGGGTGCCCTGTTGTTGAAAACTGCTTCGAGTTTTTCGGCAGATTCCTGCGAAAAGGCGCTCACCTGGTAAATAGGTGTCAGTGTCGATCCCGAATTTTTTTCACTTCCAAAATTATGATGCAATAAAGCCGTATTAAAATCCATTCAACATTCTCCGTACATATTCCTATAAAATTTGTAGGCAAATATAGAACGCGAACATGTAATTGTCAAATACTAATTTTATATGGCTTTTTATAGAATTTTTCTATAGGAAGGTGTGAAAAAACCTCGCCCAGTTATTGAACGAGGATCCTTTGTGTTTTTTATTTTGTTTGTGCTTTCTATACTCTTACTTCTTTTCGTAAATCTGGTCGAAAATCGCTCCGTCGGCAAAGTGCTTGGCTTGCGCCTTGTCCCAACCACCAAAATGTTCAATTGCAATTAGGTTGACATTTTGGTCAAATTCCTTGTACTCGTCAAGAATAGCTTTGTTCGTCGGACGGTAATGATGCTTCGCTGCAACACGCTGAGCCTCGTCCGAGTATAGATAATTCAAGTATTCCGTCGCAAGCTTGCGCGAACCGCGCTTGTTGACGACTTTATCTACAATGGCGACCGACGGCTCCGCCAAAACGCTCACGCTCGGCATCACGATTTCATATTCGCTAGGGTAGTCCTTGATTGAAAGGAACGCTTCGTTTTCCCAAGAAAGCAATACGTCACCCTTATTTTCTTCAATGAACGTATTCGTGGAACCGCGTGCACCCGAAGCCAAATCAAGAACATTGTGATAGAGTTTCTTCATGAAATCCTTAATTTGTCCCTCATCGCCGTTGTACTGCTTCTCTGCGTATGTCCAAGCCGCGAGATAGTTCCAGCGAGCACCACCCGAAGACTTCGGGTTCGGCGTGATGATACCGATGCCGTCTTTTGCGAGATCGCCCCAATCCTTGATTTTCTTGGGATTGCCCTTGCGGACGAGAAACACGATAGTCGAAGTGTAAGGAGCGCTGTTGTGCGGAAATTCCTTGACCCAGCCGTCTTCAATGAGACCCGCGTTGCGAACAATGTTAACGTCGTATTCCAGCGCGAGCGTCACCACGTCGGCTTCGAGCCCGTTCACCACTTCAAGCGCCTGCTTGCCCGAACCGCCATGAAACTGCGTAATCTTCACGTCTTTGCCGGTCGCCTCTTTCCAATGCTTCATGAAAATATGATTGTAATTGGAATAAAGTTCGCGCGTCGGGTCGTAAGACACGTTGACGAGCGAGTTGTTCTCGTTCTCGGAAGAGCAACCGAAAAAGCTAACGGTTCCCACCCAAAAAAGCGCAATCGCGAGAGTCGTCTTTATGAAATTCTGATTCATGCAGCTTCTCCTTCTTGATGAGAATGATAGCAATATTTTTTTCGATGTCACCCCGGACTTGTTCTCTTTGACCACTTATGCTTTAGCATTTATGTGGTCATGATCCGCGAATGGGGACGGGGTCGCCTATTTCAATATGAATTTATTTTATAATAAGGAAGGGGGAGGAATCCCCCTCGCTTCAGCCCCGACTTTCAAATGCAGAATGCGGCATGTCATGCCCGCCTCCGAGCGTGCACCTCCTTTATTCGTCAAAAAAACATGTTGTCGGGTCTTCCGCTACCTCCACTGCGGGGCTCAGACGCCGCCCCGCAAAACCATGCAAGGCGAATGCCGCAGCCATGCTCGCATGGCTATGGCTGAGCCGCATGGGTTTCTGTAACACCTGGCTTACCCGCCCATCCCGCCCCTTTTTGTCATTCCCGACTTGATCGGGAATCTCCTTTTGGGGCGAATAATCTATATTTCCCAATGACATAGCCCTGCACCTCGCGGTGTAGGGCGCATAGAAATTTGAGATTCGTCTCTTATTCTTGTTGCGGAAAAACGACCAAAATTTTCAACACTCAGGAATAAGACGAGCGCTCACGCCCTATCGGGCGTGGGTCGTTTGTGCTTATTGAGTGTATTGGTTTCTTGGTCGTTACCACCGCAACAGTAAGCCTACGACTCCACGCCTTTTTTTGTGGACTTCGCGGTACGGATTAGAAACGGCTCTCGCAACGCTGGAGCCGCCATGACTGATTTAGATAAAAGCAAGTTTCAATTCGTCGTTCAGTATATTAACGATGTATCTAAACAGTTTTCTACAGGCAAAGCTACAGAACACAGCTATCGCCCTGCGTTGGCAAAACTGCTTAGCGATTTGCTCCCAAATCATACGGTCACGAACGAACCGACCCGCATCAATTGTGGTGCTCCGGATTACATTATCGCGAAAGGGAGTGGTGCTACTTCAATCCCTGTAGCATTCGTGGAGGCTAAGGATGTTGGCGATAGCGACTTGGACGGAAACCGCCAGCATAAGGAACAGTTCAACCGCTATAAAAATTCGCTAGACCACATACTCTTTACAGACTATATTGATTTTCATCTTTATGAAAACGGAATGCCGACTCAAAATATCCGCATTGCCGAAATCAAAGGGAATAAAATTGCGCTGATAGACGATAATGTTCCGATGTTTTTGGAGATGGTGGCGCACATTGCGGAATCGACGCCGCAAAAAATTACGAGTTCTACAAAACTGGCGCAGATGATGGCGGCCAAGGCGCGCCTCCTTGCCGAAGTAATCGAAAAGACTCTCGAAGCCGATGGCGAAAAGACGGGTGAACTGGCGGGGCAATGGAAGTCTTTCCAGAAGGTGTTGATTCATGACTTGACGGAACGGCAATTTGCCGATATTTACGCCCAGACGATTTGCTATGGAATGTTTGCCGCGAGATTGCACGACGATACTCCCGATACATTCAGTCGATCTGAAGCGGCCGATTTAATTCCTAAGACAAATCCTTTTTTGCGTAAAGTTTTTCAAAATGTGGCGACATTTGATGTAGATACAAGTATTGCGTGGATTGTAGATGACCTTGCGGAAACATTC
>JAEEGJ010017051.1_pt1 | contig 16526 bp, 22 predicted proteins | sample 8958761 | NCBI WGS metagenome assembly JAEEGJ01 (sample SAMN16246546, study PRJNA631951) | gut metagenome | biome: gut microbiome; feature: rumen; material: RS-attached | host: Bos | place: Iran: Karaj | collected 2018-10
ACCAGGGATGCCCGGTTGAGAGAATTTGCCATAGCCCATTTCGGCAGGAATGTATATCTCCCACTTATCACCGATATGCATCTGTTGCATGGCGATGATCCAGCCCTCTATCAAGTCGCAGAGTCTGCAAGCCAAAGGAACACCGCCACGGCTGCTGTCAAACTCCTTGCCGTCTATCGTGCGGCCAGTGTAGTGGGCTGTGATGATACTGCGGACTGTCGGTTTCGGACTGTCCTGATTGCCCTCACCAAGCACCTTGTAATAGATACCCTTCGGAAGAGCCTTTACACCTTCTTCCTTTGCCTTTGCCTCCAGCCAGTCCTTGTTGGCCTGTATGTATTGTCGCTTTGCCATAATTAGCCGAGTTTTGACATAAACCGTTCCCTGTCAACAATGAAGCGCAGATGTGTTCCCTCGCCAATGAGCGCATCACCTTGGTAGGCGGCGACTTTGAACTCAATCTTTCTGCCATCAACCTTGGTTACTTCGGCTGTAGCCGATACCTTGTCCCCAATCTTCGAGGGCTTCAGGTGAGAGGATTCGATATGGCCACCTACGGTTGTTGCTCCCTCTGGCAGTTCATCCTTCACGGCAAGCATGGCTGCATTTTCCATCAGGGCCATCATGGAAGGTGTGGCGAGTACAGGCATGTCGCCTGACCCCATAGCAATGGCAGTGACTACTTCCATCACCGACAATTCACTTGTATGTTTCAGTCCTGGTTCTAACATTATCTTTAGCGTATTATATATGGTATAAAAAGAGTTATGTCATATTAGAAAATCGTCTGTAATCTGATGGGGTGATGCCCAACTTGCTCTTCACATAGCGGCTCAGGTACGACACGGACGAGAAGTTCAGACGGTGGGCTATCATCTCTAACGTCAATTCAGGCTGTAGCAGCAGACTTATGACAGCCTCTGTCAGGAAACGGTCTATCCAGTAGGTGGCGGGCTGGCCACTGATACGCTTGCTGATTTCCGAGAGGTAATGGGGCGTGATGCAAAGCCGGTCAGCATAATAGTCGAGGTTACGGGTATGCAGATGGTTACCGCTGAGCAGCATGCTGATGAAATCGCGCATCAGGGTGGCCGGACGGGAAGAAACAACAGCTGGCGACACACCGCGGGCATGGATGTCGTAGAGATCGAGGATATGAGCTTTAAGCAGTGTGGCAAGCATCTCCTCGCGGAACAGGTGCCCGTGGTCGTTACTTCGCTCCCTGAGGCGCAGCATGTCCTCACGGCATTTCCGGAAGTCTTCCTGTGTGAGTCTCATAACAGGGTTCTGCATCAGTGACAGCTGGCCAATGATGCCGTAGTCGTTTCGGAAAGTTGTCTGACCCACAAATGACTCCTCGAAGCTCATAACAATCAGGTGGCAATCCACTGATTGTGAAACCTCCGATACCAGCATGCCATTGGGCAGTATGACATAATCGCCCGGCGAAACGTTGTATCGCGTGTCGTGCAGCGTGAAGCTCAGACTGCCTCTTGTGCAAAGGATATGTATCACATAGCCGATGCGGGGGCGCATGCTGCTGTTGGACAGCATATCGGAGAAGACTATGGGCGAAGAATCATCTCTTTCCATCATTCAAACATCATTTTGGGTGCGAAGTTACACAAAAACTACGAAAAATGAAAATTTTACGGAGATTATTGTAACATAAATACCAAAAAAAATGCCGACCTTTGCAGCAGCAATTTAAAATAAGACGAAAATGAAGCAAGTAAGACTGAACAACGGCGTGATGATGCCGGCAGTGGGATTCGGTGTTTACCAGATTCCGCAGCAAGAGACAGAACGGTGTGTAAGCGAAGCATTGGAGGTAGGCTATCGGATGATAGACACAGCCGAGTCGTATTTCAACGAGCAGGAAGTGGGCAATGCCATCCGTCAGAGTGGCATCAGGCGAGAAGAACTGTTTGTAACCAGCAAACTCTGGGTGCAGCACTATGAGACGGACGATGCCCTGCGGGCCTTCGATGCCTCGATGAAGCGTCTCGGACTGGACTATCTTGACCTTTATCTGCTCCACAAGCCCTACGGCAACTACTATGCTGCATGGCGTGTGCTGGAGCGGTTGTACAAGGAAGGACGCATACGTGCCATCGGCGTGACCAGTTTCTCGGACGACCGCCTGCAAGACCTGTTCCTGCACAATGAAATAAGGCCTGCCGTCAACCAGATAGAGACTCATCCCTTCCGCCAGCAGCAAGCCTCGGGGGCATTCCTTGCAAAGGAAGGCATCCTGCACGAGGCATGGGCACCGTTTGCCGAGGCACAGAACGGCATCTTCCAGAACCCCGTACTGACAGCCATTGCACAGCGGCACGGAAAGAGCGTCGGGCAGGTCATCCTCCGCTGGCTCAACCAGCGCAGTGTGGTTGTCATCCCCAAGAGTGTGCGCAGGGAGCGTATGGAGGAGAACCTGAACATCTTCGACTTCACGCTGACCGTCCAGGACATGGAGGCTATCGCCGCACTGAACACAGAGAAGAGTCCCATCTACGATGAGAACGACCTGGCTACCGTCCGCGGCATCGGCACCTACGCATTCTAAGAAGAAAAAATGAGAACAGTTATCACATTATTATTTATGGCGACATTCGCCTTGACAACCCCCCATACAATTATGGCACAGGAAACAAGATACATCGACACACCCGTTTGGGACAAGACGTTCGCTAAGAGCGAACAAGTGAAACACAGGAAGGTCAGCTTCAGCAATCGTTACGGCATCCGACTCGTTGCCGACCTTTATATCCCACAGAACATCTCAGGCCAGACAGCTGCCATTGCCGTCTGTGGCCCATACGGAGCCGTGAAGGAGCAGTGCAGCGGTCTCTATGCACAGACACTGGCCGAGCGAGGCTTCATTACCTTGGCCTTCGACCCGTCGTACAGCGGCGAGAGTGGCGGACAGCCACGATACATCTCTTCGGGTGAAATATATACCGAGGACTATAGCGCTGCCGTCGATTTCCTTATCCTCCAGCCCGAAGTGGACCGCGAGCGCATAGGCATCCTGGGCATCTGCGGTTTCGGAGGCATCAGCATCAATGCTGCCGTGATGGACACGCGCATAAAGGCTACGGTTTCGTCGACAATGGGTGCCTTCGACCCCTATGACAAGCAGCAGCGTTACGAGATGCGCCGACAGCTCTGTGAACAGCGTACTGCCGACCTGCTGGCCGGTCGCGCCAACGAGCGTAGCGGAGGTGTGCCAGCCCATTTGCCAGATGATGCCCCTGACTTCATGAAAGACTATCGCGACTACTACAAGACTCCGCGTGGTTTCCATCCCCGTAGCGTCAACTCCAATGGCGGTTGGGAGAAGATTGCAGACCTGCCTTTTCTCACTTTCTCGCTGCTTGACCATGCTGACGAGATACGTTCTGCCGTGCTCGTCATCCACGGCGAAAAAGCCTATTCGCTGCCAGCCTCGAAGGAAGCATTCTCAAAGCTCTCAGGCGACAACAAAGAACTGATGATTATCCCCGGTGCCAGCCATACCGATCTCTACGACAACCTCGACTGCATCCCCTTCGACAGGATGGAGGCATTCTACAAGAAATATCTCTAAAAAACATTGCATCCGTACCTCCCAAATGTGGTGCGGATGCTTTTTCATCTTTATTTCACTATTTGAATTTGTCTTTACGATTCTTTGTTTACGCAACATATGCTGCATAAATGATGAGAATCAGCACGGCAGGTTTTGCTAAATCCGAGAAAGTTATAGTTATTCTCCTATAATTGTTATAACTAATTTCCTAGCGCCGCCATAATTCCTGAACTCGCAAAAGTAGATGCCCTGCCAAGTACCAAGATTCAAACGTCCGTCTGTAATGGGAATAGTAATGCTGACTCCGCTCAACGTTGATTTGGCATGAGCTGGCATATCATCAGCACCTTCCAAGGTGTGCTCATACTCTGGACGATTCTCAGGAACCAGTCGGTTGAAGATGGTTTCCATATCCACACGAACATCAGGATCAGCATTCTCATTGATGCTAAGTCCGCAGCTGGTATGCTTCGTGAAAATGTTCAGGATACCAATCTTCGGCAGTTTTGGCAACTGGCTCATGATTTCACTCGTCACCAAGTGGAAACCTCTGCGTTTCGGCTTCAGGATTATCTCTATTTGCTGTACCATATCACTTAATTATCATTGATATACGACTTTGTGGTCATATCATAGTATAGAGCTTCCAACTCTGCTAACGTCAGCTTTTCCACTGAATGCTCAATGATGCGGATAAGCTCATCACGTCTGAAGTCATCTGACTGTCCGAAGCGTCCTGTATATGCCATAGTTACTTAATTTATTTGATTTACATCGAATTCCTCCTTCCAAGGTATAGCTCAAGCTAGTTTGGATCAGCTCTTGCTTCGTTCGTCATTTCTTCCAGGCATTAACGACCTCACCTATATACATGGAGTGGATGCCTGCAGGGAAGTTCGCATACATCCGCTTGGGAGCATCGCTCTTGAAGTACTGAGGGTCAAAGGGTGCTGCATACATAATCTTGCACTCTATCACCATCGCAGCCTCAGTATAGTACGGCGTACCATTTGCAGTATATGCCGTGTGAAGTCCCAAAGCCTGAGCCTTGTCGCCATCACGTCCGCTCTTCGTTCCCATGTAGTTCAGAACCTTACTGTCCTTTACGTCAAAGGCCATCACGGTAAAGTATTCTGCCTTGTCCAAGAACTCCTTGGTGTAGCGTTTCTCAGCCACATAGACAGTCAGGGCAGTACGTCCCCAGAGTGTGCCGATGCCACCCCAGCCAATCGTCATGGCATTGCTCTTGTCCTTGTCGCCAGCCGCCAACAGCTCAGCGTCGTGGAACCATTGAAAACCATTCTCCGTAAAGTCTTCCCTCACGTTAAACTTCTTGAATCCATTCTCTTCCTGAGCAAAAGCAGGAACACTTGCCATGAACGTTAATATGGCAGAAACAGCAATGATAAACTTTGTTTTCTTCATTATAGATTTTACTTTTTGGGTTCTATTAGATGTTTGATTTCCAATTTCCATCCTTTATCACCGTGATAGATCATCTGATGGGTCATGCCACCATCGATGCAGATGTTCTCTCCTGTGATGAAGCCTGCCTTGTCGGAACAAAGGAACAACACCATGTTGGCTATGTCCATCGGATTGCCGACACGTCCAGCAGGTTGCTGTGTGGCATCGGGACCTTCATAGACGGTATAGGCAGTGTCTATCCAACCAGGGGAGATAGAGTTGACACGGACACGTCCGGCAAGGCTGACGGCGAGTGCATGCGTCAGTGCTGCGATGCCTCCCTTGGCGGCTGTATAACTTTCCGTCTGGGGTTGGCTCATGCGGTCTCTCGACGAAGAGATGTTCACAATGGCGGCTCCCTCGGCGAAATGCGAGGCGAAGAGCTTGGCAAGGTAGAACGGGGCAGTGACACCTACGCTCATGGCATACTGGAACTCCTCATAGCTGCACGCATCGATACCTTTCATCAGCGGCAGGGCATTGTTGATAAGGTAGTCCACATGACCATACTTCCCGATGACCTCTTGGACAAACCGCTCCAGTACCTGCTTGTCAGATATGTCGCCAACAAAGTGCTGCCCCTCCTGTTTGTCGATGACACAAACATGAGCACCTGCCTTCTGAAACTCATCGGCAATACAACGTCCGATGCCCTGAGCGCCTCCCGTCACGACGGCTACTTTATCCTTGAAATTCTCCATATCTATTGCCATTTTGCCTGTTTCATCAATTGGCGTATGTCCTTGTCGCTGATGGCGTAGGTGTAGATACGGAAGTCGGCGACATCAGTCTGCGTCAGGTATTTGTCACCACGGAAGGGGGCACGGCCAATCCAGCAATTCGCAGGAGTGTCCTTGAAGATTTCAGCGAGGATGGGCATGCGGTCGTTGCGTCCGATGAGCTTGCCATCGATGAAGAGTTCGCCGTTGTGGTTCTGCTGGCGATAGATGGCATGATGCCAAACGTCGCGACGGGGTTTGTCGCCAGTCATGATGATTTCCTCGTGTTCATAGCCACCGGTGGAGGTTTCGAAGCGTTGCTCGTTCAGACGCATGGCCATATAGGGGCCTTCGTGGGCACTGTTCTCGGCTAATGCGGAGAAGGCAAAGAGGAAGTGGCCGTAGCCGTCGAGTTCGTTCTCGGAACTGACCTTGTAATGGACGGATACCGTAAAATCGCGGAGCTGACTGATCATTGCACCAGTCTCTGCCGTGAGGTCGTAATAGCCGTTGTTCGTTCCCAGATGGAGGACGCCATCATCGATGCGAGCATCGCGTCTAACATATTCTTTCTGCCAGGCGAAGCGGTACTCTGCCTGTCTTTCGGTATTGACGGTCGGCGCAGGCAAGGCAGAAGTCATCTTGGCGGTAATCCTGTGGATATGATCCTTCAGAATCTTATAGGCGGGCTGCGGCATGGTGCCGTGGTCGTAGCCCTGCATCTCGTAGAGCGTCACGTCCTTGTGGCCGACGAGCTTCAGCATGCGCCAGAAGTAGGCCTGCTCCTCATAGCGTCCGTAGAGTTCCAGTTCGCGGTCGCCGGAGATGATGACAATGGGCGGTGCATCAGGACGGATGTAGGTCAACGGGGCATACTGGTCGATAGTAGCCTGCAGGGGCGGGATGCCCTGTTGCTTACGTATATTATAATGTGTGACGCACTGGCCGCTGAACGGCACGAGGGCCGCCAGTGAGTCGGCATCGATGCCGTACTTCGCGAGCCAGCGCTTGTCGAGTCCGATGATGTCGAGCAGATAACCGCCGGCGGAGTGTCCGGCCACGAATATCTTGCGACGGCTGCCATTGTACTTCGCGACGTTTTTGTACGTCCAGGCCACGGCTGCCGCAGCGTCGTCGAGAATATCGTTGATAGGAGCCTTTGGCAGCAGACGGTAGTTGGCTGCGACAACCACGAGACCGCTGTTCTTCAACTGCGGGTCGATGTGCTTCTCGCCGCCCTCGATACCACCACCATGGAACCAGACTACGACAGGCGCGTCCTGGGCATTTGTCGGATAATACACATCGAGCTTGCAGCGCTCTTTGGCATAGCCCTCCGCCGCCTCGCGATACGGGATGTCGTTCTCTAACTTGTAGTCAGAGTGTGGCGATGCGATTACTTGATTGTACTGCGCCCGTGCAGTGCCAGCAAAGAGCAGCACGAGAGCGGCGAAAAAAGTCTTTCTCATTTTCATGTTGGTTTTATCTGATATAATGTGTTTCTGTTAACTCTTCCTGAATCTTCGGCGATCCGAACTGCTGGAGGCCGAGATGGATGCTCTTGATAAGGAACGTCATATTCAGGCCCAACTGTCGCATGGTCTGCATGCCCTCCTCGTCCTGCGTCACCTCACCAGGAGCGGTACCGTGGGCGATGCTCCAGTACTGCGAGGGCACGACGGGCATGTTCGTCTTCAGGAAATACTTGTTCAGCACGTCCATCGTCGTCGTGGCTCCACCACGGCGGGCGATACTCACCGAGGCACCTACCTTCATCGTCCAGTCGGTATGCAGGTTGGAATAGAACAGACGGTCGAGCAGCGACAGCAACGTGCCGTTAGGCGAGGCAAAATAGACAGACGAGCCGATGAGCAGACCGTCAGCCTTGCGCATCTTTACGGAAATCTCGTTTACGATGTCGCCAAATGCACAGATCCCCGATGTCCAGCACTTGTTGCAGGCTATGCACCCGTGAATCTGCAGATGACCTACATGAATCCACTCAGTCTCGATACCCTGCTGCCCGAGCGTCCGCTCCACTTCGTGCAGGGCGGTCGCTGTATTACCATTGGCCTTGGGGCTGCCGTTGAGGATAATTACCTTTCCCATAGGACAATCTTAGTAGAACTTAGCGATGTCGTCTAAGGGCCTGCGTTCAGGACGGTTAGGCTCACCAGCCCTATAGCCCAGTGAGATAACTGCCATAATCGTCTCGTTTTCAGGGATGTTGAAGAGTTTACGAAGACTGTCGGCATCGCGCATTCCCATGATGAGTGTGTCGAAGCCCATGGCACGAGCCTTCAGAATCAGGTAGCAATTGCTCAGACCATTGTCGTAGGCGCCCCATCCGTCGCCCACCTCATTTGTCTGGTTGCCCTGGAAGAAGCCCGACTTGCCACGCTCAAACGTAGAGACTATCAGAACCGGAGCATCCTTGATACGCTCTTTATTGCCTCCCACCATATCTTGAACGGCAGCGACTTTCTCTTCACTAATGGCCACGTAATACTTCGTAGGCTGCTGATTGGCCCACGACGGAGCCTCCTGTGTAGCCGTCAGAAGCTCACGAACCTCTGTCTCTGAAATCTTTTTCGAGGCATCGTAGCTGCGGACACTTCGTCTTGTTGTCAGTACTTCGTCGAAAGACACAATGTCCTTCGCCGCTTCTTTTTTCTCATTACAGCCGGTTATGGCTACCAGTGCTGCCAAAGCACAAAGAGTCATTACTTTCTTCATTATTTCAGTATAGTATTTGTTGATTTACTTGATAAACATAATCACCACGGGAACGTTTCTGGGTCGTTGAGAACGTTAGAGCGCAGATTCTGGTTCAGACCGCTGATGGCCTGCATATCGTCATCGGAGAGTGAAAACGTCATGATTTCCAGATTCTCTGCGAAGTGGTTGGGCTTGGCTCTTGGTATCGTAATCAGGCCTCGCTGTACAATCCAGCGAAGTACAATCTGCGAGGCGGTCTTCTGGTATTTTGCGGCCAGCGACTGGAGCAACGGATGTCCTACTACGTCGATGTCACCCTGTCCGAAAGGTCCCCATGCCTCTACCTGAATACCCAGCTGGCGATTGTAGGCAATATTCTCCTCCTGCGTCATAAAGGGATGCACCTCTATCTGGTTGATGACGGGACGGATTTCTGCATATGAGAGCAGGTCGTCCAGATGATGGCGGTTGAAGTTGCTCACGCCGATGAACTTCACCTTGCCCTGTCGCACATAGTCCTCCATCGCCTGCCAGGTATCTTTCACACAGTCCTTTACTGGCCAATGAATCAGCAACAGGTCGATGTAGTCGGTCTTCAGCTTAGTCAGACTCTCGTCGATAGACTTTCGGACAGCTTCTCGACCTTCGCGCATGATGTTCGTGGCGACCTTCGTTGTGAGGAAGATCTCCTGTCTCGGCACCCCGCTATCAATGATACCCTGACCTACCTCTGTTTCATTCTCATAGCCTTGTGCTGTGTCGATGTGACGGAATCCTGCTTTCAAGGCCAGGCACACATTCTGTCTGGCCGTCTCTCCACGTAGCGTCCATGTACCGACACCTATCTGTGGAATCTCGAAATGATTCGTAACCTCCAGATAGCGTTGCGCATAGTGACGGCCTAGAAGTCTGTAGCCCTCGCCGCAGAAATGGAGATTATCTTCACAGGGCAGGCAACCCACTGAAGAGACGACATACGTGTTCGGATAGCGATTTGCCATGTCATTGATGGTAGGATTGGCATGGCCGCAGATGCCGCCATACTCGCTGCGCACCACCTCGCCGACGAGCAAGGGGACTGCCGTCGGATTGAACTGAAGTTCCTGTTGCAGGTCGCAGTAGATTTTCCTCACCGTCTCCTGCCATTCCCTGTCGTAGGCATCCGTCTCGCCCTGATGCAGCAGGATGCCCTTGATGACACCGTCCCTTGCTGCAATCTTCGCCATACTCAGCAATCGCTTGTAGGGGTCCCGCCCATACTGATTCAGGATGTCGTTCATCCATTCGCGGTCTTCGCTGGCGATGACGCGGGCATTCTGATCCTTGTCGAAAAAGGTAATGGGACAGCCCTCTACGGCCACCGACACGATGCCGATGCGGACATTTTCGGGAACTGCTTCAAGTAACGTCCGTCCGAACCAGTCAGCAGGTCCGAGGTTGGCATCAGCTCGGCAGAGTGGCGGCACGGCCTTGCGCCATGTGCCTAACTGACGATCAGGGCCGTCGGTGGTCGTCATGCTGAGAAAGCGGTCGCTTACCATCAGGTCTTGCTCTTCTATAGGAGCCTGTCCCGCCATGTTCGACTGTCCGAAACAGAGGAATATCCAGAAATTCTGGTCTTGTGTGAGTGATACCATTATTTCAATATAGCCTTTACGTTTGTTACCATATTCTTGTGCTGCTCATCCCCCTTGGTGAGCGTCGAAGTAAGCTTGATATCCCCTTCCTTGTCCTTTGTGGAGAAGGTGCCTGAGTGGATGATGTCACTGTCAAAGAACAGTGTGGCTTCAACTACGACCTTATAATTCCCCTGCGGTACAGCCTTGCCCTGCTCATCGGTAAAGTCCCAAGTGAAGGTCTGAGTACCTCCAGCCTGCGGTGTGGCTCCGGTGACCGCATCCAGCTGCAGGTCGGTCTTTTCATCGGCCTTTACCGTCTTTACCCATGTCGGCACACATGCCGGGCGTACAATATAGCCACGTTTGGGCTGCTCACCACCACGGGCGCGGCCTTTCGTGGTGTACGACGTAACGAAGAGCGTTTTCACCACCTCACCCTTTTCGTTCTCAATCCAGACGGCGTACTGGTTAGAACCAGGGCCAGCCTGACGCTGATAGTCGAACGACACTTCAAGGGTCTGAGCCTTCTTTGCAGTTTCACCCTTCTTACTTTGAACCATTGCCGGAATCGAAAGCAGCGTAGCGGCGAGAGCGGCGATAAATAACTTCTTTCGTCTCATAATCTTAGTCTTTTGTTGGGTTTGTTTATAAACTATCCTAAATATCGCCACAAATTTAGCAAAAAGTCAGCAATAATTCGTAAATTTGCCATCAGTTTTAAGTGTATTTAGGTATTATGAGTATGATAGACCAGATTATTGACTACAATAAGAGTTTCGTAGAGCAGAAGGGCTACGAGAAATATCTGACCGACAAGTATCCCGACAAGAAACTGGCTGTACTGTCTTGTATGGACACCAGACTGACAGAACTATTGCCTGCAGCTTTGGGTCTGAAAAACGGTGATGCGAAGATTATCAAGAACGCAGGAGGTTTGGTTATTTCGGCTTTCGACTCAGCCATGCGTAGCCTGATAGTAGCCATTTATGAACTGGGCGTACAGGAGATTATGGTGGTCGCGCACTCGCATTGCGGAGCCTGCCACATGAGTTACGACCACTTCCATCACGAGATGATTGCCCGTGGAGTGACGGATGAAACGCTCGACACCATCCGTAAGTGTGGCATTGACCTTGACCAATGGTTAGAGGGCTTCAAGGACACTCCAACATCTGTTTGCAAGACTGTTGAGACTATCAAGACCCATCCTCTTGTGCCGAAAGATATAGCGGTTCGTGGTTTTATCATTGATTCAGAGACAGGAGCATTAGAAGAAATCCAATGAAGTACATTGCCTTTATATTCATATTTGTAGCCTTGTTTTTATGTTCATGTGGTAATAACAAGGTGAATGATACACAGTCCTCTGATGTGCAGTCGGAAGATACGCTAAGAACCATTACGAAAGAAACGGCTTTTGAGGGTGTGAACAACTATTGCCATAGGGAATATGACTGGAGCGTAGCAAAGGACAATCCCGACATCATGTATGTGCAAATGGGCGAAGAGACGGACTCTGCGTATCAAGTGATATTCCGCAGTTACACAGGTGCTTTTGTGCATTTCTATGTCAATAAGACAAGTGGCGCTACAAGAATGGTTGAGAGAGTTCCGAACCTTAATGTCGAAGAGGATGCTGGAACCATTAACTTATTTGATTATTTGAAGAAGCAAAAATGAAAAAGATTATAAATCCTTGGCGCAACCATGAGGGATATAACTGTTTCGGTTGCAGTCCTGACAATCCCATCGGACTTCACATGGAGTTCTATGAGGATGGTGACTATATCGTGAGCACCTGGCATCCTGAACATAACTATCAAGGCTGGGTAGATACCATGCATGGTGGCATACTAAGTACGCTGATTGATGAAGTGTGCGGCTGGGTCGTTACCCGCAAACTACAGACCAGCGGCTATACCGTTCAGCTGAACGTGAAGTTCTTCGACGAGCGAAGCGGCAAAGCCGATTACCGTAAGGCAGTTCCTACGACTGAGCCTGAACTGACTATTCGGGCGAAAGTTAAAAACAGGTAAGAAATCTGGTCTATATCAGTGCGGAGATTACCAACTCGAAGGGTGAACTCTGCAATGAGGGCGAGGCCATCTACTTCCTGATGAACGAGGGAAAGGCAAGGGAAATGGGATTCCTGCATTGTGAGGTGGAAGAATGATTTATGAATAAGATACAATTATTACCACTCAGAGAGGCGCAGACCATTGCTTTCAAGGAAGAAATGCAGGAGGCATTCCAGCATGGCTTTCAGTCGTATTATAAAGACGACAATCAGTGGCAAGTGCTGCCCGACAAGGGCTGTTCAGATTTGAGAAGAGAATGGCGGATTAACAATTATTATGTCCTAAAATTGGGCAGTTTGGAATATTTTCCGTATATTTGCGGCATAAATATCGCAATAACGAATGAAGTTGAAAGATTTTTTTGCTTTTAAGGACTATGCCATCGCCTCGCACGGTGCTACCTTCCACGCTCCACAAGAGGTTACCCGTCTGCTCTCTTATGCTGTCGACTATGCCCAGCAGGCCCGTCTGCTCATTGCTCGTGTAGCTGCTAAGAAGGGACATACCGATGCTATCCCTGTGCCCGACTATAGCACCAAGGCCAAGGCTCAGGCCGCCATCGGTCTCGACATGCAGAAGTTGAACGAGAACAAGCAGCGCTTCCTGCAGGAAATCGAGCCCAAGTGGATTGAGGAGGCGAAGAAGAGCGGAAAATTGATTGTACTCTAAATCTGTAAAGCATTACAGGAAGGCAGGCCTTCAAAACGACCTGTCTTTCTTTATGACAAGCTAAACAAAGAATCTTCAAACAATTATGGACAACAAACATCTGAAATTGAATGCTAATCTTATTGTAGCCGCTCTGCAGAAACCGGCTTCGGAATTGACGAAAGCCGACATCATCGACTACATTGTTAATAACGACATCCGCATGGTGAACTTCATGTATCCTGGCGGTGACGGTAAGTTGAAGACGCTGAACTTCGTCATCAACGACCTCGACTACCTGGAGACCATCCTTACCTGTGGCGAGCGTGTCGATGGCTCCAGCCTGTTCAGTTTTATTCAGGCAGGCTCAAGCGACCTTTATGTGCTGCCCCGTTTCCGCACGGCATTCGTTGATCCGTTTGCAGAGATACCCACCGTGTCGTTGCTCTGTTCCTATTTCGACAAGGACGGCAATCCGCTGGAGTCGTCGCCTGAATACACGCTCCACAAGGCTGCTGAAGCTTTCCGGGAGGTAACGGGGATGGAGTATCAGGCAATGGGCGAACTGGAGTATTACGTCATCAGCGACGATGAGGAGGTGTTCCCTGCTCAGGACCAGCGTGGCTATCATGAGTCGGCACCCTACGCCAAGGCCAATGAGTTCCGCACGCAGTGTATGCAGTATATCGCACAGGCTGGCGGTCAGATTAAATACGGTCACTCTGAGGTGGGCAATTTCACCATCGACGGCAAGAACTACGAGCAGAACGAGATAGAGTTCCTGCCTGTACCAGTAGAACAGGCTGCCGACCAGCTGATGCTCGCCAAGTGGATTATCCGCAACCTGGGCTATCAGATGGGTTACGACGTGACCTTCGCACCAAAGATTACTACGGGCAAAGCAGGCTCAGGCCTGCATATCCACATGCGGATGATGAAGGACGGCAAGAACCAGATGCTGGCTAACGGCGTACTGTCGGAGGCAGCCCGCAAGATGATAGCAGGCATGATGGATCTCGCACCTGCCATCACCGCCTTTGGCAATAAGAATCCTACCAGCTATTTCCGTCTCGTTCCTCATCAGGAGGCACCTACGAATGTGTGTTGGGGCGACAGGAACCGCTCTGTGCTGGTGCGTGTACCGCTGGGCTGGGCTGCCGATGTGGACATGAGTTACAAGGCCAACCCCTTGGAGAAGGAAACGAAATACGATACGAGCATCAAGCAGACTGTAGAGATGCGCTCGCCCGACGGTTCTGCCGACCTCTATCAGTTGCTGGCAGGACTCTGCGTGGCTTGTCGTCACGGCTTCGAAATGCCCGATGCCCTTGAGGTGGCAGAGCGCACATACGTCAATGTGAATATCCATGCCGCTGAGAATGCCGATCGTCTGGCTACGCTCGCACAGCTTCCTGATTCCTGTGTCGCTTCTGCCGACTGTCTGGAACGCCTGCGTGCTGTCTTCGAAGAACACCATGTCTTCTCGCCCGCTATGATCGACGGCATCATCGCCCAGCTACGGGCTTTCGACGATGTAACGCTTCGCAAAAACATCGAGGGTTATCCCGAGGAAATCAAAAAACTTGTCACGACCTATTTCCATTGCGGATAACACCGCGTTCAAAGCTTGAAGTGCCCTCCTTATAATCTGAATTGCTGGGGTGTTACGCCGGCGTGGGTTTTGAAGTAGCGGGTAAGGGCACTCTGGTCGGCAAAGTGGTATTCGTTGGCGATTTGTTTCAGACTGGCCTTCGAGGTGCGCATGGTAAGCTTGAGGCGCAGCATCAGGTATTCGTCGATAATCTGCTTAGGCGAGAGCCCGGTCTTGCCCTTAACGATGAGTCCTAAGTATTTACGGGTGATGCACATGCGATTGGCGTAGTAATTCACCTCGTGCCCTTGGCGGAACTCGGTCTCCAGCAGTTCCATAAACCTCACGAACAGCTCGTCGGTGCGCTGCGTACCTTTATTCTGATTATCCTCACGCGGATGGGCTTGCAGATAATCGTAGAAACCCAGAAAAAAAGCTTGCAGATGCAGTGTTACGATTCGATCGGTTAGCAGGTAGTGCTCCTGTGTGAAATAGAAGTCGAAGATGCGAAACATGCTGTTGACCACCACGTCAATCAACTCGCGATAGCCACAGCGGCGGTCGGCTCGTAACTGCTCATACACGGCATGCTCCACATTCAGACTGGCAGCACGCAGAATGTCGGAACTGTAGCGGATGATGTCGGCAGAAAACTCACCGTCCATCACTTCCCATTTTACCACATCACCAGGAAAGAAGATGAGCACATCATGGCCCCGCAGTTCCCATACATCGAAATTGATGCGTACACGGGCCGTTCCTGCCTGTGAGTAAAGGATGGCACCATGGTCGATGGCGTGTACTTCGCTATCGATGGTGGTGCGGTCTATTTTTCCCAAATTGGTCTCGTTCATGCTGCAAAAATAGTACTTATTTCCCAAATTGCCAAATTCTGACGCATTTTTGTTTGCAATCACATCAAAAAATCGCCGTACCTTTGCACCCGAATTCGAGAAAAGGTATGAAAAAGAAGATTTTTATGATGCTGGCGATAGCACTCGCCACAGCTGTATCTACTGAGGCTCAGACCACCAGAAAGATGGATATCAACGAGCTGTTTCAGTTGATTAGCGAAAACAACAAGAGTATTAAGGCCAGTCGCACCACAGTGGCTGCTGCCCAGGAGGGCGTAAAGGCTGCTAAGAGTAATCGACTGCCCGACTTGAACGCCCAACTCAGCGCCAGCTATATTGGCAACGCACTGATGATGGATCGTGACCTGAGCGACTGGCAGAACCTGACGTCGCCCCACTTTGGCAATCAGTTTGTGGTGGATGCCCAGCAGACCATCTATGCCGGCGGAGCCATTGATGCAGGCATTAAAATGGCAGAACTGGGTGTAGAACAGGCCGCACTGGGTATGGCTCTGAACGAGCAGAACCAGCGTTTTGTGGCACTGAGTCAGTATCTTGACCTGCAGAAGATTGCCCATCGCCAACAGGTGCTTGAGAGCAACATCGCACTCACCCAGAAACTCATCGACAACATACGCGAGAAGCACGAGCAGGGCGTGGCGCTGAAGAACGACATTACCCGCTATGAGTTGCAGATGGAGACCTTGCGCCTGAATCTGGTGAAGCTACAGAATACACGCAGCATTTTGAATCACCAGCTGTGCAACACTCTCGGCATCAGCAACACTGAGATAATTGAACCAACCAACGATGCCGTCACCACCTTATTTAATAAAGAGGGCGAGGCCCACTGGCAGGAGGCAGCAACTGCTGTTAATCCACAGTTGCAGATGGCTGGCGTGAACGAGCAGATGGCTCAGCAGCAGGTAAAGTTGGCCAAGAGCGCACTACTGCCCAAGGTAGCTGTCGTAGCGCAGAACAACTTCAATGGTCCTATCACCTTCGAGTTGCCTCCTATCGATAAGAACCTGAATATCTGGTATGTAGGCGTGGGTGTGCAGTACTCGCTCTCGTCGCTCTTCAAGAGTAATAAGAAACTCTCGCAGGCTCGTTTGCAGCATCAGGCTGCCACTGAGCAGAAGGCTGTAGCAGCCGAGCAGTTGAACAACCAGGTGCAGGCCGCCTACACTAACTATCTGCAGAGCTACATTGAACTGGAGACACAGCAGAAGAGCGTGCAACTGGCACAAGAGAATTACCA
>JAEEGJ010017055.1_pt1 | contig 16523 bp, 17 predicted proteins | sample 8958761 | NCBI WGS metagenome assembly JAEEGJ01 (sample SAMN16246546, study PRJNA631951) | gut metagenome | biome: gut microbiome; feature: rumen; material: RS-attached | host: Bos | place: Iran: Karaj | collected 2018-10
TGAAAATATGTATTTCCGGCGGTACTTTTGACCCCATTCACAACGGACATATTGAGATTGCTAAAATCGCCTTGTCACAGTTTAATCTGGACAAGGTTATTTTCATGCCCACAGGAAATTCATATATGAAAAGCGATGTCACGCCTTCGATTCACAGATACAATATGCTAAAACTTGCAATTGAAGGTATTGATAAATTCGAAATAAGCGATCTTGAAATTAAAAGAGCAGGATACACATATACCAAAGATACTGTGGCATATTTTAAAGAGAATTACCCTGATGATGAACTTTATTTCCTCATTGGAACGGATACTCTTTTTATGCTTGAAAAATGGTATATGCCGGAGTATCTTTTTAAAAATCTTATCTTTATAGTTGCTAAAAGAGGCGACGCCGACAGTGTTGCCAAAGCAGAAGAATTAAAAGAGAAATTTAACGCAGATATTCGTTTCATGCATAACGATATAATCGATATTTCTTCAACCGAAATTCGTGAAGAATTCGACAATAAGAGTTACGATGAATTCAATAACCGCTTCTTTGACAAGAAGGTATTTGAATATATAAAAGAAAACCATCTGTACAAAGATATGAATGATGCGGAAATGATAACGCTTCTTTCAAAAGAATTAAAAGAATCAAGATTAATGCATACATTCGGTGTTATAGATACCGCAACTGCACTTGCAAAAGCATATCAGGCAGACATAAAAAAATGTGAAAGAGCAGCTCTTTTACACGACTGTGCCAAATATATGCCGCTTGAAGATATGATAGCAATATGCGAGAGGAATTTTGTTGAATTAAACGATCTGGAAAAATCAAAAGATTCACTCCTTCATGCAAAAGCCGGTGCATGCCTTGCGTATGAGAAATACGGCATAAAAGATAAAGAAATACTTGATGCGATTAAATATCATACAACGGGAAGACCTGATATGTCTTTAATCGAAAAGATTATATTCGTATCGGATTATATTGAGCCCGGAAGAGATTTCTCCGACAAACTTCCTATGTATCGAATGATTGCAATGGCAGATATAAATTTAGTCACAATGAACATCCTAAAAGATACGCTTGATTATCTTGAAGCAAAAAACGAAGAAATCGATCCTCTTACAAAGGAAACATATGCCTTTTACAAAGATTTAATTTCCAAGAGATGATTTCATTACGATATTTTACTAGTTCGTACAAAACCATTGTATAAATTATAAATAAAATATAAAATAATTATAAATTAAAGATTTGGCAAAGCCGGAGAAATCCAGTGACGCAAAGCTATAGGGCCTTTAAAATGGCAGCCAGTTGCAATTTTTCCGCTTTGTATTTAATACAAAGCTTTTTTATTTTATAAGAATTGCAACATCTTACATTATATAATTTAAAACCTTAAATTATGGAAGAGCAGGTGATAAATATGATGGAGATGAAGTTAAAAAACAATGGTTTTTCATTAATTGAACTGATTATCGTAATCGCAATCCTCGCTATACTTGTAGCGATAATAGCTCCCAATTTAATGCAGTATACCAAGAGAGCACGTCGTGTACGAGACCTTCAGGGTGCACAGATAATTGGAGAGACTCTTGAGCGAATATGTGCAGTAAATCCTGAAGCAGCTACAGAATGGAATAATATGACCAATAAAAGCAGTTCGAATCACGTAGAATATATTGTTAATCAGGGAACTGAAGACGAATATATTCTGACAAATGTATTTGAATTCAGCATGACAAGAGAAGGGATGATTACCGGAAGATATTGGCAGAATTTCCGTGACGGACAAATCAGAAATGCAAGAAATGCAAATGATTGCCCTGTTCTTTATGAAGCAATGAAAGATGAACTTAAAACTAACATTGCAAGTATGGCATATCAGGATAATAATCTTCATGCTTTCAGATGTGCAAAAAATCTAAACAACGGTCGTGTAGAAGTTTGGGCTTGTTATACACCGCCCGGAACAGACGGCGAAGGTGTAACAAACGGTTATATTCAGTATCGCTTATGGCCGGATCCTGATCCAAATTATTTGCAGGGAGATTATGTTGAACCTATTCATGCTTGCAGATATAATAAAGTAGTTCAATAAATACTTATCATCTTCATTAAAAAAGGCTTGTGAATTTAATCACAGGCCTTTTTTATGATAAAAACTGTTTCAATTATTTACAAAGTCTGAAAACTCCGAAAACCTTACCTAAAATCTGAATATTACCGTTAACGATAATAGGTTCCATTGCATCGTTTTCAGGCTTTAATTCGATATGATCTTTAAATTTGTAGAAAGTCTTTATTGTAGCGCTGTCTTCAAGCAGAGCAACGACTGTATCACCGTTTGAAGCTGTATTGCATTGTCTGACAAAAACATAATCTCCATCGAAGATTCCGACATTAATCATACTGTCGCCCTTAGCCATTAGAACGAATACTTCATCATTAGGAAGCATTTCTACGGGAAGAGGGAAGTAACCTTCAATATTCTGAGTTGCTAAGATAGGTTCGCCGCATGCAACCTGGCCCACAATGGGAACTGAAGCGGTTTCTGTTCTTATCTGATTAAATGAATCATCGATAATTTCGATACATCTGGGCTTGGCAGGATCTCTTTTAATAAGATCGTTTGCTTCAAGTTTATTAAGATGTGCAAATATACTGCTGGTCGAAGATAAACCTGTGAATTTACACATCTCACGAACAGTAGGCGGGAAGCCCTTTTTCATTATGTTTTCTTTTATATATTCAAGCAATTCGTAATCAGTACTTGTAAGCTTGTTCTTTTCTCTGGACATTAGAATTCTCCCTCTTTTAAAACGAACATATTTTCTATTAAATAATATCATAACGATTTCGTTTTAGCAAACATATTTTCGATTTATTTTATATTTTAGCTTAAAAATCATAAAATAAATAAAAAAGATGAGGAAAATGAGGTGACCCCTCAAAGTTAGACTTTTTACGAGACGACTTAGGTCGTCTCGTTTTTTTATGCAGCTAAAAGATGGAGCCTGTATTGGACAGGACTCATCCATCCTAACCGTTCTTTTATTCGATATTCATTATAATACTTTATAAACCTGTCTATCTCTGATTTTAGTTCTTCAAAACTATAGTATATAACACCATAGTATATTTCTTGTTTTAGTAGTCCGAAGAAGTTTTCCATAACTGAATTATCAAGGCAATTTCCCTTTCTAGACATGCTTTGAAATATTCGTGCTTCTTTTAATCGATGCGTATATGCTTTCATCTGATAAGCCCATCCCTGATCAGAATGGAATGTTCTTCTGTAAGGACAATCTGATGTAATCTCTATGGCTTTTTCCAGAGCATTCATGACATTCTTTACAGATGGTTGTTTATCGATTCCGTAACTAAGAATCTCCCCATTACACATATCCATAAATGGATCCAGATAGAGCTTATGCATAATCATGTGACCTTTCTCATCCACTTCATAATACTTAAATTCAGTAGTATCGGTTGTGATTTTTTGATGAGGAATATTTGTATGAAAACGTCTACGAATCCTATTAGGCGCTACAGTTCCAACTTTACCCTTATAAGAACTGTATTTTCGGCTTTTACGAGTATATGATGTTACCTGTAAACAAAGTTTCCGGATTATGCGTTGAACTTTCTTTTTGTTGACTGTATATCCCTGGTTTCGAAGTTCACCACATATACGTCGATATCCATAATCCTTATGTTCCTTACGGATTTCGAGTATCTTTGTCTCGATTTCCAAGTCGGGGTTGTCACAGTCAAAACGTTTTTGCCAATACATATATGTTGCTTTTGGCATTCCGGAGTATGAGAGAAGATCTTTTAGTTTGAATCGTCCTCGGAGACTGCTGATGATTCGGGCCATTCTCTCATTTTGGCTTCGTCCTCTAAGCGCAGTCTCCTCAGTTCTTTTAAAAAAGCATTTTCTATCCTTAACTTAAGAAGTTCATTCTCTAATTCTTTCACATGCTCTTCACTTGTATCAACCACAGTGGCTTCATTCGGCGCATTTTGTTCTTGCGAAGTTGATTTGTCCAATGATTTCTTTCGTCCTTTCCTTCGTGGCCTCAACGCATCGGGCCCAGCTATGCGATAGCGACTTACCCAGTTAGCTATCATAGATGGATTTGTAATTCCTTCTTGTATAGCTAAATCTTGATACGAGATTTCACTTGTTAAGTATAACTCTACAACAGAAAGCTTTTTTTCGAAAGAATAAAAATCTTGTTTCCTGGAGCGTAACAAACCTTCATCTCCGAAAGAAGTATAATTATGCACCCATTTTTCGATATTACTTTGAGAAGGAATTCCATATTTTTTAGTAAGAAGCACATAACCCCCTTCTCCATTTAAGTAAGCAAGAACAACTTTCTTTTTGAATTCAAAAGAATATTTGGACATAAAAAGTACCGACCTCCAATCGTTAGATTTTTTTGGTCTAACTTTTGGGGGTCGGTACAAAATTTATTCCTCATCTTTATTTTTTGATTCTGTGATTTCATTTTCGTCTTCGCGAAGCTTAAAGTTCATAATCGCTTTTCTTCTTGTATCATCAGAAATAGAAGCATAATGCTTTCTGGTTGTATTAACGTCCTTGTGGCCAAGGAAATCGGCCACGAGATAAATATCATTGGTTTCGCGATAAAGATTTGTACCGAAAGTGCTTCGAAGTTTATGCGGTGTAATATGCTTTAGAGTGTTTAATTTGGAAGTATATTTGGAAACCATGTTTTCCATTGCACGAACCGACATTCTTTTATTCTGTAAGCTTAAAAACAAGGCGTCTTCACTGCCCTGAAGCGGAATAATAGTGTTTCTTAAATCAAGATAATTGGATAAAGCATCGCAGACTTCATCGCCAAAGTAAATAATAGCCTCTTTACCGCCTTTACGTCTTACCTTAAATCTGAATTCGTTTAAATCCACGTCTGATATATTCAGGCCCACACATTCCGATACACGGATGCCGGTGCCTAACATTACTGTAAGTATCGTAAAATCCCTGGTAGCTGTTTTATCAAAAAATCTCGCCTCACCTTTAGTGAGCTTGGCTCCGTTTTCGACTAAATCAAGTAAATCAACAACTTCGTTGACATCCAGTCTTATGATTTCTTTTTCGTGAAGCCTGGGCATCGGAACCAGGTCTGCCGGATTGGTTTTTATAAGTTCATTAACAAAATAATAATGATAAAAACTCTTTAATGAAGCCAACTTTCTGGCCTTGCCTCGTTCGTCGTTGGTATAAACCTTACCGTCTTTTTCGTAGTAGGATAAATACTCCATATAAAAGAGAATATCGTTTCTGGTTATTTCATCAAGAATATCGATTTTATAATCTTTTATGAGCGATTTTTGAAATTTCGGATCGGAATCGTAGATATATTCAAAGAAGACTATAAGATCGTATGCGTAAGCGATTTTGGTTCTCGAAGAAATCACATCATTTTTGCCGATAAAATATTCCGCTGCAAAAGAAGGGAGTTTTTTTAATAATTCCCTTAGTTTTAAAACATTCTGCGCTTTTAATTTTTCATGATAATTTAGTGATTTGGATTCCATGGATACAAAATTTATTTAAAAATTTAATTGATAATTTATTCTAATTTATAAGCGATAAACATTTAAAGATTTACTTTTCTAAATTCCAGCCTTTAATATTTGAATTCTGAATTGCCGTGAATATTCTTTCCCTGACGCCCGGAGCCTCGTCATTAATCGATTTTAAAAGATCTTTTGCGTACTGCCTTTTGGTATAGCCGTCCACCGGGCAGGGAGATTTTAAAACAGGAACATTGTTTGCCTTTACAAAACCGATAATATCGGCTTCTTTCATGTATATAAAAGGCCTGATAACGGTAACTCCGGTTCTGTCTAAGTAAGTTACCGGAGAAAAGGTATTCTGCCTTCCTTCATATATAAGCGACATCATATAAGTCTCAACCACATCGTCCTGATGATGTGCATAAGCCATCTTATAAATTCCTCGTTCTTTAAGGAAATTATACATTGCGCCTTTGCGCATTTTAGCACACAGTGAACAGGGATTTTCTTCTTTTCTTATATTAAAAACAATATCCGAAATATCCGAAGGAACAATATGGTATTCGACATCGAGTTCATCACAGAGTTTCTTGATATCGTCGAAATTGACGTTTTTAAAGCCCAGATCGCATGTAACGGCGATGAGAGAGTAGCGAATGGGGTAGAAGCGTCTCATTCCTGCTAGAGCGTGTAAAAGAGCCAGCGAGTCTTTTCCTCCCGAAATACCTACCGCTATTACGTCTCCTTCTTTTATCATTTCATAGTCATCAACGGCTTTTCGCGTTTTGGACATTATCTGCTGAAGTTTCATTATTTTCTTTCTTTCAATACGATTAATTCCTTTTGATTATAACATATTTTTATAGAATTATGATTATTTATGGTTTATAATTTTAATGGATGATTAGGTATAAAAGAGGTTAAAATGAACGCTAAATCTATCATAAAATTAGTTATAGCAATTGCATTAGGTCTTTTTATAGGACTTGTATACGGAGTTTATACTATAATAGTTGCATTATTTTTCCCTCAGAATGAAGAAATGTTAAGAAAAATTCCGGGTTATATTCTGATAGCTTTATTAAGCATCGGTGCAGTTATATGTTTCGTGATTTTCTTTGTTTCGTTTTTCAGAGAATTAAACTATATCAAACTTTATAATAATGAACTGGCATACAAAGGTTTCACGGAGGAGCTTTACGAAGCCACTTTAAAAAGAAAGAAAAGATTTGAAAAGAATAAATACAGCGTAGGTTATATCGGAAGCATCAATATGATTGCCGGTTATCTGGGCATGCAGGAAAAATACGATGAAGAACTGGCAATACTTGAAGAAATTAATATAGAAGAACTGAAGAAAAAATTTAAGATTGATTCCGCGAATCCTTCCAAAGATAATCTTATAACTTTTATGGGCTTTTTGGACACTCTTATCTGTGTTTATTCGGAAACCGGCAACAGGGAAAAGGAAGAAAAATCTTTCGAGATTTTTAATCCTTATTATAATGCATTTATACATAAATACGATTATCTGACGAATATATTATATGAAGCCAAATTGAGGGATTTATTGTTTCACGGTAATTTCACCGAAGCAGAGTCAATCATCGATATAATTAAAAGTTCCGACGATTCTTTATATAATTTATCAAAACTGGATTATTTGTATTATATAAAAGAAACAGATACCGAAAAAATCGAGAACGCATATAACGCATCCGTCGAAAGTAATGAAAACACCAGATTAAAAGCATATTTTAATCAGATGGCTGATTTAAGGAAGAACCAGATTTATAAAAAATTAAAAGCAGAAGAGTAATAAGAGGCAGAAAATATGAAATTTAAATGGGATAAAAAATATTTATACTGGGGCGTAACCGCACTTGTTGTTCTTTCAATTGTGGTTTTGTTTAATTTCCTTCTCAATCAGAATGTTGCAATTAGAAATGCCGTGGCAACTCTGGTTAAGATTTTATTGCCCATAATCCTTGGATTTGTAATTGCTTTCCTTGTAAATCCCTTAATGAAATGGGTTGAAGTATCATTTTTCACCATATTCGATAAAAAAGCTCCGGACAGACGTTTTCTTCCTAAATGGAAAAAGAATCTTTACAGAGTTTTATCCATGGTATTTTCATATTTGTTTATACTTATTCTTCTTGCATGTTTCATAATAGCTGTAGTTCCGCAGATCAGTGACAGTATTGTAAATATTTCAATTTTATTCCCCAAATATAAAGAAAATTTCCTCGACTGGTTTAACAATCTGACACTTAAATATCCCGAAGTTTACAAATATTTAGGAAATTACATAAAAGAAAACGAAGAAATTATAAGTGACTGGACCGATACAAAACTTGTTCCATGGCTTACACAGCTTGCATCAAAATCCTCGGTTTATTTATTGTTATTATTCCAGGCATTAAAAGACTTTGTAATCGGTTTTATCGTATCTATATATGTTTTATCTAAAAAGGAGCTCTTTAAAGGCCAGGCAAAAAAGATCGTATATTCGATTTTTAACGCCAAAAACGGTAATATAATCATAAAAAATGTACGTATGGCCAGCGACAAATTCGCAGGATTTATCATCGGAAAAATCGTGGATTCTTTTATAATTGGAATTCTTTGCTTTATCGGCTGTCAGATAATGCGTATGGAATATCCGGTATTGCTTGCTTTAATTATCGGTGTAACCAATATAATTCCGTTTTTCGGACCGATTATCGGCGCAATTCCGTGTCTTTTCTTATTACTGGTAATAAATCCCTTACATGCGCTTTATTTCCTTATTTTCGTTATTATTCTGCAGCAATTGGACGGAAATTTCATCGGACCCAAGATTCTCGGCTCATCGACGGGAATTTCGAGTTTCTGGGTTATTTTTGCGATTACCGTATTTGGCGGATTCTGGGGAATTCCGGGTATGATTATCGGCGTTCCTTTGATGGCTGTAATTTATACATTAATTCAGTCAGCACTTGACATAACGCTTCGAAACAAAGAATTATCACGTGATACCGGCGATTATATTTATCTGGATCATATTGACCTTGAAAGTAAGCAATTTATCGACAAAGAACTTCCAAGCGTCGAATTGGCTCGTAAAAAAGCCGAAAAACTTGCTTTAAAGGAAGAAAAACGTAAAGAAAAAGAACAAAAACGTTTAGCTAAGGAAAATTCCCAAAAAACAACGGAAAATCCCGAAATTAAAGAAAATACATCTGAAAATGATGAAAACATCTAAAATATTAATAAAACCGGAGATTTGAAAAATTCAAATAACCGGTTTTTTTTAATTAAAAAAAATATGATAAAAATATAATTACGAGAAAAATGTAGATAGAAAATATGATAAAAAGCCAAAACTCGAAAGCGAATCTAAAAATAAATTGAAAAACAATATGATTCAACAAATCGCTTACCGCAGTTAATAATTTAACGCAGTAGTTGAGCCGCCAGATATGTATGAAAACCACTCTTTTCTTGCTCAACTCTGCGTTAAATTATTCTTTTGCGAATAGTTGCACGTAATCTTCTATAAGCTTAACGGCTCCTTCAATACCTGTTTTTGCAGAGTTTATACATAAATCATAGCTCGATGCACGGCCCCATTTGTTGTCCGAATAATAATTATAATAGCTTGCACGTGCTCGGTCTTTTTTATCAATGAGTCCGTTTAAGTTGTTTTCAGACATTTCAGGATTTTCAGAAGCGATTCTTTTTAGACGAAAGTCTTTATCTGCATAAATGAAAATAGATAAGAGATTTTCATTATCTTTTAGGATATAATCCGCACATCTTCCGACTATTACGCAGGGACCTTCGCTTGCGATATTTTTTACGGTCTCATACTGCGCTAAAAAGATTTTCTGGCCGTAAGGCATATCTGTTACTGAACCGCGGTTAAAACTGATTGAATAAGGATCTGTTACCAGATTGTATAAAAAACTTGAAGTGGGCTTTTCGTCATGTTCCATGATTATTTCCTTACAAAGCCCTGATTCCTTCGATACACGGTCAATAAGGGCATTATCATAGAATTTAACGCCCAACTTCTCTGCCAGCTTCTCTCCTATTTCATGTCCGCCTGAACCGTACTGTCTGCCGATAGAAATGATAAATTTGTTTTCTGCCATAATTAAGTCCCCCTTATAGTAATTTATCAAAACTTATTATTTTCTTAATTTATTTAATAATTCAACAAATTCATTATTCAAAGGTGCTTCGAATTCAACATATTCTTTGGTCGAAGGATGAATAAATCCTATTGTCTTTGCATGTAAAACCTGTCCTTCGATTCCGAATTTGTTATTTGCCGCCCCATATGTATAATCACCGAGCAAAGGATGATTTAAATACTTCATTGCCACACGAATCTGATGCGTTCTGCCGGTTTCAAGTTTAAATTCAACTAAATCATAGCCGTCGAATGATTCAAGCACCTTATAATGCGTTACAGCGTGCTTACCGTGCAATTTATCGCATACAGACATCTTTTTGCGGTCATTTTTGTCTCTGTCTATATAAACATCCACAGTGCCTTCATAGTCTTTCAAATGCCCTGTGACGATACCCTGATAAATCCTGGTAATCGAATGTTCTTTTAACTGATCTGCGATAAATCTGTGCGCAGAATCGTTTTTACAGATAATCAGCGAACCTGAAGTATCTTTATCGATTCTGTGAACGATTCCCGGTCTTAAAATTCCGTTAATTCCAGACAATTTATCTTTGCAATGATATAAAACCGCATTTACAAGCGTTCCGTTCAAATGTCCGGGCGCAGGATGAACGACCATTCCCTTAGGTTTATTTACAATCATAAAATCATCGTCTTCATAGATGATATCAATAGGAATATCTTCGGGAAGAATCTCAAGCGGCAAAGGCTCGGGAACATTGAGTTCAATTTCATCATCTTCTTTTAATTTGTACGAAGATTTTGAAACAACTTTGCCGTTTACGCTAATGTTTCCTTCTTTTATGAGCTTTTGCAAATAAGTTCTGGATGCATCTTTATAGACATTGCTTAAAAACACGTCAATTCTTTCTTCATTATCGTCCGCTATGAATTTGTAAGTTGTAAAATCGCTCATTTATTCTTTTTCCCAGGACTTTTCGTCGTAGGTTATTTCTTCGAATGCTGATAAAATAACATCATCGCCGGGAAGGCTAGTCTCAATACCCTTGCCGAGTTTGCATAAAAGCTTCGTATTATTATCTTTCTTTGCAACAGTTTTCTTATATATATCAAATAAATCCTTCGCTTTGCATTTACACTGCGAAATCATTACTTTGTAAGGAACCAAGAGGTCTCTTATTTCCAAATATTCCTCATTAGAAATCAAATCAGTCTTAAAAGATACAAATGCCAGCAAAACAAGGCTTAACGATACGCAGTCAGCCTCTGTGAATTTGCCTGTTTCTTTTAATACCTCATAAAAGATATTATCGGCGAAATATATATCGCTTTCATTATCTTCATCATAAGCCTTTTTATGCACGTTTAAAGCTTCTTTGATAAAATGTTCAAGTGTCTCTTCATCCTGCGCTATAAGCTCATAATTGTTGTTCTCAAGCCACATAAAAAATTTTGCTTTGTATAATGCGCCAAGTCGTAATGCATGTGACATTAATGTAATGTAATCTTTGGGATCGGCTCCCTTAATATTTTCTACGTTTAAATCCTTAAAAGCTTCTTTTGAAATCATTGTATTTATCCTTAGGTAAATTATTATAAAAAAGGGCAGGGAATTTCCCTGCCCATATTATTTTTAAATTTATTACAGCATGCCTTCGGTATCTTCGTCGTCTTCTCTCTTATCTCCTACTATTCCGACTTCTGCAGGGCAGATAAGGAAAATAAACTCGGAAATCTTCTGCATTGAGCCGTCGATTGCATATACAGAACCTGCTGTAAAGTCGATAAGTCTCTGGCCTACTGCCTTGTTAACCTTTGATAAATCAAGGATAACTGCTCTTCCGTTTAATAAAGTATCAGCAATTTCGTATGAATCGTTATCAAAAGAACTTGCAATGATATTGCAAATTTCAAAACTGCTTGAACCTGAACCGCTGTTTTTGTTTGAAGATCTCTTAAGCAATGATGAAAATCCTCCCGATTTTTTCTTTCCTTCTTCTTTATCGTCGTCAAATACATCCATTACGCTGCTAACCACTTTGAATTCCTCCTAAACATAATTTCTGGCACCAAAGATTGCGGTTCCGACTCTTACAAAATCAGCACCTTCTTCAATGGCTACCGTGTAATCACAAGTCATTCCCATTGACAGAAAAAACCTGTTTTTATTATACAATCCTTTATCTTTAAGGTCAACCATTAAAGAACGCAATTGCACAAAATATTGACGGTTTTCTTCGGCATTTTCAACATATGGCGCACTCGTCATAAGTCCCAAAACTTCAATGCCTTCAATCTTATTTATTTCTTTAAAATTCTCTTCAAGATTAGCACTTGTAAACCCGAATTTTGTATTTTCTTCAGCCACATTTACTTCAAGAAGTATTTTGACAGTCGTATTTCTTTTACGGGCTTCCTTGCCTATAGCCTCTGCCAGATGAACAGAGTCCACAGAATGAATCATGTATACCTTATCGATAATATACTTGATTTTATTGGTCTGAAGATGTCCTATCATATGCCAGCGAATGTCTTCGGGCAAAGCATCCATTTTAGATGCCAGTTCCTGAACATAATTCTCGCCGAAATCCCTGTAGCCGATATCATATAATTCCTGTATCATTTCAATGGGTTTTGTCTTGCTGACAGCGATAAGTGTGATATCCTCACTGTATCTGGCGCCTTTTTCGGCCGCAATATCGATATTCTTTTCTACTTCTTTTATGTTTTCAAGTAATTCGCTCATTTTTTACTCATAAATATATTCGTTATCTTTTACTTTGGATGCATCAAGAGCAATATAATCGTAAGGCTTAATCATAGTATACTGAGGATCAATGATGATGTATTCCTCATTCTCGTAAAGTTTCTTGATGTTCTTAAAATCTGCATAGCCCTGATTTATCTTATATACTCCTAAAAGAGTCGCAGTCCGGTTAATTGTATATGAAGTAACTTCATCCGATCCGTAAACGGTATTGTTTAATTTAACAACATTTCCGTCGACATAGTATTCTCCGCCGTCAATTCTGTAAACATTGAGTTCGGTTGTAACAAATGTCTTGGTACCGTCTTCAAGATATTTATCAAGTTTAACACATACCGTATTTGTCGTTTCGTTAAAATCAAAAGCAATTGTATCGGGAATAAGCAGGAATTCCTTTTCAACTACGGAACTCTTAGGAATCTTATATCCCGAATTCTCATTCATAAAAATTTCAAAATCAATAAATCTGTTGTTTAAATAATCAGCTACGGAAGTATTAAATGTAACCACACAAATCTTTTCAATGGACGTGTTTTTACCGGGTGCGATTGCATCAACAATTTTAACTTTGCCCTTTAAAGTTTCCTGGTTCTTTAAGAATTTGACCTTCATTTCTTTGCCGTCAAATTCCTTGGCCTTCTCCTCTTCTATCGGAAATACAAGCTGCCATGTATTGGATGTAACCAGTTTATACGCGAAATCGCCTTCTTTTACGATTTCGTTATTGGCAATCATATGCTTTGTGTATTCTCTGTCTTTGTCAAAATAAGCCGAATTGATGTCTTCAAGCTTAACATTCTCATAATCGTCATAATAATATACGACATAGCCCGTCTTGGCATTTTCTGCACCATCGGCACAGTAATACTTGTTAACATTGGTACCGTTTATGCTCATAGAGGATATCTTATTTAAAATATAAAGGTTTGACATCTTAAGACTAATGCTGTCAAGGTCATCCTTAAAATCATAAACATCCACAAAATCAGAAGGATTATATTCTTTAGAGAATTTTACAATTTCGCTTTTAATATCAGTCAAATCGCTTTGGGAAAGCGTGCTGGCATCTCCGGTCTGATTTGTCATCATTTCTTTAATCTTACCGGAACCGTCTATAGAATACACAAGATCGTTATGAGAAGCCTTTTCGCCTTCTTTTAAATAGAAATTGTAATATCCCGAGCTTTTTGCATAGTAAACCTCTTCCTCACGCAAAATAAGTCCCGTGTAGGAATTCTGTTCGCTTAAAGCGCCTTCTTTGACCTGATATGTGGAAATATTCTTGGAATTAACGTATTTGTATCCGCTGTAAATGAGATAAGCAGCGATTAAAACTATGAAAGCATAAAAAATAATCCTGAAAGAAATAATGTTTCTTTTAGGAAGAAAAATAAGGGAACCCTTTTTAGACGAAGAATCTTCGTTTTTCTTGGAATTCTTCGCTTTGGAATCATTTTGTTTGGACTGATTCTCGGTCTTAATACCTCTTCTTTTATTGTTGCCTTCGTTGTTGAAATCGAATCTGCTCTGCATTGTTGTTTTCGTATATAAAGCCCCGGAAAAACCGAGGCTTTATTATAAACTTGAAATTAATTATCTATTTTATAACGCTTCCATTACTTTATCTTTAAGTGATTCGGGTATATCCCCGTCAGTAGTGGAAATTGCTGCATAAATGTCTATTCCGAAATTTTTGCTAAGTTCATCGAGCTGCTTTATTATAGTTTCCAAATCATTTATAGAAGTATGCGACAATGCTAAGAAATTGTCGAAATAAAGTTCCTGAATATCGTGATCGCCGGAAATAATTCCGAGAAGAAAACCTATGAACATATCGCCTGAAGATATATCGTATTCCGAAGCATTGATGAGTCTGATCTTGTTGTTAAGCTCATACATATGCTTGGTTGAAGTATCGAGATAAACGATGTTTCCTAAAATCTCCTTTACCTGAGAGTTTACTTTTTCGAGCAAAAATCTTGATTTGCCCTTTCCGTTCTTGCCTGTTATTAAATTGACCATTGTAACACACCTCCGATTGGAAATATTATAGTTTAGTGCATGTAAATATTATAGTTGATTTCGCGTCAAAAAACAAGAAGATAAACTTATTTCGCACTCGAAATAAGGGTATCCATATCGGCATATAAAGTATCATAATCTTCGGACTTTAAAATGCACGCAATATAGGGATTTTCCTCAGAATCCTTAAAATAAAGAATAAGGCATTTGCCGGCCGCATCAGTGGTTCCCGTCTTGCCGCCTATAACCGTAAATCCCTCCGGAACTTCCCTGGACTGATTAAGATAAAGATTCGTTGAATTAAGCTCAATTGTCTTAATTGTGCCGTCTGCCTTGGTATATGAAGTCGCATAACCGCTCTGGTTGACGATTTTTAAGAATTTCTCATTCTTCGTAAGCTCATTTAATATAAGATAAAGGTCGTAAACGGTTGATGCATGTCCTTCTTCGGTAAGGCCGTGAGGATTTACAAAATTCGTATGTGTCGCACCGAGAGCTTTAGCTTCTTGTTTCATCAGTCTTAAAAATTCTACATAACCGCCGTCGCAGTTAACTGCCAAAAGATTTGCAACATCATTTGCAGAGAATAAAAGAAGAATATTTAAAGCCTGCTCCACGGTTAATTTATCCCCGGGTTCAAGTCCAAGCTTCTGTGCACCTGCCACGTCAACGGCGCATTCTTCGGTAAAAGTAAGTGTTTTAGTTAAATCATAATGCTTTAATACAACAAGAGCCGTTAAAAGTTTGGTTATACTGGCCGGAGTAAGTTCTTCGTACATATTCTGACCGTATAGAACGGTTTTGTTGTTAATATCAAAAAGACCTGCAGCATATGACGAATTCAAAACCACGGTTTTGTAGCTTCCGTCGTCAATACACAAGTCTTTTGCAAAAGTATCCGATTCAAGATAAAGAGTATTCGCATTTGAAACGGCAAGTGTGGGTGATGCCGAATTTCTTTCAAATGCATAAGGAATGTTGTCCTTTTTGCAGGCACACAAAAAAGACAACATAAGAACAGCTAATATAGATAAAGAATATTTATTTATACATTTCACGCCACTCTAAATCTCCTCTGTCAAGTGATTTGATAAGAAGTTCCGCGCTGGCTAAATTAGTGGCCAAAGGAATATTGTGTACATCACAAAGATGTATAACATTGTTAAGATCGGGCTCGTGTGACTTTGGTGTCAAAGGGTCTCTTAAGAAAATAACAAGGTCAATCTGATTGTGCTCAATCTGTGCGCCGATCTGCTGTTCACCGCCGAGATGTCCTGCCAGAAACTTATGTACATTAAGGTTTGTAACCTCTTCGATAAGTCTTCCGGTGGTACCGGTAGCATACAGTTCATTTTTGCAAAGTATCCCCCGATATGCTATGCAAAAATTCTGCATCAGTTTCTTTTTTGCATCATGTGCAATGAGTGCAATGTTCATAGTTTTTACCCCATATATTTTGCTTAATATTTTTAGTCGTTGTTAAATTTTCTCTGCTTCTGTAGACGGACATTCATTACAAATCCCATACCCACATAAATAACAAGCAAAGAAGTAAGGCCGTAACTTACAAAAGGAAGCGGAATACCCGTATTCGGGAAAAGTCCGGTAGTTACGCATATGTTTATCGTGCTTTGGAAACCTATAAAAGCTCCCATTCCCCCGGCAATTATCCTGCCGGGCAAATCCGCGGCTTTAAAGGCCACGATAAAGCATTCTATCGTAATCAGCATTAAGAGAATGATAATTGTCGCGGATCCGACAAATCCAAGCTCCTCTCCTGCTATTGTAAAGATAAAGTCTGTCTGAGGTTCGGAAATAAAGTTACCTTTTTTAACCGAATTAACACCTGTATTGTTTAAGCCCTTACCGGTTAACTGACCGGAACCGATTGCCATAATCGAGTTTTGCTGCTGGAAAGCTTCTTCGAGTTCATATTCGTCCGGATGAAGCCATGCCAATACTCTTAGCTGCTGATATCCTTCGACAAGGCCTTTATCATTTTCACTGTTTTTTACCAGTACTGAATTTGGCTGTATC
>JAEEGJ010017059.1_pt1 | contig 16522 bp, 14 predicted proteins | sample 8958761 | NCBI WGS metagenome assembly JAEEGJ01 (sample SAMN16246546, study PRJNA631951) | gut metagenome | biome: gut microbiome; feature: rumen; material: RS-attached | host: Bos | place: Iran: Karaj | collected 2018-10
ATTCGAAGGGTATGGAACTTCTAAAGGAGTGCAATAGTGATAGTGATACTATAGAGAAGAAGGTTCAGGTACATAACAAAGATGGAGAAACTCATGACTTTTAAGGATGAATTAACAAGTAAAACAATAGAGACTGAAGAAACAGTAAGGAAGTATCTTCCAAAAGAAGAGGGCTTTCAGAAAACAGTTATAGAAGCTATGAACTATAGCTTCCTTGCTGGTGGTAAGAGACTTCGTCCTCTTATTATGAATATGACATATAAGATGTTTGGCGGAGATAGTTCACTTATTGAACCATTCATGGCTGCTCTTGAGATGATACACAACTACTCATTAGTTCATGATGATCTTCCAGAGATGGATAATGATGAACTTAGAAGAGGTATGCCAACTACTCATATTAAGTACGGAGCAGGGATGGCAGTACTTGCAGGGGATGGTCTTCTTAACTATGGATTTGAAACTGCAACGAAAGCATTTGACTTATGTCAGGATTTAGATGGATACAAGAGGGTAGCTAGAGCACTTAAAGTACTTGGTACCAAGGCTGGTATCTACGGTATGATAGGCGGTCAGTGTCTTGATATTCAGGCAGAGAATAAGAAGGTAGAACTTGGACTTGAAGAAGTCAGATTTATAGACCTTAATAAGACTGCAGCGCTTTTACAGTGTTCATTTATGATAGGTGCTATATTAGCTGGGGCTTCAGACAGCGATATAGATTTAATGGAAAAACTTGGAGAGTATGTTGGTATAGCATTTCAGCTTCAGGATGACATACTTGATATTACTTCAACAACAGATACACTTGGTAAGCCAGTAGGTTCTGATGATAAGAACGGTAAGGTTACATATATTACTTTTAAGGGTATAGAAGCAGCTACGCAGGAACAAAAGAAGCTTTCTAAGGACGCTGTAGATATACTTGAAGGCTATAAGGGTAAGGAACCTATTAACGAAGAGGCAAGAATATTCTTGGTAAATCTTGTTGAGAGTCTTGTCAATCGTAAGATGTGAGGTTGTAACTTGAGCGAGAATAATGAGAATAGACTATATGCTTCAAAAAGAAGCATACTTAGTCAGATAAAAAAGGAAAATGATATAAAAAACGTATCCAGCAACGACTATGTAAGACTTGCTGAGGAGATACGTGAATTCTTAATAGATAGCATATCTGTTACAGGTGGCCATCTTGGGTCTAACCTTGGATGTGTTGAGCTTACTATGGCTCTTCATCTTTCACTTAATCTTCCAGATGATAAGATTATATGGGACGTAGGTCACCAGTCATATACTCATAAGCTTCTTACAGGAAGAAGAGAAGGTTTTGAATCTCTTCGTAAGTTTGGCGGTATGTCAGGCTTCCCTAAGACATGTGAAAGTGACTGCGACTGCTTTAATACAGGACATTCGTCTACATCTATATCTGCAGGCCTGGGACTTGCACTTGCCAGAGACTTAGATGGAAAGCATAACACAATCGTTTCTGTTATTGGTGACGGTTCATTAACTGGTGGTATGGCATATGAAGCTATGAATAATGCTTCTAAGCTTAAGACTAACTTTATAATAGTTCTTAATGACAACAATATGTCTATCTCTGAGAATGTAGGCGGTGTATCTCAGTATCTTAATAATATTAGAACTGCCGATTCATATCTGGGCCTTAAGAAGGGTGTGTACGATACACTTATGAAGTCCAAGGCTGGTGAAGGTGTAGTTAAGGCTATTCAGAGAACAAAAAGTTCATTTAAGCAACTAATTATTCCTGGTATGTTCTTTGAAAATATGGGTATTACCTATCTTGGACCAGTTGATGGTCATGATATAAACAAGATGGTTAAGGTAATTAATGAAGCTAAGCGTGTACAGGGCGCTGTTATGATACATGTGGTAACTCAGAAGGGTAGAGGTTATGAACCTGCTGTTAAGCACCCTGCCAGATTCCACGGGGCAGAGCCATTCGATGTGGCAACAGGTCTTCCTAAGAAGATTAGAGAGAAGGCTAATTATACAGATATCTTCTCAACTGTTATGTGTAAGCTTGGCGCCAGAAATAAGAAGATAGTTGCTATAACAGCAGCTATGCCAGACGGTACAGGTTTAAAGCGTTTTCACAATATGTTCCCAAGACAGTTCTTTGATGTGGGAATAGCAGAGCAGCATGCAGTGACATTTGCCGCAGGTCTTGCTGCAGGAGGATATATACCAGTAGTTGCTATATATTCATCATTCCTTCAAAGAGCCTATGACCAGATACTTCACGATGTATGTCTTCAGAACTTACATGTAGTATTTGCCATTGATAGAGCGGGATTAGTTGGAAGTGATGGTGAAACTCATCAGGGTATATTCGACTTATCATATCTTTCTTCTATACCAGGTATGAATATTATGGCACCTAAGAATAAGTGGGAACTTGCAGATATGCTTAAGTACGCTATATCTTTCGAAGGCCCTATAGCCATAAGATATCCAAGAGGGGAAGCTTATGACGAACTTGAGGAAGTTAGAAATAAGGTTGAATATGGCAAGTCAGAGGTAGTATATGATGAAGAGGATACAGTTTTAGTAGCTGTTGGAAGTATGGTTAAAACAGCCTGCGCAATTAGAGATAAGATGAAAGAAGCAGGTAAGTCTTGCTCTATTATCAATGCAAGATTTGTTAAGCCTATAGATGAAGAAGGAATCTTAACTGCTGCGAAGAAGCATAAGAAGCTTGTTACTTTAGAGGAAAATGTAGCTTCTGGCGGCTTTGGAGAGAAGGTAAGAGAGTTCTTAGATGATAAGAATACTGGATGTCAGGTTTATAACATAGCTCTTGAAGATGCCTATGTTGAGCATGGCAATGTTGAAGTTCTTAAGAAAGAAATAGGCATAGATCCAGATTCAATTATAGAAAGATGTAAGTTGATTTAAAAATGAAAGAAAGACTTGATGTTATACTAGTTAATAATGGATATGCTGAGTCTCGAGAGAAGGCTAAAGTTCTTATTATGACTGGCAACGTATTTGTTAATGGTCAGAGAGAAGACAAGGCAGGAACTAGTTTTAATACAGAAGATATAAAGATAGAGATTAAGGGCCAGACTCTTAAGTATGTATCAAGAGGCGGGCTTAAACTTGAGAAGGCTGTTGATGTTTTTGGCATAAAACTTGATGGCTATACCTGTATGGATATAGGTGCTTCTACAGGTGGATTTACTGACTGTATGCTTCAAAATGGGGCTTTAAAGGTATATTCAATAGATGTTGGTCATGGCCAGCTTGCATGGAAGCTTCGTAATGATGAAAGAGTAGTATGTCTTGAAAAAACAAACTTTAGATATATTACTAATGAGCAGGTTCCAGAGCCTATAGATTTTGCCAGCGTAGATGTTTCATTTATATCTCTTTCAAAGATATTACCAGCTGCCTATCCTCTTATAAGAGATGAAGGACGTATGGTATGTCTTATAAAGCCACAGTTTGAGGCAGGTAAAGAGAAGGTTGGTAAGAAGGGCGTAGTTAGAGAACCAGCTGTACATATTGAAGTTATAGAGAATGCACTGTCATATGCAAGAGATAATCATTTTAGAATTTTAGGTCTGGATTATTCACCAGTTCGTGGCCCAGAAGGCAATATTGAGTATCTTATGCATATTGAAAAGTCTGATCAGCCAGACCTTGTACAAAATGATATAATTAAAGACATAGTTGCAAAGGCACACGAAAGCTTATAAAGGCATACATAAGAGGACAAGCTATGAAGAAATTTACCATAGTATCCAATGAAATAAAGGACGCAGGTTTAGTTAAGGCTAATGAGATTAAAGATTTAATCTTAGCTAACTTTAAAGACCTGTCTATTAGTATCTGTGAGATGCAAGCATGTGCTGCCTATGACTATTCTGATACAGACTGTATTATGGTTCTTGGCGGCGATGGAACTATGCTTAGAGTAGTTACAGATACTGTTAAAAGCGGACTGCCAATAATCGGTATCAACATTGGTAAACTTGGTTTCTTAACAGAGGTTGAGCTTGACCATGTTCTTGATGCAGTTAAGATGCTTATGTCAGAAAAGTATCACATAGAAGAACGTATGATGCTTGATGGAAGAATTATGGGAAAGGAAGATAAGTTTATTCCTGCCCTTAATGATATCGTTCTTTCAAGATCTACAGATATGATGCTTGTAGGATATAGAGTAAGTGTTAATCATCATTTTCTTAAAGATTTCTATGCTGACGGTATGATTGTTTCAACACCAACAGGTTCTACAGGATACAATATGTCAGCAGGAGGAGCTATAGTTGAACCTCTTGCAAGACTTATACAGCTTACACCAATATGTCCTCATACACTTGATACAAGATCAATCATCTTATCAGCTGAGGATATAGTTGATATAGAAGTACTACCACCAAAGGGAGATAAGAAACCTCAGGTTGGTGTATATTTTGATGGAAGAATGAAAGACAATATGGAACCAGGAGATAAGATAAGAATCGCCATGGCAGATGAAGTTTCAAGAATCTGCAGAATAAGCGATGCGGGTTTCCTTGAAGTTCTTAATAGTAAGATGAATGAGTAAAAAACTTTACACACGTGCTTTTGGAGAAGTGCCAATGTAAAGGAGAAGAATATGCTAACAAGTTTACACGTGAAAAATCTTGCCCTCATTGACGAGGCAGAAGTAACTCTTTCAGAGGGACTTAATATCCTAACAGGAGAAACAGGTGCAGGTAAGTCTATTATCATAGGCTCTATTAATTATTGTCTTGGAGAGAAAGTATCTTCAGATGTAATTAGAGAAGGGGCGGAATATGCCCTTGTAGAATTAGTCTTTACTGTAGATGAAGAGCTTAAGGAAAAGCTTACATCTATGGACTATCAGGTGGAAGATGACGGAACTGTTATAATTTCAAGAAAGATTTATCCTGGTAGAAGCGTACTTAAGATTTCTGGAGAAACAGTTACTGCAAAGCAGGTTAAGACATTGGCTTCATACCTTATCGATATTCATGGCCAGCATGAACACCAGTCACTTATATCAGCAAAGAATCAGGCTGAGATACTTGATGATTACTGCGGCGAAGAATTAGATAAGGTTAAAAAGATTTTATCTGAAAAATATGATGAATATAAATCAGTTATAGAGAAGATAGAGTCTCTTTCTATTGATGACGGGCTCAGAAGCCGTGAGATGTCTCTTATGGAATTTGAGATAGAAGAGATAGAGAAAGCAGCTATTACTGAAGAAGAAAGAGTATCACTTGAAGCTAGATATAAAAAGATGAATGGCAGCCAGAAGATTGCCTCTGCTCTTCAAAGTGCCATGAACTCACTTAAGAGAGATAATACCAATGCGGCAGATTTAGTTGGCTACGCTGTATCAGAACTTTCCAAGGTTTCTGACTATGATGAGGAGATAAAGGAAATCTATAACAACCTTGTAAATGCTGAAGAGCTAATAGCAGATGTTTCAAGGAATGCTGATTCCTATATGGAAAGCTTAGAGTATTCTGAGCAGGAATTTGCAGAAGTGGAAGCTCGTCTTGATACGGTTAATACTATTATCCATAAATATGGCGGCTCAGTAGAAAAAGTAGAAGAGCATCTTATAAGCCAGAAAGAAAAGTTAGAAGAACTTAATGATATCGAAGGTAACCTTAAGAGATTAACAGCTAAGAAGGATACCCTTGAAGAATTTATATATGACATGTGCGGCAAGGCTCATATGATAAGGGAGAACGTTGCCAAGAAGTTATCAGAGGAAATAGAAAGTGTTCTTAAGGAACTAAACTTCTTAAAGGTGGCATTCCAGATTACCTTAACAAGAAAGGATAGCTTCACAAAAGAAGGTTATGACGAAGTGAGTTTTGATATATCTCTTAACCCAGGTGAAAAGCTTCTTCCTGTATCTAAGGTTGCTTCAGGCGGTGAGCTTTCTAGAATCATGCTTGCACTTAAAACCGTATTTGCAAGAAAGGATAAGATAGGAACTCTTATCTTCGATGAGATAGATGCAGGTATAAGTGGTCAGACTGCATGGAAGGTATCTGGAAGGATGAATGACATAGCAGGTCATCATCAGGTTATCGCTATAACTCATCTTCCACAGATAGCAGCCATGGCTGATTCACATTATAAGATTGAGAAAAGTGAAATCGAGGGCAAGACTGTCACAAACATCAGCCCACTTGATAATGAGGGCAGGATAGGAGAACTTGCTAGACTCCTAGGGGGAGATACCCTAACAGATGCTACCAAGCAAAATGCTATAGAGCTTATGGAGATGGCATCGAAGGTAAAGAAAGGGTAAATATATGTACCAGAAAAAAGATTATGTATATGTAGAATCATTAGGTGTATGTAGGGTAGAAGAAGTAACAAGCCTGGCAGAAAAGGATGGTACTTCTATACTTTACTATGGTGTTAGGTCTATGAGAAATCAGGGGACTACTGCATATTACCCAGTGGAAGACCATAAGGTTGAAATCAGAAATCTCATAACACTCGAAGAGGCTACTAAGATAGTAGAAGAGTATGAGAAGGAAAAGGAAGCTGAGGTAACTACTGAAGAGAACAAGACACCAGTTTCAGATAAGGTTTACGAAGCTAAATTTGTTATAGAACTTGATAAGAAAATAAAGGCGAAAAAAGCAGCAGCAAAAAAATAGTTATTATTAACAGAATTATGCAAATTGCTATATTTCTATTGTAAAATTCTGTTTTTTTAGTAAAATATTTATAGGCGTGGAATTAAGATTAATTAATCCCACAGGGGGGCAAATAAAAGCGTTATAAAAGGGCTTTAGGAAAGGTATGGGGTGAATTTATGTTAGCTACATTAGTTCCTTTATTTGATGAAAATCTTAGCGTAATGGCCTATTCGCTATTCTCGCAGAAGGCCAATTATCTTACAGATCCAATTTTTTCTGTATCAGCTCAGTTTGATGGTGCAGGTTCAATTGATGGACTTGAGATATTAGAGAGCATCGGAGTATCAACTCTTTCCGATGGCAAAGTCATATTTATTCCTGTAAACAATGTATCAATATTTGCATCTATAGCAGATACATATAGTGTACCTAACTCACAGTATGTATTCCTTATAGACAATACTGTACTTCCTTCTGAGATGTATATTAACAGACTTAAGGATCTTAAGAGTCAGGGATACAAGATTGCCATCCGTAAGGTTATGGTGTCTCAGTATGAAGACTACAAGCCTATATTTGGACTTTGCGATTATGTATTTATCAATACTAAGAAAGTTGATATATCAAAGGCTAAAGTTTACTTTACTAAGCTTTATCCAAATATAAAGATTATTGCTGGTAATATTCAGGGCCAGCTTGAATTCTATAATCTTACACAGGAAGGTGGATACAGTCTTTTCGAAGGACCATTCTATCGTACACCAGTAACAAAGGGTGATACAGAAGTTGCTCCTCTTAAGATGAACTATATCGAACTTCTTAATATTGTTAATGATCCAAACTTTGATCTTACTAAGGCAGCTGATGTAATAGGAAGAGATACAGCTCTTGTTATTTCTCTTCTTAAGATTGTTAACAGGATGAGTGTTAACTCAGAGATTACAACTATCCGCCACGCAGCAGCTATGCTTGGACAGAAAGAACTTAGAAAGTGGATAACAACAGCAGTAGCTCAGCAGCTCTGTACAGATAAGCCTAATGAGATTATGAGAATCTCACTTATTAGAGCTAAGTTTGCAGAGAGTCTTGCTAAGTACTTTGATATGGGTAGTGTATCTGGGGAACTCTTCCTTATGGGACTCTTCTCAGTTATAGATCTTATCTTAGATAAACCTATGGCAGATGCACTTAATACTCTTAACCTGTCTAATCCAATTAAGGAAGCTTTGATTGATGGCACAGGAGATTATGCACACGTACTTGAATTTATCATGGAATATGAGAATGCTAACTGGCAGGAAATATCAAGAGTTGGCATACTTAACAACATGAAGATGGATGATGTATACAATGCATATATCAGCACGCTTTCTTGGTACAGAGATTTATTCATAGATAAGTAAACTTAAGTTATTGGAGGTTATGCAATGAAGAATGTATTATTTGTTGCGTCAGAAGGTGTTCCTTTTATTAAAACCGGTGGACTTGCAGATGTTGTTGGTTCACTGCCAAAGTGTTTCGATAAGAAATATTTTGATGTCAGAGTTATGATTCCAAAGTATACCTGCATCTCTCAGAAGATGAAGGATCTTATGCAGTATAAGACTCATTTCTATATGGATTTCCATTGGAAGAACGAGTATGTAGGTATCTTAGAGGCAGTTGTTGATGGTATAACATATTACTTCATCGATAACGAGTCATATTTCAACGGCTTCAAGCCATATAGTAACAATGTTAGAGATGATATTGAGAAGTTTGCATTCTTCTCTAAGGCTGCTCTTTCAGCACTTCCACTTATTGGATTTAAGCCGGATCTTATCCACTGCCATGATTGGCAGACAGGTCTTATTCCTGTATATCTTAAAGAACGTTTCCATGATGGTGAGTTCTTCAGAGATATGAAGTCAGTTATGACTATCCATAACTTAAAGTTCCAGGGACGCTGGGATGTTAAGGAAGTTAAGGATATTACAGGTATCGGAGCAAGCTTCTTCACACCAGATAAGCTTGAAGCATATAGAGATGCTAACCTTCTTAAAGGTGGTCTTGTATATGCAGATGCAATTACAACTGTATCTGATACATATGCAGAAGAAATCAAGACACCATTCTATGGTGAAGGACTTGATGGTCTTCTTAAGGCACGAGCAGGCGACCTTCGTGGTATCGTAAACGGTATCGACTACTCAGAGTACGACCCTGCTAATGACCCTTATATTGACTTTAAATATAATCCTAAGAACTTCAGAAAAGAGAAGATTAAGAATAAACGAGCTCTCCAGAAAGAACTTAGCTTGGAGCAGGATGATAAGAAGATGATGATTGGTATCGTATCACGTCTTACTGATCAGAAAGGTTTCGACCTTATTGCTTACATCATGGATGAGTTATGTCAGGATGCAGTTCAGATTGTTGTTCTTGGTACAGGTGAAGAACGCTACGAGAATATGTTCCGTCACTTTGACTGGAAGTATGGTAACAAAGTAGCTGCTAACATCTATTATTCAGAAGGACTTTCTCATAAGATATATGCAGCTTGCGATGCATTCCTTATGCCATCTATGTTTGAACCATGTGGCTTAAGCCAGCTTATGAGCCTTCGCTATGGTACTATTCCAATTGTTCGTGAAACAGGTGGTCTTAAAGATACAGTAACACCATATAACGAATATGAAGGAACAGGTACAGGTTTCTCATTCACTAACTACAACGCTCATGAGATGCTTAACACTATTCGTTACGCAGAGAAGATATACTATGACCGCCGCCGTGAGTGGAACAAACTCATCGATAGAGCAATGGCAGCTGATTTCAGTTGGGACGTTTCAGCTAGAAAGTATCAGGATATGTATGACTGGTTGATAGGCTGAGTCAGCGCAAGATAAAAGTAATAAAAGCCCACGTCGTGCTCGCACGACAGTGGGCCTTTTTATTGCTTTTATCTTATGTTGCGAAGCAACATCCCTGACATGAAGCGAAGCGGAATGGAAGGGTAGCGCTGACTCAGCCGTATATTAAAAGTGTAGCGCAACATCCCTGACATGGAGCAAAGCGGAATGGAAGGGGTAGCGCTGACTCAGCCGTATATTAAAAATGTAGCGCAACATCCCTGACATGAAGCGAAGCGGAATGGAAGGGGTAGCGCTGACTCAGCCGTATCCTAGCCTATTTTAATAACTGAAAAATGTAATTTGCGTCATAAAAAAAGAGAAAACAAATCGCAATCAGGTGCACATATGCAGGTATACAAATCGCAATTTCGGTTGAATGAGGCCGGCGAGAGTGCTAAAATATGAGACATAGGAGGATGAACTATGTTCAAGAGAAAGGTATATGACTACCTGAAGGCGTGGAAAGAGGAATCGGACGGTACGTCAGCTGTAATGGTTGAAGGAGCGAGACGTGTTGGTAAGAGTACAGTTGTAGAGGAATTTGCAAAGGAAGAATATGACGATTATATACTCATAGATTTTTCAACTGCCGAACAAGCCGTTAAGGACAATTTTGATAATATCGTGAATATGGATACGTTTTTTCGCAATCTCTTTGTATTAACGGGAAAAACGCTTAAGAACAGAAAAGGCGTGATAATTTTTGATGAAGTACAGTTTTTCCCAAGAGCCAGGCAGTCGATAAAGCAACTTGTAAAGGATGGCAGATATGATTATATAGAGACCGGATCACTGATTTCCATTCAGAAAAATGTTAAAGACATTCTGATACCCTCTGAAGAAGAGAATATAAAGATGTATCCAATGGACTTTGAAGAGTTCCTTTGGGCTGTGGGTAATAACGTGATTGTTGATACCTGCCGGGAAGCTTTTGAAAAAAGAAAGCCTCTGGGAAATGATATTCATAGAAAAATATTGAAAGAGTTTCGCGTGTATATGGCGGTGGGGGGAATGCCGCAGGCTGTTGAGGCATATGTAAACGGGAAGAATTATAAACAGATTGACAGGGTAAAAAAAGGCATTCTAAGATTATACACCAATGATCTGAAAAAACATGATTCAGATGATGGCGATAGGGCCGAGGTTGTGTTTAAGTCTATACCGGAACAATTGTCAAATCATAACTCAGTATTCAGATTGTCGGTGGTAGACGAAAAAGCCCGCACGAGGAACTGTGGCAATGCGATTGACTTTTTGAATGAGGCAATGATTGTAAACAACTGTATCAACGTTACGAATCCTGAAATCGCATTGGAATTGTATGCTGACCGGAAGAAATTTAAGATGTTTATGGGCGATACAGGCCTTTTGGTAACCCATATTTTAAATAATGGTGGTGATACGGATAAAATGTATCGTTCACTGATTATTGATGATCTTGGTATCAATCAGGGAATGATATTTGAAAATATGGTTGCGCAAATGCTTCGGGCTAACGGGCATGAATTATATTTTCATGAATTTGAGTATTGTCCGGAGGGGAACAGTGTCAGCAAGACATACGAGATTGATTTTCTTACAGTAAGAGGAAAAAGACTGGCTCCGATAGAAGTAAAATCGTCAGGATACAAAAGCCATAAATCTTTTGATTATTTCAAGGATAAGTATCAAGTTAAAATGAATGACAGATATATTATCTATACGAAGGATCTGGCATTTGACGATGGCGTATTATATATACCGATTTATATGACCATGTTTTTGTAATCTGTACTGCCTGCATTCTGCGGAAATCAGCGGTCATAGACGCATTTTTGAACGGCCGCTGTGTGGCACAAAACGGTCACCCTTGTGGACTTAAGAATCTTAGAGCCAATTATTAATGAATGCGAAGAATGATGAATTTAATACATCGGGATGAACGGAAGAGCATTATATTGGAATATAATTTAGAAGGAAACTTTTGGTTTTTCTAAACAGATTAACTTTCAGGATAATTGAATAATAGGGGGAGAAATCCTACATGTTGATACTCAGCCATAAACATAGCGTTATGATATCTGATGGCTGAGAATAACAAGAGGATTAGGAGGCTGGCATGATAGGCAGGAAGCGGGAAATTGATGAATTAAATAGGATATATAGTCGGAACAAGTGGTTTTATTGAAAAACTACTCGCATTCGAGTAGTAAAATTCGTTAAGTGAATAAAAAAGAAGATAGCGCATAGGTTTAAAACCAAGCGCTATCTTTTTAGAGGATATCCCAAACAGGATATCCTCATATTTATTTTAATAAAAGAATGTGTAAAAATCATATTCATCTGTTTTCCAACCATTAGCATTATAGAAAGCTTTAGCGGTTGTATTTGTTTTTTCGGTGATTAATGTAAATCCTTTAGCTCTATCATAAAAGTATTTTTTAGCTGCAGACATTAAGGCTGATGCATATCCCTTTCGTCTATATTCTGGCCTTACATATAGATCATTTAAGTGCCATTGGCGTTTTAGAGATACCGTTGAAAAGGAAGGGTATAATTGAATGAATCCAACGGGTGTTTCATCATCGAAGGTGATGAATATTATGCTTTCATTATTCGTGATTCTGTTATGTAGGAATTGTTCTACTTCCTCGATGTTTTGCTCTTTTATACCATAAAATGTACGGTATTCCATGAGTAAAGGAATTAATGATTTGATATCTGAGATATCGGCTAATCTGGTCATGATTTTTACCTCCTGATTGATTGTATAAAATAATATGATACAATTATAATCGCGATTGGTATCATAATAAGGGCCAATTTTGGTATTTTTGAAGGGGCCAATTTTGTATGCTGGTGATTGATCACAATAAAAAAATCTATGAACAACTATATGAGCAGATAAAAAAACAGATTCTGTCGGGCGAACTAAAACCAGGTACCAGATTACAAGCAACCAGAGGGTTAGCGCAGGAATATGGTATAAGTAGGAACTCTGTTGTTGCTGCCTACGAACAGCTACTTGTCGAAGGCTTTGTTAGAACTGTTATAGGATCAGGATATTACGTTGAGAAAATAGAAATTCCATATCAGCCAGATAAGAAAACAAATAGTAATGCCGTTGAGACAAGTAAAAAAGTTGAACCGAAATATAATTTTAGATACGGTAATCTCGAATATAATTGCTATCAAAATCGAAAATGGCGTAAATGTCTTATAAATTCTATGAATATATTATCCATGAATTCTAGCATTAATTATTTATTGCATAATGGAAGTGAGCGTTTGAGGCGGTTTGTGGCAGATTTTTTGCTGTCATCTCGAGCAGTTAAATGTAATCCTGAACAGATAGTTATTACCAATGGACATCAGGCAGCGATAGATATTATCTGCAATTTATTTGATGATATGAAATATGATTTTGCTATCGAGGATCCGGGATATGATGGCTGTAGAGTTGTTTTTGAACGACATGGATTTAATGCTCAGCCTATCACTGTAGAGAATAATGGGATATCTATTGATGAATTGCACAACAAAAAACATCAAATAGTTTATGTTACTCCATCACATCAGTTTCCTACGGGGTGTATACTGCCAATAGGTAAAAGGTTGGGAATAATAGACTGGGCGGAAAAAACAGATAGTTATATTATAGAAGATGATTATGATAGCGAGTTGAGATATAACTCACATCCGATTCAATCTTTACAATCTTTGGATGGTGGAAATAGAGTTATATATCTTGGTACATTTTCAAAATCGTTAGCTCCTGATCTTCGAATAGCGTATCTAGTACTACCGGAAAAACTATTGTCGACTTATAACGAAAAATATAAAGTATCAAATTCAAATGTACCAACACTCATTCAAGAGGCATTGGCCGAATACATAGAATCCGGAGAATATGAAAATGGATTAAGAGCTATAAGAACATTTTATAAAAGAAAGCATGATTATATTCTAGAACATCTAAAGAGAGATGATATTGAGTTATTAGGAACAGAAGCAGGATTGCATTTTTTAATGAATATTAATACGAATCTTAATAGAACACAGATTATGCAAATAATGGAAAAATATGGAATCGGTATATATTCAACGGAGCGTTACTGGATATTACATGAGAAGTGTGCTGAAAATCAAATATTAGTTGGTTTTAGTTCTATTCCATCAATCGATTTAGAAAAAGCTATGATTTCATTTAATAATGCACTAGATGAAATTACTCGTTAATGCATTATACCGGAAGTTAATCGCATAAGTTCAAGTTTATATTTATATAACCAAGGCATTGTAGCAATACAATGCCTTTTTTATATCCACTTGTGGTCACTGTGACCTCAAGTGACCATTTGAAAGGAAGGTGGTATAGAAAAAAGAATAATAAAATCCTTTTGGTAAAGAAAATGTTTCACAGACAAAGTAACAAAGTTAATTAGGGGGCTATGCCTTTTAATTAGAGTAGGTTTCTTGAAAAGGTTAAGATGTGATTTTTATGTCACCACATATCATATCCTTTTTAGATATTCTTCCAATGTAGTTTTAATGTATTCAGGAGAGTCTTTCATTCCGCGTTCAACCCATTTGAAGATAACATTCCAGATGGCTCCGATATTGAAAGCAATGAGATAATCTGGTTCGAGTTCACCGATGAGTGTATGGAATGGATTGTCGCTTAAATCTAAAGATGCATTTAGTTCCGGAATCACCACATTTAATTTAAGCAGCAGGAGATATAACATATTATTTTTATGAAGTAAATTAAGTAAGTTCCTGTTTTTATCACAGAAATCAAAGATGACTGCGAGTGGTCCATCAGGTGATTTGGTGAGAGCCATAACATAATCATGAATTGCAGAGTTTATTAGTACATCAAGAACATCGTCCTTGGAAGAGAAGTTATTATAGAAAGTCTTTCTTTCGAGCTTTGCCTCCAGGACAATCTGTTTAACTGTAATATCAGAAAAGGGATGCTGTTGCATTAGTTTGATCATTGCATCAGTTATCTCTTTTTTTGATCTTATTGAAGAAGGGTTTTTGGAAATTTTCATGTTATTGATCATCATCTTTCATGACTATATGATTGTTATTTTAATTTTCAAACTTACACATAAAATCAAAATTGTGTATCTTTTCGTTAGGCTATTTACACATAACTCTGAAAATCGTATCATAACGATAAAAGTTACGCAAGTGTGTAAAAAATTTCAAGGAGAATATATGAGGGATTATTTATTGTTATTACCCATTCTTTTTATATTTCATGACATGGAAGAGGTGGTAGGATTCTGTTGGTTCTTCAGGAAGAATTCCTGGCTCTATGACAGGTTTCCAAAAGTGATGAAGGCATATCGTGGAATAACAAATGAGGGAATGGCGGCTGGAGTATATGAAGAGTTTATTCCGTTCTTTGGAGTGAGTCTTCTAGCTTATTACTTTCCAAACAAGATTCTATATGCTCTTTGGTTTGGAATATTCCTGTCGCTAGCAGGACATTTCATAGTTCATATAGTTCATACGGTATATCTAAGGAAGTATATTCCCAGCTTTGCTACAAGCCTGATATGTCTACCAATTAGCGTAAGTATTCTTCTTAGGTGTGCAAAGGTTATGACATTTGATGTATTAACCATTGTTACTATTATAATCAGCATATTACTTATGATTGCAAATCTGAGGTTTGCCCACGCAGTGGCTCATTTTGTGAATAAACAGGTAACGGAACAAAGAAAAAAGGATCTCAGTATCAGGGTGTTATAGATAAATGGACTATACTTGGTCTATGGGGGTAAAAGAGTGAAGACACATATTTCGGTTATTATACCTGCTCATAATGAAGAAAAATATATAGAGAGATGCATAGAGTCTATTAAAGCTGCTGACAGTGTGTTCCCTGGTAATACAGAAATTATAGTAGTTTGTAACAGGTGTACAGATAGAACGGAGCATATTGCAGAAGAAAATGGAGCAGTTACTATCATAAATGAAGATAGGTGTATCGCTAAGGTCAGGAACGCTGGAATAGCTGCTGCGAAAGGAAAAATTATTGTTACGATAGATGCAGACAACCGTATGACGAAGAATACGCTTTGGGAGATATATTCACTCCTCCGGAGTGGACGGTATATAGGTGGAGGTGCTCCGATTCGATTTGAGAGATATTCATTTCCGCTGTGGTGTAATGATATTCTATGCAGAGTGTCTTTTAAGCTGACAGGATTATATAGCGGAATTTTCTGGGCTGAGAAGAAAACATTTGATGCCATTGGAGGTTTTGTAGATAAGAAAGCGATGGAAGATGTTGCTACTGCAAAGCTTCTTAAAAAGTTTGGAAAGAAAAAGGGAAAGCAGTATACGACTCTCCGAAGAAACTATCTTATCAATTCAACCAGAAAGTATGATGATCTCGGCGACTGGCTCTACTTTAAACTGATGATTAAAAATGCTGGAACACTTATAAAAGCAGTACTTGGTGATAAATCAGGGATGGATAAGTTGTTGGATGAGATGTTTTACGAATACAATGATAGACATTGATTCTAAATCGTAATGCAATAAAATACGAAGACCGTTTTTATAGCAAGATTTTTTGATAGCCATTTCAAAACAGCCAAGATATCTAAAATCACTGGATGTACAGAACCACCTTCATGCAAAAGAACGCGGCATAGATGTTGAACTTTTTGTGAGAAAGAACAAAGACGATAAAATATGGCATATCGTAGTTACGTAATAGTAGCTACGATATGTTTTTTTGCTGACTAGTGACAATGAAACCATGATAATCTATGTTATAATTTATATGTTTTCTGAAACTGATGTGTTTGTTTTTGGGAATGGCTTGTAAAAGTTTATTCTAGGATAATTTAGAACAACAAATCGGGATTTGTAGGAATATTCATTTCTCTTATAAACAGGCACCGAGGTGCGAGGAGGTAAATAACATGGATATGAAGCAGGCAATGAAAGAACGTCATATGGTTCGAAAGTACACTA
>JAEEGJ010017062.1_pt1 | contig 16519 bp, 13 predicted proteins | sample 8958761 | NCBI WGS metagenome assembly JAEEGJ01 (sample SAMN16246546, study PRJNA631951) | gut metagenome | biome: gut microbiome; feature: rumen; material: RS-attached | host: Bos | place: Iran: Karaj | collected 2018-10
CGTCCTCGATGAGGGCTTTGTGAGACACAACCACGTTCTTGAACTCTTGGTTGATCTTCACGACTTTGAATTCCATCACGCTGTCAACAAACACGTCGTAGTCACGAATGGGCTTGACGTCGATTTGTGAACCAGGCAGGAAGGCTTCGAGGCCGAACACTTCGACGATGAGACCACCCTTGGTACGGCTCTTGACGTAACCGTTGACGATTTCGCCACTTTCGTAAGCTTCGTTGACGCGATCCCACGACTTGAGGAGTTCGGCTTTCTTGTGTGACAGGATGAGTTGGCCGTTGGGACCCTCTTGGTTCTCAACATAGACTTCCACCTTGTCACCCACCTTAAGGTTGGGGTTGGTACGGAATTCAGCTACAGGGATAACACCATCCGACTTGAAGCCGATGTTGACGACCACTTCGCGGTCGGTGATGGCCACCACAGTGCCTTCGATGACTTCGTGGTCGGCCACTTGGCTCATCGTGCCAGCATAGCGCTCTTCGAGCTTGGCGCGTTCGTCAGCTGTGTAGTTGTCGAACTTCTTGTGTGAGGATGTCCAGTCGAAATCCTCAGCGGGAACCGGTTTCGGTCTCGGGGCTTTGGGAGCCTTCTTTACAGGAGCCTCCTCTTTAGGAGTTTCCATGACTGGGGTTTCTTCAACGGCCTTTTCTTCTACTGGCGTGGCTTCGTTGATGATGTTTTCGTTTTCTTCCATGTAATAACTTTGATAAAAATTGTACCCGCAAGCGTTCCAGACATCCACCCACGAGGAGGTTAAACTTTTGATTTACAACTCAAACCGCTGATTTTGCAATCCGTCTGGACTGTGGTTCAAATTGGGCTGCAAAGTTAGGAATTATTTCCATACAAAATACATCCTAACGAATTATTTTTCAATCTTTTTTATAGGTGGTTCTTGGCTTGATTCCGTGCAATGTTTTTGGAGTGCCTGAATGATGTTGCGGATGGTAGATTTCTTGTCGAAGATTTTCACACCTTTGGGAAGTCCGGCATTTGCAAGCAACGAAGCATCATCGATAAAGACTTCCTTCAAACTCTGGCACCAAACAAATGCCCTATCCCCAATCAGTTTAACCGATTTGGGAATATGGATGCTATATAGGCATATACAAAACGCAAAAGCCTCTTTTCCTATCTCAGTCACTGAGTCAGGGATGACCAAGTTGCTCATACCACAAAAGCAAAAGGCAGAATCCCCAATCTTTTTCACCGAATTGGGAATGACGACGTCCCCCAGCCTACTGCAATGATAGAAAGCAAAGTCGCTAATCTCTGTGACCGAATCGGGAATGACTATGCTGGTCAAATTAACGCATTCTCTAAAAGTATTATGATTGATTATCTTTATCGAGTTGGGAATGGTGACTTTGCTCAAACCCCTGCAATTAGCGAAAGCTGCATTAGCAATTTTTTTCACCGATTTGGGAATATGGATCTCTTGAATGTCCATGCAATAGGCGAATGCACCTTGTTCTATTTTCTTCACAGATGGCGGGATAAGGATTCTCGTCACATCCATACATCTGAAAAATGCAATATCACCAATTACCGTCACAGAATCGGGAATGCGAATGCGCTTCAAGCTAAAGCAATCTAAAAATGCACCATCTCCTATCTTTTTCACAGGACCAAGAATATGGACGTCCTTCAACCCATGGCAGAGGGAAAAGGCCCCTTTACCAATCTTCGTAACCGATTTCGGGATAATAATCTCTTCCAAATTGGCACACGAACCAAACGCTGTGTTCCCAATCTCTTTTACAGAATCGGGGATGTTTATTCTTTCCAAATTTTTACAATTGTAAAATGCAAAATCTCCTATCTTGGTCACAGATTCGGGTATGATGACGCTGGCCAAATTATCGAGGTTTGAAAAAGTATGTTTTCTAATCTCTGTAACAGGATATGTTTTCCCGTTATATTCATGCTCAGAAGGGATGACAACCTCTTCTTTTTCGTACTTGGGCTTAAGGCCAACGAATTTATTGTCCTTGTCCAATTCGACACGCATCTCCATCAAATAACCACTGACGATTAATCCAGTCTTGTTTTTTTTGAGTTTATAACAAACTTCCATATTTGTAATAGGTCTCAAACAGTTAACATATAGAATTTATCATATTTTTTTCTCATAGTTGTGTTCGGCTCAACTCTTAATTATTTATCAATGTGTGAAAACCCATCTCAGCATATCCTTTAAATCCTCGCAAACCGTGTTGACTCGTTGCTTCTCCTCTCCTTCCGGCATAATCCTCCACCTGTCTAGCGCCTTATTGAAGAGTCGTTCGATGCGGGTCTTGTCGGGATAGAGCTGCCTATCTTTCATAAAAGTGACGATATCAGCCACCTCCACCACTTCAAGACTGCTTGCATCCAACACAGTCTCCAAACCTTCAGAAAACCTGTCAATCAATGCATTGAACGGCATGATGGTTTGATATTCCTCAAATAGGTTCATCAATTCGTGCAGGTCAACCTCTTCGTCAAAGGCAAGATTGTGACGCAAGACGAGCAAAGTGTTGTCGTCGTCATCAGTAGTAATTAGGCTTTTTACCTCTGCCTTCAAGTCGGCTCGGTTCAGCACTGCTTCCACATCTTCATTGAATGTCGAGGAGTTGTACATGCCGTCAGAGCAAAGGATGATGCTATCTCCAGGGTTGAACTCAAACGAACCCGTATGGAAATCACAGTTTCGGTCACCGATGGCATTGTCGATGGGTGTGGCCGAAACCACGGCGCCATGGTCGGTATAAAGCTTTCCGTTCACCTTAATGTTGACTGCCTTACCATGGTCGTCTTCGGTCATCTGGACCAGACCTTCCGCCTTGCTATACCGATAAATGCGAGTGTCCCCCACATGGAGCCAGACCACGCTTCGGGTATTGGCATACCAGACAACAGCACAGAAGCATGCCATATCGTTATCGACCGCAAGAATAGGGGCGATTTCGCGGCAAAACTGCGCCAGTCTCTCTTCGGTTAGCTCCTTGGAGTCTTTCAACGCCTTTCGGCATTTCTCCAAAAACTTGTCGCAGACAGTCTTTGAAGCTCGGGCATCATCGGCGCAGCTACCCACGCCGTCAGCCAAGGCCAGCACCACGCAGCCCGATTCATCAATCCAGCTACAGAAGTCGCCATTGCGCTCGTAACTTTCTTTCTTGCGGCCTTTTTCAGATTTTGAGGCAATTTGATAGTTCATGGTTATTTGAAAGTATTCTTATTGTTTCACTTAGATGCAAAAGTAATAATTATTTCCAAATTTTGTCGGTGTCACGATGTCATTTTTTTTGAATCAATGGCACTATTCCTTTATTGATAGTGTTCAAAAGCATTTGTATGATGTTCAAAATGCTCCGTTTTTCGATAATTCTCACCCCCTGGGGAATTCCGGCATTATAAAGCAAAGTGGCATCACGAATCATAATCGACTTCAATCCAGCACATTTTGCAAAAGCATCATCGCCAATTTCCTTCACCGAATCTGGAATATTGACATCGGTCAGGCTACCACAACACGAGAAGGCTTTTTGATCGATTTCTGTCACCACATCAGGAATGTCAATGTTTGTCAAGCTTGAGCAACCATAAAAGGCTTCCCGCCCAATCTTTGTCACCGTATCGGGGATGCTGACCGCTTGCAGGCACTCGCAATAATAGAATGTTTCTGCTCCAATCTCTGTTACCATGTCGGGGATAGCGATGTTTGTCAATCCTAAGCAGCCGCTGAATGCAGATTTCCCAATCTTGGTCACCGAATCAGGGATAACGATTGACGTCAAGCTTTTGCAACTACAGAAAGCATAAGCTCCTATCCTTGTCACTGAGTTGGGAATGACAATTTTAGTCAATCCTGTACAGCCAAGGAATGCCCTTTCCCCAATACTCGTCACCAAGTCAGGAATGGCAACTGAGATCAGACTGGTACATCCTTCGAATGTATTATATCCAATTCTAGTCACCGACTTAGGGATACGGATGCTCGACAAGTCTCGGCAATAACGAAAAGCGCCGTTGCCTATCTCTATCACCGAATCGGGTATATGGATAGTTTCCATACCACACCCGCAAAAAGCCTCAGTTCCAATCTTCTCAATCGATTCGGGAATTTGGATACACTTCAAGAAGGAACACCAAGCAAAAGTCCCTTCCTCGATTTCAACCATCGAATCTGGAATCTGTATGCTCACCAGATTTGAACAATGGGCAAAAGCCTCTTTTCCAATCTTTCTCACCGAGTTGGGCATGTGTATGCTCAACATGGTGCTACACCAAGCGAAAGCCTCACTTCCAATCTCTGTTACCGAATCAGGAATGACCCTTTTGAGTATTCTCCAACAGCCTTCGAAAGCACAGCTTCCGATTTTCGTCACCGACTTAGGAATGTCCGTTCCAGTACATCCCAAAACGAGTGTGTTGGTAGCTGTCTCAATGATGGCATTACAGCCATTGCGCGAGTCATAAACCTTGTTTTGTCCATCTACTTTAATGGATATCAAATTACAATGTGCAAAAGCCCCAGCGCCAATCTTCGTCACTGATCTTGGAATGATAACCTTAGTCAAGTTTTCACAATGGTAAAAGGCATGTTCTCCAATCTCGTTCAGCGAATCGGGAAGGACGACACTCTTAATGAATTCACAAAAGTCGAAAACGTATTCTCCTATCTCCTTTACAGGATATTTTTTCCCTTTGTATGTTCGCTCCGAAGGGATTACGACTTTTCCTTTTATACCTTCTCCGCCTATGACAACCAAGCCATCTTTGCTTTCGTTAAGTTCAAACTTCAATTTCATCTTTACATTGTTTTATTATGCATCAGACACAAATCATCAGGGTGGCAAGCTTTCAACGCCTTCCGGGACATAGGCGTTTTTCAATAAGGAGGCATCACGGATAAAAATTCTATCAAGTGAAAGGCATTCGTCAAACGCCATCAAACCGATTTTTTCAAGGTATCAGGGAAGACTATGGCCTTCATGGATTTGCCCTTCACCGTCACTTGACGGATTCAAAGGCAGATGGTAACTTCAACCTCAATATATTCCGAAGGTATGCTTTCAGCGTCTGTTCACGTTTTTCATCTATTAATTCTCTATTCAGCTCCGAAAGTCCTCAATTCGCGTCATGATTAAGTTGCTCTTCCAAGTAGGTTTTAAAGATATTTCTAAAGTTGAATGTTGATACATCTCCACATCTTTTAGTCTTGGACCTCTCTCTGTATGCAGCTGAGACCACCAACTCCACTTCATTTGTACTGATATCGTATTCAAAGCCGTAGGTGCTTGATAACGAGGAAACTACAAACCTGATAAACAAGAAATAATCGGACAGATACCTGTTTTTAACAAATAAAGGGATAATCCTCAAATCGAAATCTACAAGGTCGTGTTCCACGTCAAATCGCGAAAGATAGTCCTTGTAAAAAGTATTCCTTGCTCAGAATAGCACAAAATTTAGAATCCTTTCAAGGCTATTGCAAATCATCTCCGGTATCCAATCGGATTTCGTCCTCTGAACAAACCACACAATCAACACGTCTGCTAATATGAGCTCCGTACCAACGCATGATGGTCGGCATCGGTCCGGCACCTGGCATGACATGCCAATTGGCAAACTTACGGTCACGCCTGTTCGCCCAAAGGTAGTAGTTATAGACCAGTTCCTCTTCAAGCGAGGTAATGCCCGACGCTTCACCTTTCGAGAGTTCCACTAAGGCCAATTTAACCATCATATTGCAGATAGGCTCGATGTCGGCGGAAAGTCCCACCTGCACCATCGCCTCGGCATCCTCGGCCGAGACATAGGCGGGAATGATGCCGTTTTGTCGGGCCGAAGCCTCGTCGGTGATTTCCTCTTCCTCCACTCCCATGTTTCCCACAAGACAGCTGTAGCACGCCTGTCCGGGACGATAAATGAACACGTCGCCACCCTCGGCTCGGGTGAAAGCCCTGCCAAAGATACAACATTTCTGATGGTCGAAAAGCGCTTGCGACAGTAAGAAACGACTCGGATTGTTGTCGGTGCAACAAATCATCAAATCTGCATTAGCGACTAGTCCATTCAACAATTTCCAATTCTTACTGATATCCATAGGATACTTGTGCACCACGGCATAAGGGTTTTTGCCGAGGACGGCCTCCTCAATCGCATCGGTCTTCAACCTGCCTAGATCCTTAATGTAGCAGGTATGACGAGCCAAGTTGTGCAGTTCCACCCTATCGAAATCGACCAAGGAGAATTCGCCCACACCCGCCTTCGCCAACTCAATGGTTATTTGCGAGCCGAAGCTACCCAGTCCAATGACGACAACATGTTTATGTTCCAAAATGCCTACTTCTAATATGCCTTTGTTTCGGGAATAGAGTTCTGCTTTTGAAGGAATTAATTGAAAATCAACATTCTGACAATCCCCACCCGAACAACGATACACTTTCACGCTCTCTTGAGCCGAGACATGGACGTACCAATTAGCATCTGCATTAGGAATGTTTGCAATTGGGTGCTTCGAAAAAACACATTTCGTCACCCTGCCAAACGCATGGGTCAGAGGACGGGTGTGAAGATGCACCACGTCCTCGTTCTCCCACTCATAAGCATAACCGATAACGCTATCCTCTTCAAAGACTTGAAAAGCGTCCAGTTCCTCTTTAGAAAGAAATACAACCATTCTCTCAATCAAGCAAATCCAATCCTACTAATTCCTGTCACCACGTTTCCGACAGCAGGAACCATGCCATTCGGAATTTCCTCGAAGTCACCTGTCACCGGATTGAACACCAAGTCGATGATTCTGCTTCCTTTTTGCAATTTCTTCACTGCTTCTGCGATTCCGTTTTTTCCTTCCATAATAATTTGTTTTTAATGGTTAATTTTGATGGGTTAGATAATGGTCGATGGGTTCACCTGAACGCAGGTGTTCCTCATAGATTTCAAGCCATATACGACATTTGATGTACACCTTGTAAAGTGACACCATATTGGTCCAAGCATTCCTTCCGTAATGGCAAATCTGCGTGCAGCCGTTCTCGCTACGCAGGGTATGCATATCCGGGTCGGGGCTGTCGAGTGGCTCCGAATGGGCGTCATAGAGCATGTGGGTGACAAACACCCTTGGAACACATTCGGGGAACCCGGCCAATTCGATTTTCAAGGTGTAGACATTGCCTTCATTGGTTTTGGCTGCCATCGTCAAATATGGGCTGTCTGTTTCCATGTCCATAAAGCGATAGATGTTTTCCGGAAGATTCTCCTGCAGTACTTTCAGCTCAGCTTCTTTTCTTTTCGGGGTCATCATATCTCGTGCATATAATAGTATTCAACAAACGCCTGGGCGATGGTTACCCCTTCGGGATTCCATCCCTCCCCAGTAGCGCATACGCCTAGCATTTCATTGGTGATGATAGGAAAACTCGTTGGAAATCGCATGGGAAACAACACATCTTGCCATACGTTCTGTTCCTCGTCCTTTGAAAGGATATGTACCATGCCTTGGTCGTCCATTGTCACGCCACACCGCAAACCTTCCGCTCGGCTTTGAAGGAAGTCCAACATCTGCTTCAATTCCTTGCTATTGTCCTTGTCGTTCATCCAATAGCCAGGTGGATACTTCACACTGCGTTGGCGACGGTATTTCATCCCAACCAACACCGGAACTGACGTATACGGATGACGCAACAGTCCTTCCAAACATTGGTCGACCACCTTACGGAAAGGGCTGTCCAAAGCCATCACCTCCCATTGTGCTTCGCGATAAACAGGCGACGTGCCTGTAAAATTGAATGCGTTGACGGTCGATGTTGTTTCAGTGCAGTTTCCTATACAAAGCAAAAAGCGCGACAAGCCATATTGCAGCATGCTCTCATGGATGTTACGGGCATCGTGGAAGCTGGGATGTGCCAATCCCAGTTGATGATGGGAGTGCCACTCGCCGATGTGCTGGAGGCCAAACTCACTGGTGAGGAGTCTGCCCACCTGTTCGAGGTACTCCACGTCCTGATTGAAGAAGGCATGCTGGTGGTTGGCGTTGTCACCAGGACCAAGGACGTAAAGAACAACCGGTACGCCTGTAGAGGTCCAATAGCCAAACAGTTGTCCACCTGTCTCAATAGTCGGATAATCAAGGATACACCTCGAAAGATAATCCAACTCACTCTTAAAGACGACGACCGCATCCGGCGCACAGGCTAAACGAGGGGGTAACACTTCACACTTCTTCATTCCAACAGCAAACATAGGTTCATCAACCTTTTCTATTGTTTTGCCGGCAAAATTACACAAAGAAAAAGCACCCCGCCAGGGGGAGGCGGGATAATAATTAGAGATTTTCTTTCTTGCACCAAGAACGAAGCAAGATTCGTTCAAAGTTCGGGTTATTGATACTTATCCAATAATTTTACTGCAAATCTTTTGATCTGTTCTTCATCATCCTCCGCATAATACTCCAACACTTTGACTACCTCTTGGTTGTTTTTAAGCGAAGCCAGTTTACGCAGCACATCATAAAAAACATCGTCCTCAACGAGTTCCAACAGATTTTCTATCCCACTCGCACGCCAATAGTTAACAAAACCTTCAACATCGCCATCCAACCATTTCCACAACAGAGACAACTCCATATCCAATGTATCTTCGAAATACCTAATAGTTTTATCATACCACCTTCTATGAGTACGTTCATAATAGTCTGTGGCTTCTTCAACAAGTTCAAAAGTTCGATTTGGAGAGAGGAACGAAAACCATTTTGGGAAAAAGGAGAAGTCACTAGATACAACAACATACTGATTTGCAAGTTTATAACCTTCTTTCATTGTGTCAAATAACGCCATTTCTTCCTCTACCTCTCTCGGTCTTCTTCCGTCAGAACTAATCTTAAAACAATTCAGTGCCATGTCTGCAAGTAGCTCGAAATTGTTTTTTTCAGCATTTTCAATTTGTTTTTTATAATAATTTGTTCGAATGAATACACAAAGTATCGAACTCGTAACAAATCTTGATAACAATTCTGCCGACCTTTTTATTCTTATCTCTCTGTTTTCATAACTTGTTGGAAGAAAATCTGTTAACTCTGATGCACATTACAAACACCGTATTGACCACAACGGATAATAAGGATAATCTGAATACCTGTCAGAATATTGCTTCGCTTCAAACAACAAGGTTTCTATGAGCTCATCAAGTGACGTTAATTCTTCCATTGAAAGACTATGATTTGCCTTAAGAGCATCGACCAAAATTTGGAAATCTTTAAACAGATGCTTATGCCCCCATTGTTTCTCGATTTTGCAGATAAGCTCACGGATGCTTCTCGTAATTGAAGAATAGTGTTTTTTCACAGTAAATAGTATTTAGATTATCCATTCAAATTAAATCCTCCCCGTTCAATGGCGTGCCTGGCGTTCCAGTTGCCGGTGTGAAGGAGGTCGTAGTATTTATCAAAACACTCTGGTTTAGTATCAAACACAAAGTTACTGCCAGGCACGAACAAGGGCATCAGGCGGTACTTGTGTCTGATTAAGGGCGGATTGCAGCAAGTAATGTTGTCTCCCTCCATATGGAATACGAGTTTATAGTCCGAGCCTAAATAATTGAGTATTTTATCTATGTTTATGTCCTTTTGAATAGGCCAACATTCCCTTAGCTGAAAATCAAACACTTTGTATGATGCATTGTTGGAAATCGATATAAAACAATGCAGGTGGTGGACACCATCATCTGCCCAATAAAAACAAAGCATATTCTTTGGAATATCCTCCATTCGTTGCAAATCGAATATTTTAACCTGAATTCCCCAATTTCCAGGGTCGGTTCTAGGGAGATACATACAGCCTCCAAAATGATGTATTTTCTGGTTGTCGGGGAAAAGATATTTCTTAAACAAACCATACATCTTTCGCGACTCATTAAAATGGCATAAATTATTGATTTCCAAAATCATTTCCGTGTCAATGTCAATAATTTGGCTCTTGTCCTCATTGTCCTCTGCCTTTTGCTTATTGTTATAAAGCTCATGGAGTTCTTGAAATGCATTTTGAAAATAGCCATTTGAATCCATAAATGAAGGAATATGCTTGCCCTCTTTTTGACTAACTTCGTTGATATAGTTGATTCTTTCGATAATGAATTGCTTGGAGAACCAGCGACCAAAAAAGTTGTAAAGCGCAATAACGCCCCCATCTTCTTCAGTGAAACGCCCTTTAGGGGTATATCTGATAGCTCTGTCCACAATCATGAAGTCAAGATGTTCCACCTTGAACGGATTTTGATGATATCTCATATTCGTTGTTTTTGATGTTTTTCTTGTAATAGATGATGAAGGTGTTCCCCCTGTTACTCTGATGGTCCTTCTATCCATCTGCCCTCCGTAGAAAGCATCGAGTACCGCTTTGAACAGCTCATTTCCCGATGCCACCCAGAACAACGTCATGCAGGCCTTCACCTTGCGGGCATCTACCGATGGCAGAATGTCTAGTATTGGCTTGTCTTTGTGCGCCAGCAAGGCTTCCGTAATCTCAACCAGCCGATCCCGAAGCATGGGATGGTCATAATACGCCTTGGCCTCGTCCAAGGAGCTGATACTGTAGTATTTGGAGAAGTCGCTGTGCCCGCCTCCCATTTTTGGGAAGATGTACCAAATCCAGTGGCCCACTTTGCGGCCGTTTTGGATTTCCCGTAGGGCGCGGCTGTAGTCACGCGCCTGCGCGTCGAGGAAACGTTGGAGATTGAAGGAAGGTGCCATAGTTGTATGATTTATTAGACAGTTATCAATTCAAAATAAAGTCAGACGCAAAAATAACAATAAAATCTGTTCATCCGACGGAAGAATATTTTTTTCTCATTATCAAGTAGTATTATCCCCACATCCTCTCCCATGGTTCCATATCTCACTCCATGAAACAAAAGAAGCCATCCTTGGAGACGGCTTCACTTTCGTTTTGTCGTGCGACACCCATTGGTAATCACGGGTTCCTGTATTTGCCGCCATGCTCTTTGCAGATGCTGGCAGCTTTTGTGATGTCAAGACAATCGTCGTAGATGTACACTTCCCTATAGGAAGAATAATAGTCCCACGTGCTCGAACTGTAACTTCCCAGATGATAGGTCAGTGCGTCTCTTGCATCTTCAAAGTCACTGTCGTTGTCGAAAACATAAATGCTTCTCAAAGCCATAATTTGTGTTGCCTAGTTATATCCCGTTAGGCTCTTCGGTTTTAATGAGTGGAATTGTTTTTAATCCTTTTTGTGAATATAGAGGTCATCCACTCATTTAATCTATCAGGACATACGTGATTTTTTCAATGGCATTTACTCCAAATAATACTGTCTTCGTTCCTCAGGCGTAAGTGGACGGTCTTTGAAACGCTCTCGAGTTTGGTCGATGAAGTCTAAAGAAACTGTTTGTTGTTGCAAATACTTACGCAAAGTTTCAGCAAACTCTCTGATAGCATCCTTCATATCTTTAATTGACTCCGGAATGCTCTCTTCCGTTACTCGTTTCAATTTATGCTGAGCTTTGCATTGGTCTAGTTCGTCAACAATATCATTTATTGTTTTTGCAACAAATGCGTTGCTAATGCTATGCTCCAATCGGATGTCAAACAACAGCAATTCGTCTCTCGCTGTAATAAAGTTACAATACTCCTTTAGCATATCGCTTGCAGTTGCGTTTGACACCTTCTTAGCTATGATATATAAATGATTCGCATCACCCAAATTGTCCGCTATTTCTTGCCATTCTCCCCCAAACACCTTCCGCGATGCTATCAGCATCCTTATACCGTTCAATCCATACTGAATTGCATCCCCAATAGAGCAACACAAGAAACCATTATTCTTGTCATAACCAAAATCTTTTTCAATTACATTGGCGTCCCCGTCATCCCTTAGTTTTTGATATGTTAACAGAAGACCAGAAAAAGAACTGAAGAATTCTTTTGTTTTAGTTGTTTTTAAACCCGCAATTCCTTGGAAAGGATAATGGGCATCCTCGGATAAATAAGCGTCAATATCAGTGATTGTTGAACTGTCTCCGTCTAATACATCTAGTAAAGACTCGTTCTTAACACCATAGAAAATTCTTAAGTCTCTTTCGTTACTGAAGTCTCCATTTAAGATGCTATCTTCCGAATAATCTGGCCATATCAATTGTATATTATCTTTAAAATAATGCACTTTTGATACAGCTTCTATGTCAACATTTGTATCAATCTCATTTCTAATGAAAGACAACAGCTTATCGTCTCGTTTTTCATTCTCCATAGACAATTTAACAGACAACAAATATGTATAAAACGGTGTGAAAAGTTTTGAAGTAGATGTATCTGGATCATTAACAATTTCATCCACAACGCCATCCAGCCAACTCTTGACTTCTCCCCTAGAACTTTCGATTGCGTTTTGGAATTCCGCGAAGCAATCAAAAAATAGATTTGTGTCTTCATACACAAGATTTCGCAAAGAATTACACAACCATTTAACATAAGTTTCATCTTTCTCATCATTATAACAATCTATTACTGTACGAGTTGCTTTTCCAACATATGAATTACACTTAACTACGTATTGAGAAAGCTTAGAAATTTTCATTGGGTCAGAATGCTTGCGATAAAAGTTTATGGCATACATGGCCGCTTCAGTATTACCATTTACGGAAGCTCTTTCCACAAAATCAATTCCGACATAAGGATTGTGCATTTTACCTTCGCTTTCCAATAGCAATCTTCCATATGCAAACTGCAAATCGGCGTCTTCTTTCGCTCCCAACCTCACAAATGCATAGGTGTCAGGTTCGTCTTTTATGTTTTCATAACAAAATGCAGTATCCTTGCCTTTTTCACGAAGAAGTATTTTTAGCAAACACTTAATTGACTCTAAATTAGGCATTCTTGCTGATACCTCCAAAACATGTTTCAAATCTGACAATTCAAAACCATCAGGTAGGTAATCATAGTTAGAATAAAAACGACCTAGTTGTTCCGCTCCTGTCCCAAATCTAAGGACGGACTGATAGTAATAATCCCATGCTTTAGCAATGTCACCATCTTGCTCATAAATTTTCCCAAGGACATAAAACGAATTGGAATCATTTTCCCAATAACCTTTGTTTGCTAGTCGGAGCGCCTCTTCTCTCTCTTCTTTAATCAAAAGGAGTGATGCTAGATTTCCCCATGCATCGTTCTCCTTATTTATAATAGCCTTTTTGTACCATTCTTCCGCCAGTTCTAGATCTCCCACTACATCACGATAATAATCCCCCATCAAGGAACATCCTCCTTTAATATTCTGGTCAATCATTTGTTGAATTAATTCTCTAGCTTTCTCTTTTTCGTTTTCGGCAACATACAACTTATAAAGCATACGGAAGCATCTATTTGCCTTCATTTCTACGCCCTTTTTAAGGTATTCTTCGGCTTTTGCCAAATCTTTTTCAATATTTTCACCTCCATACAAATATAGCTGACCCAAATAGCGGCATGCTAAGCCACAACCTTTTTCCAAAGCCTTTTCAAAATGATGTCTAGACAAGACGTCACTATGGCTCACTCCTAGTCCCCACCCATAACAAATACCTAATTGCAGGAATGCGATTGGCGAATCATATCTTTTCATAGAACGCATAAGATACTTGAGAGCCACCTCATTTTGCGTCCCCATAGAATAATACTTGAAATGCATCAACAAATCTGCGTATCCTTTTCCACGATCAGAGAGCTCCTCAATGCGTTCCCATATATCATCATCAAGAAAATGTGCGTTATTGCTATTGCGTTGCTCAATATCAACCAGTTCATTGCCCGCACTATCATTCCCATTCTCAGCAGAGCGCAAGAAACTTATAAAAGCTTCCCTATCTTGCTCAACTTCCAAAAACGCTCGTCCTTCTTCGTAATCAATATCAAATTCGTTGTTTGAGTCAAATCTAGCGATATCATTTTCTTCACATATTGACATTCCCGAAATATCATGTCCAAGTAATTGCTTGATATTCTTTAACAAAAGAGGCAGTTTTTTTTCAGGTTCAGGATAAGCCGCAATAATATGTCTATCCTCAAGCCTCATAAGCAAACCGTTATTTACAGACAATTCCGAAATAGAAAAAGGAATAATCAATTTGTTTTGTTTTTCCGCTTGCGAAACTTCTCGCTTCACCCATTTCGAGTTTAAGGCATCGTCATTAAGAATCACAACCATACAATGAGAATCCTGTATTGCAAACACTATTTCATCGTCATATTCTTTACCAGCCCCTGTCTTGTCTAGATTTCTAGGAGCATACCAACACATAACGCCTTCTTTTTCCAACCATTCTGTCATATGTTCAACAAACACAAGCGAGGAATTGCTGCAATGGCTGATAAAAACATCGTACTTGAAAGATTCTTTTGATTTTGTATTAAAACTATTCATTGTATTTTAGAGTTTGTTTAAATTTCAATTCGACAATTTGTTAAGCATGATTTTTGAGAAGGCGATTTGGATCATGGCCTCGGAGGATTCGGAGTAGAACTCGTAGTCCAAGGCGACCCTCCTGAAGTTGTACAGCCAAGCGAAAGACCTTTCGACAATCCATCTCAAAGGGATGACGTTGAACTTCTTAGGGCTTTCATCGGGACGAAGCACGACCTCAAATTGGCATCCAAGCGTCTTGCGGACCGTCTCCTTCAGTTTGTCGCCCCTGTAGCCACCGTCCGCAAGTATCTTCTTCAGCCTCGGGAACTTGTGGGCTAGTTTCCCTAATGCCGATTCTGCACCCTTGCTGTCATGTATGCTTGCTTCGTGGACGGAGACCGCCATCGGGAACCCCAGCGTGTCAACCACGACATGGTCTTTCCTCCCTTTTATCTTCTTGTTGCCGTCAATGCCACGCTCCTTGTCCACATGCTGGGTGGTCTTGGCGCTCCTGGAGTCTATGATGCCGAGGCTCGGGCTTTCCTCTTTTCCAAGCAAAACGCGCAACTTCTCTCGCAGCGTGTCCATGATGTCCTCAAAGACACCTTCGCGCTTCCACTTCGTAAAGTAGTAGAACACAAGGTTGTATGGCGGGAAGTCCTTGGGAATCATCCGCCATTGGCAACCTGTCTTGTTGATGTAGAGTATGTAGTCCATGATGTCTCTGAGAGAATATTTTCTTTTTCTTGTCGTTGGTTCCAGAATTTTTTGCAATATTTGCCACTGATTATCGGTAAGGTTAGTTGGGTATCCTCTATTCATATCTAAATGATTGGAAACCACAAAGATATGAATAAATACCCAATTAACCTACTGATTATCAATTATTTATAAAACTTTTTTCTATCATCCGTACAATTCTTTTTTATCCATTTTTAAACAGCTTCTTAGTATTTTCATTCTATGATAATTGTCGGTTAAAGGGTTTATAATTAAAATAATTACGGCACCTCGCAATAGTCGATGCTCAACAAATTATAAACCTTAACATCGCTGTGCGGCTGGACTTCTTCTGAGTAACGGATACACTCACGCGGCAGAGACGACGAGTATCGCTTCCCTCCTACTTCTATCGGAATGTCACAACTGTTGTGGATAAAGGTGCAACCATGCCAATCGCTGTACTCTGAAGTGATGCAGCTGTTGTAACGCCCTGTCTTTACGATGTTCATGCCAAGCGATTGGGCATACTCCAACTGCCAGCCTCGGTTGCCACGAGAAACGTACAGAATTTTGACCTTGGTGTCGAATGCCCTGCCCGACATAGCGGTTAGGCGCATGGTTGCGGTCACCTCATAGTCGGTGGAATTGTCTTTGTCAACGCTCAAGATTCTGAAATTCGAGATCTCGTCTTGCTCAATCTTCCATCTCCACGACGATGAATAATAGCCGTTCTCGATGCCTTCCGAAAGGGAACGTCCTACGAGGTCGTTCTGCATTCGGTCGGCATCGGGTTTACTGGTGTTTATGGTAGCCGATGGCGTATCGATTTGGCCCGTGTTACCATTGTGGTTGTTACTTTGGTTGGGTGAAAAACAAGAAGTCAGCGCCATAACGACGGCAAGACAGAGAAAGGGAAATACATGGTTCATTTTCATAATAAGAGTGTTTTTGTCTGTTGTTCGATTATTTTAGAGTCATTGTCACAATCATTTCTATCATTGGGTAAAAATCCAATGGCAATTCATCCAATTAGTTTTCGTCTATGGTTTGCACCGGCGGAAGCATCGAAATGAATCGTGCCAGACAGACGATATTCATAAAGATACCAATGACAGATTCAATATAAGCAATCAGAGTAATATCGATGCCTTTCTCGAAATCGGAGAACTCATTGGGAGAAGAGATGGTGGTCAGCGTGGAAATGCTCTCAAAAACGATCTTGATGCTGTCAACGCTCTGACCCTTGGCTTTATACATAAAGATATATCATTAGTGTCCACTAAAAATTTGGACGATTAAAAATTGAATGTTTAACAACTAAATAATAACAGTTCACTATTATCAATTTGTTCTTTGACATCGTGGTAATCAGTTTTTTCGAAGAGATCTCTGAG
>JAEEGJ010017063.1_pt1 | contig 16518 bp, 13 predicted proteins | sample 8958761 | NCBI WGS metagenome assembly JAEEGJ01 (sample SAMN16246546, study PRJNA631951) | gut metagenome | biome: gut microbiome; feature: rumen; material: RS-attached | host: Bos | place: Iran: Karaj | collected 2018-10
TGAGACAACCATCGATCTGCGTGGTTTCTGCATGCCCACCGAGAGTCGCGTCGTCACCTCAAACTTCGGTGCCCGTTGGGGACGCCAGCACAAAGGTATCGACGTCAAGGTGTATATTGGTGACACCATCCGTGCCGCCTTCAGTGGAAAAGTACGTATCGTGAAATATGAGCCACGCGGCTATGGTAAGTATGTGGTGATCCGCCACTACAACGGACTGGAGACCTACTACGGTCACATGTCAAAGCAGCTGGTAACAGAGAATGAGGAAGTAAAGGCTGGCGATCCTATCGGTCTGGGTGGTAACACTGGTCGTAGCACCGGTTCTCACCTCCACTTCGAGACACGTATCTGCGGTGTAGCCTTGAACCCCGCCCTGATGTTCGACTTCCGCAATCAGGATGTCGTAGGCGATTTCTACACTTTCCGTCGTAGCAAGTACGCTTCCGAGTCTTCCCTCGCCAACCGTCTGCGCGGTGTTGAGGCTAACAGTAACGGTCGCTTCGAGGTTGATGCCGACGATGATTCAGAGATGGCTATTGCAGCCCCCGCTGCTTCATTCGCCCCAGAGTCTCACTTCCACAAGGTAAAGAAGGGTGAGACGCTTCAGGCCGTTGCACGTAAGTGCCACACCACGGTTGATGCCCTCTGCCGTCTGAACCACATCGGCAAGAACATCCGCCTGATGCCTGGTCAGATCCTGAAGTACAACTAAGAGATTGGATTAGCAAGCAAACATAAATCCCACCCTCATCGGGTGGGATTCTTTTTTATTTCAGTGTCTTGATCAGGAACTGGGCGACGATGTCGGTCGAACGGTAGATGTTCTGTGAGAAACCGTGATCGAAATACTCCTGCATCACATATTCACTGCCTGGCCAGATCTGGTGGAAACGCTCGCCATAGGTGTAAGGCACCACGCGGTCGGCATTGCCGTGAACGATCAAGGCAGGACCCTGATATTTGGCAGCTGTCTCATAGATAGGCAGTGTGAAGGCTGTGCGGATATAATTGCCACCGAGCTTCAGACCACCGAAGAGCTCGACATACTCACCCGGATCGAAGGGATCGTACATCTTACCCATCGTGCTACCCTTGATGGCATCCTCACGCAGTACGGCAGCAGGTGCCATCAGTGCCACAGCCTTGAAGGCAGGCTTACCTAATGCCTCACTCAGTTCACCGGCAGTCATAGAAGCTACGACACCACCCTGAGAGTGTCCGACGATAGCCAGACCGTCAACATAACGCAGGTTGCTCACATATTCCACCACTTTCTTGGCATCCTCTATCTCGTTGGGTACCGTCATGTCCTTAAACTCACCCTCACTCTGTCCGTGACCGTTGAAGTCGAAACGGATGCTGGCAATGCCATGCGCCTGCAAAGTGTCGCAGATCAGCTCGAACATCGGACCGTCCTTCGTACCACTGAAACCGTGACAGAACACCACCATCGGACACTGCTCACCAGCCTTCAATTCAGGCTTCTGGATAATGGCTGCCAGCTTACCGTGATCACCGTCGATGCTCACGCGTTCACCCTTCTGGGCAGGCACATAGGCACCTGTGGTCAGCTCCTTCAGATACTTGTCCACCTTATAGGTTAAGACAGTAGAAAGCTGAACCTTACCATCCGGGCCTACCACCACCATCGAGGGGATCCACTTCACGCCATACGCCTTGGCGATGTCGGTCTCCTTAAACTTCTTCAGCTCGCTCACCTGCGGATAGGTGATGCCGAACTTCTCCACAGCCTTTTTCCAAGCCTCCACTTCTGTGTCCATCGACACACCGATGAACTCAATGCCGTGCTGCTTGTAAGCCTGCTGCATACGTACCACCTCGGGGGCATCCTTACGACAGTCGGGGCACCACGATGCCCAGAAGTCGAGCACCACCGTCTTGCCCTTCGCAAACTTAGAGAACTGGAACTTCTTGCCGTCGAGTGTCTGCATCTTGAAGTCAGGTGCCACACTGCCGGGCTGGATCAATTCCGTTGCATACTTCGTATCCATGTCCTTCTGCGGACCGAACTGCGCTTTTACCTCTGCCGTTGCTCCCACCAGGAGCAGAGCGGCTAAAACTACTGATAATCTCATGATATTAAGAGAAATTTTCTGCAAATGTACAAAATAATAATGAATAGTGGATGGCAGATTGTGAATTATTTCTTATCTTTGCAGAAAATTTAAACTATAAATTTTATGTACGACAAGGAAAGAGGGCTTTATATCGCCCACTGCGCCAATGGTGCGCTTAGTATCACAGGTAAGATGGCCAACCGCCACGGACTGATAGCGGGTGCCACAGGTACAGGTAAGACCGTCACCTTGCAGGTGATGGCAGAAACGTTCTGTCAGGCAGGCGTCCCCTGTTTCATGGCCGACATGAAAGGCGACCTCTCCGGCATCTCCCAAACGGGTAAGATGAGTGGGTTCATTGAGAAGCGACTGCCGGAATTCGGCATTGAGAACCCCGAGTTCCAGGCTTGTCCAGTTCGCTTCTTCGACGTATTCGGCGAACAAGGTCACCCCATGCGTGCCACCATCTCACAGATGGGACCCCAGCTGCTGTCACGACTGATGCAGCTGAACGAGACACAGGATGGCGTGCTGAACATCGTGTTCCGCATCGCCGATGAGCGCGGTCTCTTACTCATCGACTTGAAGGACCTGCGCTCGATGCTCGACTGGGTATCGAAGCATGCCAAGGAATACACCACCAAGTATGGCAACATCTCCACCGCCACCATCGGTGCCATCCAACGGGCACTCCTGCAGCTGGAGAATCAAGGTGCCGACAAGTTCTTCGGTGAGCCGTCGTTCGACATCTACGACCTGATGCAGACCGAGGGTGGCAAAGGTGTGATGAATGTACTGGCTGCCGACAAGCTGATGCTGCAGCCCAAGCTCTACTCCACCTTCCTGTTGTGGCTGCTCTCTGAGCTCTACTCCACCCTCCCCGAAGTCGGCGACATGGAGTTGCCGAAGCTCGTGTTCTTCTTCGACGAGGCCCACATGCTGTTTGCTGACACCAGTAAGGCGTTGCTCGATAAGATCGAACAGGTCATCCGTCTCATCCGTTCCAAGGGTGTAGGTATCTATTTCATCACCCAGAGTCCGACAGATATTCCTGAGAATATCCTGGGACAGCTCGGCAACCGTGTGCAGCACGCCTTGCGCGCCTATACACCGAAGGATCAGAAGGCCGTCAACACGGCTGCCGACACCTTCCGTGCCAACCCCGCCTTCAAGACCGACGAGGCCATCATGAACCTGGAGACGGGTGAAGCCCTTGTCTCATTCCTCGATCCTAAGGGTGCCCCCACCGTGGTGGAGCGTGCGAAGATCCTGTTCCCGTTGTCACAGATCGGCGCCGTCACCGAAGGTCAGCGTCTCGACATCATCAAGCAGAGCCGTATCTACGGCAAATACGATACGCCCATTGATCGTGAGAGTGCCTTCGAGGTGCTGATGGCAGAGGCCGACCGTCAGTTGGCAGAGCAGGAACAGCAACAGGCAGAGATAGAGATCCCACAGCCGGAGGCCAAGGCAGAGAAGAAGAAACCAGGTATCATGGGAAAGGTAGGCAAGGCCATCCTCACCGCCATCACCTCTACCCTCGCCGCCATCCTCGGTACTTACGTCAGTGATAAGGTAACGGGTAAGAAGACGAAGTCGAGGACCTCAGGCACGGGCCGTGTGGTGAAGAACGCCACCAGTGCCGCCACCCGTACCATCACCAAGGAGCTCACCCGCGACATCCTCGGCAATCTGATTAAGTAATTAAAGATTCTCGCAAATTGTATAGATATACCGCTGTCGATCGACAGTGGTATATTTGTATCTAGTCGTGTCGATCACGGTTTTCATGTCATTGCTAATGCCTGTACCGATGAGTTTCATTGTGGCCTCTTTCATCGTCCAGAGGCGGATAAAGGCGGCTGCAGGATCCTCTGCCGAATGGATTTGAGCCATCTCCCCGTCATTCATCGTATAGTTGACTAACGATTCCTTATATTCCCGAATACCCTCCACATCTACGCCTACTGGTAGGTCGCTCACCGCACAGATGACTGCCTCCTTACAATGACTCAAGTTGAAAAAAATGTCAGGATACCCCACAATCGAAGGTTTGCCGTGCTCATTGTATTCAAAGAGGGGATTATCTGTGATGCCATATGTCTCGCACAGGGCTTTTTTCAATAAAAGGTACGCTAGCACGCAGAGCCGTTGCCCCTGTTCAAACTTGAACTTGAGGGCCTGTACCCTTCGCTGCTCCGAAATCTCTTTCAGCGCAGCCTCAAGATCAAACTCCCAAATATCCTCACTTACCAATACCCGCATTTTTTAATTTTTACATTGTTACATTTTTACATTTTTACATTTTCACTCCAGTCCTATCTCCGGCATGGGGATCTTGCGGTTGGGGTTTTCCTTCGCACCCAGGTCCACCAGTTCACGGCCCTTCTGTGCTACACTCTGACGACCCGTGACGAGCTTATTGTTCGCACTGTCGTAAGCCTCCACCGTCTTATGTAGCTTCTCACCAAGTTCGTTATAGCGCTTCACGAAGTCACCCAGACGGTCGAGCAACTGCTCCGCCAGTCCGAACACCTTCTCCTGGTTCTCTGCCTGCTGGTTCTGCACCCAGGCGATATGGATCATATGGAGGATACCCAGGAGATTCTGCTCACCCGTCACAAACACCTTCTTCTCGAAAGCCTCGCGCCACAGCGTGGGATCATTGGCCAGTGCCAGCTGCAACGACGACTCGAAGGGCACGAACATGATCACGAAGTCCACCGTCTCACGCCCGTTCTTGATATACTTCGAATAGTCCTTACGCGCCAGTTCGTTCACATGACTGCGCACACTCTTGATATGCTCTTGCAGATAACGCTCCTTCTCCTCGGGCGTCTGGGCGTTCACATACTTCTCATACGCCACGAGCGACACCTTCGAATCCACGATCGCATCCTGTCCCTGGGGATAATGCAGGATCACGTCGGGCTGCATCTCACGCCCTGTCTCATCATTCTTCAACGGACGACCTAGTTCATCGCGCAGACGGGCCTGCACCTCGTAGTGGATACCCTCCGTCAAGCCCTGACTGGCGAGCAGGTCACCAAGGATGATCTCTCCCATGTTACCGCTCACCTTATTATCACGCCTGAGCACGTTGGTCAGACTCTCCGCACGCTCACCCAACTGCTGCGTCTGTTGCATCATCTGCTGGATCTGTTCACGGAAAGAGGCCGAATGGGCAGCACTCTCCTTCTGGTTCTCCGAGATGGCTTTCTGCATCTTGTCGATGGCCTCCCGCAACGGTTGCGTAATACCTGTCATCGCCTCTGTGTTCTGTGCCTTCAGTTTCTGGGCACTACTCTCCATCAACTGCTGGGCCATGTTCTTAAACCGCTCCTCGTTGCGTTTCAGTTCCTCGTCCATCTGTTGGCGCACCAGTTCCAACTCCCTACCCTGGCTCTCCGCCTTGGCATGAAGTTCCCTGTTCTCTGCTTCCAGATGGTTCACCCGACTCGTGGCGATATTCAGTTGCTCCCCCTTCATCGAGAGTTCAATATCCTTCTTCCCGGAAGCGATGTTCACCGCATCCATCCGCTTGTCCATCACGAGGTAAGCCACCACGGCACCCACCGCAATACCTATTATGATATAAATAACAATCATCATCTGGCACTATTTTTCTGCAAAAGTAAAAAAAATCCTTGAAATTATACGCTGGTTACTTATTTTTTTGTAAATTTGCACCATCATAACCATTTATCGATCACTAAAAACTTTTAGATTATGGATTACAAGATTATTGACATTGAAGGTATTGGCGATGTTTACGCACAGAAACTCATTGCCGCTGGTATTAACAAAGTAAGTGAACTGCTCGAGAAGTGTGCTGCCCCGAAGGGACGTAAGGCCCTGGCAGAGGAGACTGGCATCAGCGAGAAACTCATCCTGAAGTGGACCAACCATGCCGACCTGTTCCGCATCAACGGTGTAGGACCTCAGTTCGCCGAGTTGCTCGAGGCCGCTGGTGTTGACACCGTGAAGGAGTTCCGTCATCGCGTGGCAGAGAACCTGCAGCCGAAACTGGAGGAGACCAACGCCGCTAAGAACATCTGCAACCGTGTGCCTGCCGTGAGCGAGATTCAGAAGATGATCGACCAAGCCAAGGAACTCGAGCCAAAGATGACATACTAAGATTAAACAATGAATCCCGGCATTTCCGGGATTCATTGTTTTTGTGACGATGGCCAGTTGACGAGATAGAGTTTCTCGGTGGCACGGGTGAAGGCGGTATAGAGCCAGTGGATATAGTCGGGCGTGAGCATATCATCCGTCATATACCCCTGATCGAGATACACATGAGCCCACTGACCGCCCTGGGCCTTATGACAGGTCACGGCATAGGAGAACTTCACCTGAAGGGCATTGTAATAACGGTCGCTCTTCAGTTTTTTGATGCGTTCCGTCTTCTGAGTGATGTCCGCATAATCCTCCAACACCGCCTGATACAACTGCTCCTGTTGCTCACGTGTCAGGGCTGGTGCCTCGGTGGTCAGTGTATCCAGACAGACGGTCGCTGTGAGTTCGTAGTCATCGTAGTCGGGCAGCGTCATCGTCACCTCGGCGAAACGGAAACCGTAGAGTTCATGCACATGTCTGACGCGCTGCACCACCGCCCTATCGCCATTGGCAAGGAACGGAATTTCCTTCGACCCCTCCGTCCAGAAATAATTATTCTTCACGATCATCAGAAGATCCCCGCGGCAGAGTTCTTCATCCCGGTCGAGCACCATGTTACGGATACCCTGGTTATAGATGTTCGCCCGTTTGTTACTGCGCGTGATGACGATCGTCTCGTCCATCCCCGCATGGTAGTAACTCGACGAGAGCGTATCAATCAGTTCATCGCCCGTCACCACCTGAATATCAGTAAACCCCTGGAACCGTATCCTTGGCATGCTCACGGTTCCTGAGCCTGCCGAAGGACCTGCCGAATGGGCTCTTATTTGTGTTGCATTCCACAGGATCCCCGAGTCCTCGCTCTGACGAAGCACCTGATTCAGATCCGTTTCATACACCCGCATACCATAGCCACGCAACACCTGTGCCGACAGCGCCGGACTCTCCTCCTCACCCACCGGTGGCAACTGGGCACGGTCGCCGATCAACAGCAACCTACAATTTTGTCCTTGATACACGAACTGCATCAGGTCGTCTAACAGACAACCCGAACCAAAAGCCGACTCACCGAGACCGAGGTTGGCGATCATCGAGGCTTCATCGACGATAAACAAGGTATCACGGTTCAGGTTGACATTCAGGTTGAAAGACGAGAGGTCGCCTGCCGACTTCTGACGGTAGATGCGTCGGTGGATCGTGTAGGCAGCATGACCGGCATTCAGGGAAAAGACCTTTGCCGCACGACCTGTAGGTGCGAGCAGGATGAGTTTCTGTTTCAAGGCAGCCATTGCCCTGACGATGGCACCAGCCAACGTGGTCTTACCCGTACCAGCCGAACCGCGCAGGATCATCACCACCTGGTCGTCGCGATCCATCATGAACTGCGTAAACACGTCGAGTGCCTGCGCCTGTTCTGGAGTCGGTGGTAGTCCCAAGACCTGAATGATGCGATATTTCAGTTCGTCTTGTATCATTTTGGCTACAAAGATACGAAAAATTAAACATTAAACATTAAACATTAAAAAAAATATCGTATCTTTGCAGCCGATATGCAAAGCAATAACCGACTGATCAATATCATACTGGCTGTCATTGCTGCGGGACTGTTGGCAGTCTGCGTGGCCAGTGTGATGAGTGCAATATGATGGACAAACGGAAAATCACCATACGCATCGGGAGAAACAATCTCTCCTTCACCATGCTCGACGCCACGAACACGGAGCAGCCCATCGTATATACGCCTTACGTCGTGAAGGCAGGTATCACGATGGCCGTCAATCTGCGCCAGGCCTTCAAGAGCGACATCATGATCGAGGCTGATGTCAACCGTGCCGACGTGCTGTTGGACACCCCCCAGATGTTGGTGCCTATCGAGCAGTTTGAGGAAGATGACATCAAGACCCTCTTCGACCATGCTTTCCCCGCAGGACAGGAACAGCGCATCGTGCGCTACAACGTACTGCCCAACTTGAAGGCCGTCTGTCTCTTTGCCATCAACAAAGACCTGAACAACGTGATCAACGACCAGTTCGACTATGTGCAGCATATCCAGGCGATGACACCCGTCTGGCATCATCTCCACCAGCGCAGTTTCACGGGGCATCGCAACAAACTCTATGGCTATTTCCACGGCAAGCGCCTCGACCTGTTCAGTTTCCAGCAGAACCGTTTCAAGTACTGCAACTCGTTTGAGGTCAGTCATGCCTACGATGCCCTCTACTTCCTACTCTATGTCTGGAAACAACTCCATCTGGAGGCCGAGCACGACGAACTCCATATCGTGGGCGACATCCCCGAACAAGCCTGGCTCGTCGAAGAACTGAAACGTTATCTCCGCAATGCTTACGTGATCAATCCAGCGGCTGATTTCCAGCAGTCACCAGTCACCGAGATAGCAGGCATGCCCTACGATCTGATGACACTTATCGTCAAGGGAAGATGACCTTCGACAGGCTCAGGTACCGTAAAAGTAGAAAAATGAGAATTATTACTGGAAAATATAAAGGACGGCACTTCGATATCCCGAGGTCATTCAAGGCAAGGCCCACCACCGACTTTGCCAAGGAGAACATCTTCAATGTGCTCAATGCCTACATCGACTTTGACGACACCACCGCCCTCGACCTCTTCTCAGGTACGGGCAGCATCACCCTCGAACTCGCTTCGCGCGGCTGTGCCCATGTCATCAGCGTGGAGATGGACCGCGACCATCACCGTTTCATTCAGGACTGTCTGAAGAAACTCGGCGATGCCAATGTCCTGCCCATCCGCGGCGATGTGTTCCGCTTCATCAAGTCATGCAAGCAGCAGTTCGACTTTATCTTCGCCGATCCCCCTTATGCCCTGAAGGAACTGCCCACCATCCCCGGACTCATCTTCGAGAAAGGCCTGTTGAAACCCGATGGTATCCTGGTGTTCGAGCATGGCAAGGATCATGACTTCTCGGGTGATCCACACTTTGTGGAACACCGCAGTTATGGAAGCGTGAACTTCTCGATTTTCAAGATGTCAGAATAACGGTGAAAGCATCCGGGTGACGCTTTCCCACAATCTCACGAAGAATCCCCTGCGCATCCTTTCAGGCGCCTCTTCCAGAGGCACGGCCTGTTCAATGTCTTTTTGGAACAGTTGTTTCATCCTGAGGGCAATCGCCTCGTCGTAGAAGAAGATGTTGGCCTCGAAATTATTCTCAAAACTACGGAAGTCGAGATTCGTCGAACCGCAGGTGGCGATCAGATCGTCGCACACCATCAGTTTCGAGTGCAGGAAGCCCGCTTCATAGAGACTCACCTTCACACCCGCCTCGGCAGCCTCACGCAGATAACTGCGACTCGCCCACTCCACGAACTTCGCATCGCTGTAGCGCGGACAGATCACCCGCACATCGACACCAGCCAGCGCAATCGTCTTCAGGGCAAACAGCACCGACTCGTTTGGCAGGAAATAAGGAGTCTCCAAATAAAGGTACTTACGCGCGCCCATGATGATACGCACAAAACCCTGCATGATCTCAGGATAAGGTGTCACAGGACCGCTGGTCACCACCTGTGCCAGACAGTCGTTCTCCAGTTCGGCACGCGGGTAGAACTTCCGGTCGGAGAGCAGTGTACGATCCACGAAATACCAGTCCACGAGGAACGCTCTTTGCAACGCAGCCACGGCACCGCCCGTCACCTTCAGCATCGTGTCGCGCCAGGCATGCCCCTCGGTACCCTTCACATAGCGCAGGGCAATGTTCATGCCGCCGATGAATCCCACACGACCGTCGATGACAATGATCTTACGGTGGTTGCGGTAGTTCACCTTACTCGTGAACGACGGGAAGCGCACGGGCATGAACGAGGTCACCTCGATACCCTCCTCACGCATCCGTTCGAAGAAATGATGACTCACGTTCCAGCAACCCACATCATCATAGATCACCCTGACCTCCACGCCCTCTCTCTTCTTCGCGATCAGGGCATCCGACACGAGCGTGCCTAACGCATCTTCAGCAAAGATATACATATCCACATGGATATGGCTCTTCGCCTCGTGGATGGCAGCCAACAAGGCAGGGAAAAACGCATAGCCGTCGGTATAGATCTCCACCTCGTTGTCCTTGAACGGCAACGCCAGGTTCTGATTCACAAACAGGTCGATCAGGGGTTTCTGCTGTTCGGGCAGATGCAGGTTCTGCTGCTCGGCAAACTCCAGCATCGAGCGTTTCGTCAGGAGGTTCATGCTGCGTTCACTCACATAACGCTCCTTACGGGTGTTGATGCCGAAGAAGAGATAGAAGATGAGACCTATCACCGGTATAAACCAGATCACCAGTGCCCAGGCCATCGTCTTGGCAGGCTGACGATTATCCATGACCACGTGGATGACGGCCAGAATGGCGATCACCTGCCAGATCAGGAATATGACGTTCAGCCAATGCATGTTATCTTACCACTCCTTTTCCCAACTGCCGTGCCAGGGCGTCACGGATCAACTGGGTCTTCTTATATTCCTCGAGCAGGGCGTTGGCACGCTCCATATCGTTACCCACTTGTCGGAGTTGCTGCTGCACCTCCTTCATCCGCTGCTCGATGATGTCGAGTCGGAGGTCGAGCACCAGGTGGAGCACATGCTGTTTCAGACCGCCCTCACGTTCCTTCAACTGGAAACCCTTACCCAACTGATGACGATCGATGGCGAGTTCCGCTGCCAGCGCACTGATATTCACGTCGGGGTGCTGTATGAAGTAGGTCTCAGCCTTGAAACCCTCCTCGCCGCTATGCGCCACCGCCTCCTCCAGGATCTGGTTGTATCGGGCGTCGTGGAAGGTCAGGTTGTCCTGTCCCAGATCATAACTGATATACTGTGCCACGGTCAGGTTGATCAGTTCGCCGTTGTCGGTCTCCACGTTCTCATAGATCACCTTCTCCCCATCGCGCACCACACTCTGGATCAAGAGGCGCTCCACTTCTGCTGATGCAGAGGTAAGTGGAATATCTCTCTCCACGCTACGGTCCTCAGATGGACGGTCCCTGAGCCTGTCGAAGGGCTCTCCGGAGCGTTCTCGCTCACGTTCCTTCTCCTCCAACTCCTTCCGAATCATCCCGTTCATCGAGTTCAGCAGCGTCTGTTCCTTGATGCCCATGCGCTGTGAGAGTTCACTGAGATAGGTCGAGCGCAAAATCTGGTCGGGGATCATCGAGATGCTCTTCACGATACCGCCGATCGCCTCCGAGCGCTTCACGGGGTCGGTCACGTTCTCCACCGTCAAGCGGGTCTTAAACGTGATGAAGTCCGTCTGATTCTGCTCGATATAGTCTTTCAGTTCCTGAGCCGAATGTTTTCTGCTGAATGAGTCGGGGTCGTCGCCATCAGGCAGGAGCAACACCTTGATGTTCATACCCTCTGCCAACAGCATGTCGGTACCACGCATGGCAGCATGGATACCCGCCTCGTCGCCGTCGTATAATAAGGTGATGTTCTGCGTAAAACGTCTGAGGAGTCTGATCTGATGCGTCGATAATGCCGTACCCGAGTTGGCGACCACGTTCTCCAGTCCGCACTGGTGCATGGCGATCACGTCGGTGTAGCCCTCCACCATATACACGCGGTCTTCCTTCGCAATGGCCTTCTTCGCCTGGAAGAGACCGTAGAGTTCGCGCTCCTTATGGTAGATCTCCGAGTCGGGCGAGTTCACATATTTCTGCTGCACGCCCTTCGTGCGTGAATCGAGCAGTCGGCCACCGAAGGCCACCACCCTACCGCTCACGTTCAACCACGGGAAAATCACACGTCCCGCATAACGGTCGTGCAGGCCCTTCTCACCATTAATACACAATCCTGTTTTGACCAGGAATTCCGCCTGATACCCCGCCTTCTGCGCTGCCTGTGCCAAAGCGTCACGCTTCTGCAACGCATAACCCAGGTTGAACTTCTCGATGATATCATCGCGGATGCCACGGCTACGGAAATACTGCCGGCCGATGGCGATACCATCGGGATCATTCTTCATCACGTCCTGGAAATAGTGCATCGCCCAGTCGTTGACGATGAACATCGACTCACGGTCGCTCTGTTCCTTCTTCTCCTCCTCGGTGAGTTCCTTTTCCTGGATCTCAATATTATATTTCTTCGCCAACCAGCGCAGGGCCTCGGGATAGGTGATCTGTTCGTGCTTCATCAGGAAGTTGATGGCCGTACCACCCTCGCCACAAGCAAAGCACTTGCAGATCTGCTTCGAGGGGGACACCATAAACGACGGGGTCTTATCATCGTGAAACGGGCACAGGCCCTTGTAGTTCACGCCTGCCTTACGCAAGGTCACAAACTCCCCCACCACGTCAACGATGTTCGTGGCGTCCATGATTTTATCTATCGTCGCTCTGTCAATCATTTCGGGTACAAAGTTACGAAAAGTCGAGCACAAAACAAAGAAACTTGTTTCTTTTTTTGTCGAGACGGAGTAACTTCGCCATCTTGATGGCAATGTTACAAAAAAATACCCAAACCGCCATTGCGATTTGGGTATTTTTTTTATTCCGGATTAATATCAGCGTACTCTTTCACCGCATCGAAGCACGGACAGGCCTTCTTCGGATCGAGGTCGCGATGCCCGACGACCAACGCGCGGGGGTAACGCTTGTGGAGATCTTCGAGCAACAGTCGCATCGTCGCCTTCTGCTCTGCCGTGCGGGTATCGGCGGGTTGACCGCGGATATCGAGTCCCCCTTCGTAGCAGATGCCTATCGAATGGGCATTGTGGTTCAGACAGTGGGCACCTACCATCCATTCAGGTCGACCGGGCTCGATCTCTCCGTTACGACGGATCACGTAGTGGTAGCCGATGCCAAACTTATAATGGCGGTCTTTGCGGTGCCAGGTATCAATCTGAGCGGCCGACGATGTCTGGTCGGGCTTTACTGCCGAACAATGAATCACTTTATCAAAAGCTTTGGATAAAGTAGTTTATCACAAGAAAAAGATAACCAAAAGTAGCTTCCTGAGCACTGTTGATAATCAGGTAGATACATCAGGTACTTTAAGAAACTACTTTTGATAATATTGCTACTTGCAGATGCTCTTGAGCAGTTCACGTAGCTTGGGATTACGCTCCCATTGCTTGACGTCAGGTTCGGTAATCCCTACTGATTCATAAGCTTTTTCCAGCGCCTCACGCTTCTGTTTAGAGTCTGCACGGGCATAGATTTCTGTGGTTTGGATAGAAACATGACCAAGAATATCACGTATATAAACCAAATTGACTCCTGCTTGCAAGAGATGCATAGCCCTTGAGTGTCGGAAAACATGAGGACTGATTTTCTTAGGTATGATATCAGGATTCAGAATACGAGCCATTGATGCATACTTGTTGATGACATAGGCGATTCCTGGATTGGTGAGTTTCTCGCCCCATGTATTATAGAACAGAGGATGTGTTTCCTTGCCATGTACATCCAAACCAAATCTTTTCATGTACTTCAATAATAGTTCCATCATGGCATCCTCCAGGGGGACAAGCCGTTTTTTGGAGCCCTTTCCAAACAGTTCCACCACAAACGGCTTCTCCTTCCTAATGGAGAGAGGACGGAGATCTATCAGCTCCTGTACCCGAGCTCCTGAGTTATAAAGCAATGACAGCATGGTCAGATTTCTGAGGCCGGCATTTGTAGATGCGTCAATCTGTTCAAGGATAGTCTTGACAGCCTCGACAGTCAGATAGTTGAGAGTTCCCGTTGGGCCTTTTTTCATCGGTATAGTGCAGATGGATTTCCATTGATTCATGTGGGTAGGATCCTCGTACATCATAAACTTGAAAAAGGAACGGATGGCGGCCAGCCTTTGATTGCGTGTACAGACAGAGTTTTGATGTTCGTCCTGAAGCCAGTTTAGGAAGGCAATGATGACGCTCCTGTCTACAGTGTCAAAAGTTACTTGGTCTGGAGATACCTGACACTTGGATTCTAGATAATCAAGCAAGAGCGTAAACGTATCCCGATAGGCTCTGATGGTATGGACGCTGCTTCCTCTTTCTCTGACGAGATAGTCCATAAAGAAAGACTGAAGCTCATATGCAAAGTCATTACTAGTCTTCATGGGCGACGGGGAGAGCGTAGTTCTGTATAATGTCACGGATCGCAGCTGTTACAGAGAGGTCCTGCTGGATGAATTCAGGATACATGTCGCGGGTAAACTTTACATAGTACTCCGTATCTTTGACGTGCAGATGCCCCATAAAGGTTGCGAGTATAGGGAGCGTGCAATAGATGTCCTTGCCGGCTTTTGCCATCTTAGTCATAGCATGGACACAGGCTGTGTGGCGTAAATCATGCACTCTTGCCCGTCGTCCATTAGATGTTAATGGAATTCCGGCTTTGTCCAATATCAAATGAAAACGATATCTTATATTGCCTATATGGCATCTATCCCCTCTTTGAGTGACAAAAAAAGGGCGATCGGGATCTGCTACATGCATCAAAGGCATCTTGTTGCGATAGTGTATATATTGTTTAAGGACAATCTCTAGTGAAGAATTGATTGGAGCAAAACGTTCGCTATTGTTTTTTGTCCAGGGAATATGTATAACATGACGCTGGAAATCAACATCGCGATTATTGATAGCCACAGTCTCACCGACTCTCATCCCAGTACTATAGAGCAGTCTAAGTATTGCGGGTATTACTAATACGCAATGGTCTGGATGAAGAGCATGGTCTCTCCATTCGTCTGCTGCAGTGAAAATTCTTGTTATCTCTTCATGTGAAAAAATGTAAGGAATGTAAACGCAGCCAGGATACTTGGGAGGCCTAGGGATAGGACAATAGCATCCTATCTTATTCATATATTCAAACAGTCTAATTGTGCTACATGCTCTTCCGTAGATTGTGAGTCTGTTTAGGCCTTCCATAGAAGCAATCCAGTTTTGATAGACCTCCTCACTAACAGAGGTGGTTTTCCAACCGATACTGTATAAATATTCATCTATGCTTACTAGATTGTTTTTCCTACTCTCTAATTTGAAGCCTTTCTGTGAGTATTCTTCCAGAAATGACTGTATATATGGTGCAAGGACACTTTTGAATTGTTTCTCTTTACTCATAAAACAGTCCTCCTTTCTGTGTATAATATAAATCGGGGACTGATGGTACTTCATGTGAGCATTCCAAGAGATTAGAGATATTTACATTAAGATAGTACATTGTTGATTCTGTAGATTTGTGTCCAAGGGTTTCGGATATTACCGGCAGGTCTGTACCATTGTTCATCAAGGTTGTCGCCAAACTGTGGCGAAGACTATGTGCTCCATGATGTCTTCCGTTAGTATTTATCCTAGAATCACGGATGCCCCTAATAACGATGCCTGTAAATGCGCTGTCACCCAACATCCTGTATGGTTGCATTAATGATAAGAAAACATATTTCAAGTTGGTCTTAGGACGGCCATGCAATAGGTAATCAATTATGGCATCCCCCACTTCCGACAGTAAAGGCAATTTGGTTTGTTTATTTGTCTTATATTGAATTAGAGAAATGACATTCCTGTCCCAGTCAATATTACCAAGCTGCAATCGCCTAATATCCGAGGATCTCAGTCCCAGCCTGGTTGCAAGCAGAATCATGGCATAATTTCGTTTGCCTTTGGCGGTCGCCCTGTTGATGGATGATTCTATCAATCTGATTTCTTCAGGTGTATAATAGGAGATAACTTTTTGTTTCACAGAAGGCTTGCATCCATCCAACACTTTATATAACTCCGTTTTTATGTGATCATGTTCAAAAAGAAATTTTAGAAAATGGCGTAAAATCCCAAGTCTTTGCGTATAAGATGCTTTCTCGACGTTCATAAAGTTGAGTATATCATCTCTGTTAAAGGTGTTGGGGGCTTTGCCTTTTAATTGCATCGCAATGGAAAATCTTTTTAGATGTAACTTGTATTGACAGATTGTAATAGGACTGTAGCGTAAACGGCTCATTTCTGCGATTAACTCGTTCACCAGGTTGCCAAACTCTGTATTTGGCTGGGTATAATCTGATCGTTTTTTAAAGCGAAACTTATATGAAAGTCCTTCAGCAACAGCATTTATTAGACCGATATAGTCAAAATGTGTTTTTTTGTAGTATGGGGAGTAGTTTAAGTTCTCTTTAAGAAAAGAGCAAAACTCTTCTCCAATGCTGCGAGTGTAGTGGTCAATACCTCTGTCCTCCATATAACGCAGAAGTAGACGCATTCTCTTCAAATGGTTCTCTACCGTTTGTTCAGATAACTTGAACGAATAAAAAGCTGTTCTGCATTTTGCAATCAGCTCTAACCTTGGAATACTGTTCGGTGGTTGCA
>JAEEGJ010017064.1_pt1 | contig 16517 bp, 14 predicted proteins | sample 8958761 | NCBI WGS metagenome assembly JAEEGJ01 (sample SAMN16246546, study PRJNA631951) | gut metagenome | biome: gut microbiome; feature: rumen; material: RS-attached | host: Bos | place: Iran: Karaj | collected 2018-10
ACCGTGAAATCCGCCGCATGATGCGTGCCATCGGTTACGAAATCCGCGACCTCAAGCGCGTAAGCTACTGCCAAATTCAGCTCGGCGACTTGCCCGCAGGCGAATTCCGCGAACTCACGCCCAACGAGCTCAACAAGTTAAGACAAGCTGTGCACTTGTAGGCGATTGATGAAACGTACTTTATATATCGGTGATGTTCATGGTTGCGCAGACGAACTCTCTGCGATTATCGACCAATTCGGCTTTGTACGCGGTAGCGATACAATTTACCAGACCGGCGATATAATCAACAAAGGTCCCGACATGATGCGCGCCATGCGCATTGTCGAGGAACTTGGCATTCTGACCGTCCGCGGAAACCACGAAGAACATCTCATCCGCATGATGGAAACGCCCAAGCGCAACTGGACCGAAAAGCAGAAGAAGCGCTTCAAGGCGCTTTCGCTCGACGAATGGGTTTACATCCGCGATACCGTGAAGAACTGGCCGCTCTGGCGCGACACACCGCACGCCCTCCTCGTGCACGCAGGCCTAGAACCGGGCAAGACGCGTCTCGAAGACATGAGCCCTGAAGTGCTCCTTTCCATCCGCTACTGGAATGACAAACCCTGGTTTGAACAGGTCCAGTGGAACAAGCTCGTCATCTTTGGACATTGGGCCAAGAAGGGCTTCGTGAACATTCCTGGATTTATCGGTCTCGATTCCGGTTGCGTCTACGGCAAAGCACTCACCGCCTGGTGCCCCGAAGAAGACAAGTTCTATAGCGTTCCCGCCCTCCGCGAATATACTCCCGTCAAGGACAAGGCAAAAGAATCCGAAGCAGCCCCCTGCAAAGTGCTCGGCGACAACTCTCCCGATTCCGTGCCGCCCAAGACGTTCGACGAAATTAAGGAACGGATTGCAAGTGGCGACATCGCCTGCAAGGAAGAGACTCCCGAAGAATTGAACATCCGCAAGGCAAGCCCCTCCATCAGCGCTGAATGGGCCGGGTATTAATTTACTATCTTTTAACTAGGCAATAATCTAGGTAACACAATGACAGCAGAAGAACTTTACAATCGTCTCAAGTCCGTCAAGCCGGGCGCAGCCCTTTGCACTTACACCATGGAAAAGGTGGAAAAGATGCTCCCGCTCATCAACGAAATCAACGAGCTCAAGAAAGAGCAGGACACCGTTATCCTCGCCCACAGCTACTGCGCTCCTGAAATTCTTTTGGGCGTTGCCGACTTCACAGGCGATAGCTTTAAGCTCAGCAAGGACGCCACCACCGTCCAGCAAAAGACGATTCTCTTCTCTGCAGTGCGTTTCATGGGCGAAACAGCCAAGATTTTGAACCCGCAGAAGGATGTGATTATCCCGGGCCCGCTCACGGGTTGCAGCCTCGCCGATTCCATTACCGGCAAGGACGTCGAAGAACTCCGCAAACAGAATCCGGACTACACATTTGTCTGCTACATCAACACAACTGCCGACGTAAAGGCCGCCTGCGACGTCTGCGTGACTAGCGGTAACGTGATGCACATCGTCGAAACGATTCCGTCCGACAAGATTTTCTTTGTTCCGGATGCTCTCATGGGCCAGAACATCATCGACGAAATGAAGCGTCGCGGTGTCAAGAAGGACATCAAGCTCTATAACGGCTGCTGCTACGTTCACGAAAACTATGACCCGGATTTGATCCAGTTCTTCCGTAGCCAAAACCCGAATCTCAAGGTGATTAGCCACCCGGAATGCAATCCGTCTGTCGCCATGCTCAGTGACTACGTCGGAAGCACGGGCCAGATGGTAAGTTACATCAACCAGCAGCCCAAAGACAGCTGCATCTTGCTCCTCACGGAATGCGGCCTCAATGCCCGTATGCACTACGAACATCCGGACATGAACTTTATCGGTAGCTGCTGCATGTGCAAATACATGAAGTCGAATTCGCTCGAAAACATCCTGGAAGCACTCCGCCACCCCGAAAAGGCAGAACACATCTCTCTCGACGAAGGCGTGCGCGTGAAGGCCAAGAAGTGCATCGACGCAATGTTCAAATATGCCGAATAAACCCTGCAAAACATAACTATTCGCAACAGGTTGCCCTTAAAATTCTATTTTTAAGGGCACTAATTATTTTTGGAGGAAAAATGAGAAAAATTTTGTTGGCAATCGCTTTGGTATGTTCGGCTGTTTTTGCGCAACCCGACGACAGCGATTTCAGCTACTGGCCGCGTTCTTATTTTGCAAGCATTGGCTTTAACGTCATTGCTAACCGTGGTGATTTGTTCAAGCGTGATATGAAAATCATCGACAAGGACGGCGATGAAGAAACGGTCAACCTTCCAATATCGAAGATTTTTATTGCCCCGGACTACAATCTCGGTGTCAACATCCGCGAATTCACATTTGGGCTTTCGTTCCAATACTGGTCTTATGAGGGAAAAATTGCAAACCTCCCCGAAGATTTAAACGAGCAGGACGTCCGTTATTACAGATTCGGATTCGAAGCTAGCTACAACTTTTTCTATCCAGACTTTTTCCAGGTGGGTGTTGGTCTCGGATATTCATTTTCTAGCTTAAAGGCCGAAAACAACGTGACTAGCATCAAGGGATTTTTTGATTCCGAATTGATGGGTTCCGGTGTAGGCATCATCTCGTACATGCGCTATTATATAACAGACTTTTTCTGCCTGTCCCCTTCCTTGCGCATTTATGAGAACTGGTACAAGGCGGTCCACACTAAAAATAGCGGAACTGTAGAATTTGACGATGTCGATATCAGCTACTTCTGGCAAACTTATGTAGCCATATCGATCAACGCAATGGTTCAGTTTTAATTAAAAACTAAAGAAGGCACAAAAAATGATAACATTCCTAATCGGTGTTGCAATCCTCATCCTTGGATATTTCACCTACGGCAAGTTCGTCGAACGCGTGTTCGGACCAGACGACCGCAAGACTCCGGCACTCGCAAACCCGGATGGCGTTGACCGAGTCCCGATGCCGCACTGGAAAAACGTTCTCATTCAGCTTTTGAACATTGCAGGCATTGGCCCTGTGATCGGCGTGATTCTCGGCATCAAGTTTGGTGCCATCGTGTTCATCTTGCTCCCGCTCGGAAACGTCCTCGGCGGCGCAGTGCACGACTACTTCAGCGGCATGATCAGTATGCGCAACAACGGTTACAACGTCCCGGCACTCTCCCGTAAGTTCTTGGGCAAGGGTCCGGCAAAGCTTGTGATGACACTTATCTCGGTCGCGCTCATTCTCGTTGGCGCCGTGTTCACCAACACTCCGGCAGCACTCGTGAATACGCCGATTCTTGCCGGCAGCCACGTTTCGCCGACTCTTTTCTGGATTGCCGTCGCCGTCATTTTTGCCTACTACTTCATCAGCACCTTCTTCCCGATTGACAAGATTATCGGACGCATCTACCCGGTTTTTGGTGCCCTCTTGATTCTCGCCTCCCTCGCTATTTTCGTGGGCATCGTCCCGAACTTGAACGTCCTCGATGAATTCTGCTTTGCAGACATCATGAGCAACTTCCATAAGCATCCGGCTGGCCAGCCGATCATCCCGATGCTCTTCGTGACGATTGCTTGCGGCATCATCAGCGGTTTCCACAGCACGCAAAGCCCGCTCGTTGCCCGTACGGAAGTGACCGAAAAGACCGGTCGCCAGACGTTCTACGGCATGATGATTATTGAAGGTTTGATTGGTATGATTTGGGCCGCAGGTGGCATGTTCATTTATCACCAGATGCCGGAACTTTTGACAGGTGCTTCGGGCGTGAAGGTTTTGAGCGTTCTCGTTTCGACCGTGATTCCTTGGGCTCCGATTTCGATTCTCGTGGTCGTGGGCGTAATTATCCTTGCTATTACAAGTGGCGACACAAGCCTCCGCAGCCTCCGCCTTACGATTGCTGAACTTACGGGCCTTGAACAGACCTCCGTGCGTAACCGTTTGATTCTCACGATTCCGATGTTCGCCCTTTGCGCTGTGATTATCTTCTGGAGCAACTTGAACCCCGAAGGTTTCAACATCTTGTGGAACTACTTCAGCTGGAGCAACCAGCTCATGGCCGTTTGCAGCCTCTGCGTGGCAACCGTTTATCTCCGCAGTAAAAAGAAGAACTTTTGGATTGCGCTTATCCCGTGCATGTTCATGACGTTCATTACGGCTGATTACATCCTCTGGGTGAGCCCGGAAAACCTCAAGGGCGCTCCGCTCGGTTTTGGTCTCGACTACAAGACAGCTCTCGTGATTGCACTCCATGACGCCGCTATCCTCGGATTCTTCCTCTGCGTCCGTGGCAAGGAGCTTACCAAGATGCCTGGTTTCGATGCCGATGTTTGGAGACCGGAACTGGACGAAGGTAAAATTCCGAAGGCTCAGTAAACTAGAGATTCGTAAGCTTTACAAGCGCCGCAAAATTCGTGCAAGTTAAAGGTTCAATCAAAAGCATCACGTTCCATAGCCAGCAAAATGGCTTTACCGTGATGCGCCTGAACGATATCGAAAGCAAGAAGGTCGTTGTCGTCACGGGTACATTCCCCGCTTTGCAGCCTGGCGAAACAATCTCTGTAGAAGGCGACTGGGGTTCGCATCCGAAATACGGTAAGCAGTTCCAGGCGACTTCTTTTGAATACCTCGCTACAGACGATAACGACATCCTTGAATACTTGGCGAGCGGACAATTTCCGGGCGTGGGACAAAAGATTGCCGAACGCATTGTGGAAGCTTTTGGCGATGCAACCGCCGATATTCTCGACAACAATCCGGACAAGTTCCGCGAAGTAAAAATCAAAGGCTTCCCCGCCCGCAAGGTGGAAGCTTTTTTGGCACGTTGGCAAGAAGCGAGACACAGCCGCGAAACGATGCTGTTTTTGTACAAGCACGAAATTGTCGGCAGCGTGGCTAAGCGCCTTTGGAACAAGTTCGGACAAGCGACGATTGAACGCATCACACAAAACCCGTACATGCTCTGCGAAGAAGTCTGGGGCATCGGATTCTTGAAGGCCGACGAAATCGCGCAGAAAGTCGGATTCCCGAAAGACAGCCCCGAACGTTTTCAGGCAGCATTGCTTTACACATTGCAAGAAGCGTCCGTCAGCGACGGGCACGTATTTTTGCCCAAGAACGTACTGTTAGAACGCACGTTCCGCAATTTGCGTTTGCAACCTGACGACGACGGTCCCATCAACACGCTCCTGGATGAATTCGAAAAAGCAAGTGAGATTGGACGCATCAAGCGCGAAGGCGACGACTGCTATTTTCCACCGCTTTACAACGCCGAACAGCGCATCGCAGACAACATCAAGCTCCGTTTGCGCTACAACGAACTGCCAATAGACAACTTTGAAAACAACCTTGCGCAGTGGGAACGCGAACATAAGTTCAGCTTTGACCCGATCCAAAAACGCGCTATCCAAATGGCGCTCTCGCGAAAGATTTCCATCATCACCGGTGGCCCCGGCACAGGTAAGACAACAATCCTCAAGGGGATTCTGTACCTCGCCCGCCAAATGGAAGAGTGCGTAAGCCTCACGGCCCCGACAGGGCGCGCAGCCAAGCGCATGGGCGAATGCTGCGGTGAGAAAGCCCGCACAATCCACCGATTGCTCGAAGTGGACCCGATTTCGGGTAAATTTCACCGCGATGGCGACAACAAGCTTCAATGCAATTTGCTCATCGTCGATGAATTCAGTATGGTCGATACGTGGCTTGCCGCCTCGCTCCTCGAAGCGACGCCACTCAATGCGCGTATCGTTCTCGTGGGCGATGCCGACCAGCTCCCCAGCGTGGGAGCGGGCAATGTGCTGAACGACTTGTTGCGTTGCCCCAAGATTCCGAGCACCCGCCTTCAGCACATTTTCCGCCAGGCCGGCGGAAACGACATCGCCGACAAAGCATCTAAAATCAATCAGGGCATTAGCCCCTCGCCCATCGAAGGCACGAACTTTCACTTTTTGCCTTACGAGTCGGCCGATGAAGCTAAAGACATCATCGCCCGCCTCGTCACCCGCGGCATCAAGGAAAAAATCGACATCGACACGCAAGAGATGCAGCTCCTCACGCCAATGCGCAAAGGACCGCTTGGCATTTATGAGCTCAACAACTTCTTACAAGACCTACTGAACCCCGGCAAGGAACGCATCAAAATCGCGAGCGGCAACTGGAGTACCGGCGACCGCGTGATGCAAATCCGCAACAACTACGATAAGAACGTATTTAACGGAGACGTCGGCATCATCTACAAAATCGGGAAAGACACGAAAAAAATTACCGTCTTTTACGATGACAAGACTGTCGATTACGAGCCCGACGAAGCCGATGAACTTATCCTTGCGTACGCCTGTACCATCCACAAAAGCCAGGGTAGCGAATACCCCGCTGTCATCGTCGTGCTAGATTCTAGCCACAGCATCATGCTGCAAAGGAACCTCATCTACACCGCCATTACGCGTGCGAAAGGCCATGTGTGGATTTTGTCTGCACCGGGAGCGTTCTATCAAGCCGTGCGCAACAACCGCAGCACAAGACGCTACACACGCCTCACCGAGAAGTTGGGTTAGTTTCAAGAAGCGCGGGCATTTCAAAACAAGCATTCCCGCACATATTAAGTTTATTTCGGCCAGTAGTCTGTCGGCTTTTGATTCAAATAAATGAGCCTAGCCCATTCACCGCTTTGCGCTTTATCCATAAAGTAAAGCTCATCGAGCTTGCCCTTGAGAACGCGGTCAATCTTTCCACTTGACTGCTTGCGCGCGCCAATGACAAACAGCCCATCCGAGATTCGCTTATCACTAGTCTTGTTGATGCTAACCGAGACTTTTTCGAGTTTGCCATTCCTGTAAATCGCCGTCGAATCGCCCGATTTTACCACAGTCAAGTGAACCCATTGCTTGTAATCTATTTCTGGAGCCGTTGCAATATTTGCCGTATACCAATGATCCGGATTCGTCTCGTCCATTTCCTTGAACATCCAGCTTGAGCTATCGCTATCAGCGGCCTGATACTTGAAATGGTATTCCGATTCAGACTTGCCCCAGATGAAACGCGATGTTGTAGTGTCCTCGACATTTACCCAGAACGACGCCGTAAAACGAGAAGTATCCGTCAGTGCAAAGGCGCGGTCATCGGCCGTCCCCCCAACTTCAATATTGGAAGATTTTCCGTTAAATACAAATGCCCCGCCAATAATCCCATCACCCGTAGTAACATCCGTTACACGTCCCTTAAACGGATTATCGCCAGATGTCGAAACGGTCGAATCCAGGAATTCCCGTTCATCAAAATTCCAGGCCGCCACAAAGCCATCCGTGAAAGAGAACGGGTCTACGGAGTTCGCAGCACCTGAGCGCGCCCCATTCCAAGCGAAAACGAGCTTTTGCATTTCGCGTTGCGGATAAAGCGTCGACAAACGAACCCACAGTCCTGTCGGAACAGAATCCCTGTCATAAACGACCTTGAAAGTCGCCCAATCCGAAGCCGGTTCCAAATAAACTTTCATCGCAAAAATATTTTTGACAAGCGATTCATGGTCATCCGCATTCAGGTCGCTCAAACGAATATACAGCGGGAATCCCTCGATAGTGTCATGCAGGTCGATACCCGAAGCAGCCGTGTTGAGCGGGATTTCCAATATGTGGAGCGATTCATCGTAGAAAAATTCCTGAACGGCATCCGTATTTTCAACAAGAACAGCCTTGATGCTATTGGCCCCCTCCGAAGTACTCACTTGTACCGAATCATAGTACGATGCCGGCACACCGGTAAAAGTCGCATACTTTCCCGCTTCATCCTCCGCAATCTTCGCAGTTGCCTTGTATGTCGACCCCACAATGGAAACGCTTGCTAGCGAGTCCTTGGAGTCTTGCAAATAAATCTTGATATCGTGACTTTGATCCAATCCCAAACTGATAGTTTGCGCAGCATCCGTTGCAACCTTCAGACCCGACTCACGAAGCGCAAAAGACTTTCCATCCGACTTTTCATAAAACGCTTCCAAGTTATAAACGCCCTCAGGCAAGTTATCAAATGAGAAATGCCCCGCTGAATCCGCAGTAGTCGCATAGTACGATGTGCTATCTTCTTTTGCAGGGTCATAATCCGTCGGGACGCAGTAAACACGTGCAAACGCAGCACCTTTTGTAGCACCTTGCGAACCGTCCACAAACGCAAGCGTCCCCATCAATTCCGGGGAACCGACTTCAGAGCTGTTCCCACCCGCCACCTTATTGTCGGAGCAAGATACGAGGAAAACCATTGCAAGCAACGCCTGCAACGCGAACAATGCAGAAACCGCCGATTTAGCCAATCGAGTATTTCGTTTCATGGCATCCTCACTTGGACAACGGGAAAATCTGGATATTCATCTGGAAAACGCGGCCACCGTCCTCGTCCTCATTTGCAATCATAGAAATTTTTTTGCGGAACTCGTTAATGCACTTGACAATTTTCTTGTAAGAAGCCTCCGAAATGCCAAGCGTCACGCTGCTGAGGTTACGTTCGCTGCCAGGAATCGTCGAAATGGACTCCTTCGCGAGATCAATAAATTCCTTATGGTAATTGATAAACGCCTGCTGGATGACCTTGTCGCCTGTACTAATCGCCGGATTGTTCAAAATCCAGTTGCCCTTGGCGTCCTTCTTGATGAGCCCGACTCGTTCCAGCAAATCCACCGCTTGCCGCGCCTGTTCTCCAGAAATCGGCGGCATGAGGCGCGCCCCGAGAGCATCGTAATCGCCATCAAAACCAATCATCCCGATAATCGAGCGGATCGCGGAATAGTACCAGTGCGAATAAACTTCATACTGGTATGCGCGAGTCAAAAGCATCTGTTGCGTGAAGCGGTAAGTCGCCGTGATTTCTTCCATGCGCTTCTTGTAGTTTTCACGCTCATCGTCATTGGACGACTGGCAGAACAGTACCATCGCCTCGAAATATGCAGCCTCGCTTTCATCGAATTGCAAGCCACCGACAATTTTTGCAATGCTTGCCGGAGTGAGGCTCTTTTCGCCCTTCATCACACGCGAAATAAAATCCTTGGACGAAAATCCAAGCTTGTCCGAAAAACTCCGCAGCGAATAACGGCGGTTCAAGGCTTGCGCACACTCAAAATAGTGCCGCAAATAAGCGCGGTAATCATCAAATTCAAAAACTGACATGCGCTTCGGAGGGATAGAACCGAGACGTTCTTCAGGCTGCGATTTTTCTGCACTGGATTTCATACTCTAAAAATATATTGTAAAGCCGATTTTCGGTAAAAAAGCCCTAAAAACAGCCTCAAAATCGTTGTCTACCGAGGACGCTTTGTTCCCGAGGCACCTGTTTTCCCTCGACATTTAGGGCATCCGCATCTATCTTTATAAAAAAAGGAATTTTGCTCTAGCATCGGATTGAGCTATAAAAGCCCCACACCAAAACAAGCTCTAGCGGTGCTACGAGAACAGGTCCATCTCTCAAACACATAGGGAACGACTCCGGTCGTTCCCTTTTCAGTTCTAGCGTTTTCTATAGACCTTTTGATGCGACAGTCCGCGAGCATTCAAAACACGACCTTGAGCGTCAAAGCGTTGCGCCGATTTAGCCATATTCGCAGCACCCGCCGATCTTTCGCGAGCGATTTCACGAGCACCCGACTTCAAGGCAGTCGTCTTTTCGACTTTCAACGGAGCCGTCACAATCCGCGAAAGCGTCTTTTCATCCACCTTCACAGAAACCTTGTACTCGCCTACTTCCGAAACCTCAAGCGTTTCACGAGTTTCGCCTTCGAGGAGTTTCCCATCCTTGTACCACTGGTAACCAAAACCCTTCGGGGCCTTGAGCGTCGAGCCATCCTGCGTTACAAGCAACGTATCCATCTGCAAATGGGCATACACAATTTCGGCCAAGTGCTTTGCGCCCTCGACAGACGGATGTACCATATCTTCCAAATACCAGCTCGGATTTTCAAGTGCGCTAAAACAAGAATGCAAGTCAATGACGTTCACACCCTTTTCGAGCCCCGCCTGCAAAATCGCCGGATTCACGCGCTTCACAACAGCCGTATCGAGGATATTCCATTCAACGTTGTTCACATAAGGCGCCAAGCAAATAAAGACATGCGGTTTCGACTTCACCTGGAACGTGTCAATCAGCGCTTCAAAATCCGCCGTAATCGCAGAGTCCACCGCCGCATCCTGCGCTGGAGTATTCCAAGTCGTGTACGATTTCGAATCGTTCGTTCCCAGCTCAATGATAACCGTATCTGCAGCGAATTCTATCGCCGGCGCAAAGCGGTAACCATTCCAGTACGAAGCCTGATCGTCCTTGCGAACCGTAAGCCCGCTCACGCCAAAATTCTCAACCGTATCGCTCGGCGCATTTTCGCGAAGCATCCCCTGCAAATGATGCGGATAACTCGTCTGATCGGGCCAAGACTCAATCCCGTAACCATACGTGATGCTATTGCCAACGCAAGCGACCTTGCCCGCCGCAAACGCCGACGCCACCATTGCTGACGACACAGCAGCCGCAGCCAAAACTATCTTCCCAAACATATTCATAACCATGTGATAAATATAATCAAGAAAGAGGGATGACGAGATAAGAAACTGCTATGGTTATGCTGCAATAGTAAAATCGTCGATTCAAAACACGATCTCTGGAGGATCAATCTCTTCTGGTTCACAAGCAGCTCCAGAACGGACACATACGAGATAAAAGCCTGCGTAATCCAAGACGCGCTTGCGGTTATATTCAAAGTGGTCACTCTGGATTGATCTTTGCATAAACGACGCGTAATCTTCAACAGCCTGGTGAACCTTGTCGAATGTCGGGAGCAAAGCTTTACGCTTGCTTTCCACACGTGGAGTCGGCAACTGGCGAGCTAGATCCAATGCCAGAACCTGAACGGAGTCGAACTGGCTCTGCATTGCATCGTATGCCTGACGAGCACTATCGCGAGAAGCAACAGACACCATCGGCTTTTCCGTGCGTTTTTCAGCTTCGCTCAAAGGTTCGATAGCGTTCCGCCAGTCTTCCTTTATGTAGTAGCAGAAGCCAATCACGAGATACGCTTCAGACACGAAGAATGATTCCGGAAAGTTGTTGATGATCCACTTTGCCACTTTCATAGCGTCATCCAGTTTGCGAGCCTTGAGAAAACACCATGCAATACCGAGCACAGCTTCGTCGAACACCGGAGATTCCTTATGGACCTGGAGATACATCCGAGCTGCGGCAACGATGTCTGGCTTTTCTGCAGAGAAGAATAGGTGACCGAGCTTGACCTTCGCAGCGTTCTGAATGTCGCGTTCGGACTTGTTGGAAACAGGCTGTTCCGTAATAGCGCGGAAACAATTTTCGGCTTCGTCAAACTTGCTCATACGGTTGTAAGCGATACCCATGGTATAGCGAGCGTAGAGGTAGTTGGCGTTACCCGGAAGAATAGAGGCAAGCAGGTCAAAGGATTCCTTATCGAGCCCCTGTTCGAACTTGATCTGGCCGGCAACATAGTCAGCGTCAACCTTCGCATCGCTTTTGCCGAAATTCTTGGCAATGAATTGATACTTGTCCATACCTTCCTTGTACTTGCCTTCCTTATAGTCGATGTTCATCAACTGGAAGTGGTACTTGGCAAGTTGATCGCTCTGCGGATAACGCTTGATAGCGTCTTCATAGACAGACTTAGCAGCCTTGTGCATACGGAGGTTTTCAAAGGACTTTGCCATGTAGAAAGCAGCCTCGTCCGCCAAGCGGAATGATGGGTACTTGGTCTGGATTTTACCAAAAGCGTATGCGGCATCCAAGAACTGACGGTTCAAGAAAAGACGCTTAGCGGCGCGGTAGTCGTCGAGCGGACCCGTTTCAAATAATCCTGCCGAGTTCTCGTACATCCAGGTGCTACTACCATATTCGGGAGACCACTCATCCTGCTGATACTGATTCGGCGTGTCGGTGGCCTTTGCAAACAAAGAAGTGCAGGCTACAGCAAGTCCGATAGCGGACGCCTTGATGAAACTAGTACGCAACGTCATTTTATCTACGCTTAAAAAACTCTTCAAAAAACAGCTTCTTCAATATACTTCATTTTGAGAGGGATTTACAAGCGATGGGGCGTTTCCCACAAAAAAACTCAAAATTTTTATATCTTTTCGCCCCTCCTAGTTGAACTATAAAGAATTTCTTTATAGTTGCCTCCCTAGGGAGTTCATCGGCAAAACGTACCGAGACATTAGTCTTGCCATCTTTATCCTGATACAACAAAATGCTATTATTCGGTTCATCGCTGTTTTTCGGCTGCATGACCGATGTTTTTACGCTGAAAAGGTCGTTCGGCGGTTCGCAGCTATACAGCCTGGCCCGACAGAGCCAGCAATACATTTGCTCATCCGTACACTAAATAAATTCCCTTGTCCTTAATCCACTTTTCCATCTTGGAGTTATCGAAGATTTCATCATATTCGTTCTTATTCTTTACCTTTTGAAGCAGAACATCCCCATTAATGGAGTCGACGAAATTCTTGACATCAGGATTTTCCTCAATAAGACGATCAAGAGAATCCCAATCAATTTGTTCATGGATTTTAGCAGGAATTAGAACACTACTTTGTTCCACATTCGTTGCGTCGAGTTGGATAAAGCCTATGCCGAAAGAATTGTTAAGGCGTTGCATTTCTTCACGAAAATCATCATCTTGATCAAATTTTAAAGCGACCAAATAGCCTTCGTTAGCCCAACTAGAATTAGAAACCGCTTGGAAATAATACTCACGAAGAGTCGAGCTAGTGATTTCTTTTTTCATCTCAAATGAGAACAATTTCATTTTTGACTCATAAAAAGACTTAATTATATCCAGTGTTCCTGTTTGATACGAATCAAACGGGAAATAGACGGCCATCAAATCCGGATGCAACCAATGATTTCGCCCAATCTTATGTTTGGCTGAAGTCTCATGATAAATAGTCTTTGCATAACAATGAAAATGCGAATTCGAATAAACAAACTTCGTCAAAAGCGGATGTAAATCCCGTTCCGAAAATATTGTCTTAGGCTGTTTTATTTTTTGTTCTATGTCAGTAATCTTTACACCATTTTCAACATATTTCTTAAGAGCAAAACGCACAGGCCGCGTACCAATTTTTGCAAAAATGGTTTTAGCGTTATCCTTCATATCCACATATATTTGAGCGCAGATGGATTGCCAAGGCGTTTTACCAGAGGAACTACACTTGTTTTGAATTCCATATTTTTCAGCAATCATCAGCCCCCCCCAAGCCCAACAATAGGCCTACTTGATTATTTTCCATAACGAATGTAGCTTTAAAGTACCTCACAGAAGAACAACTCAAGGAGTTAGAAATGGCATTCGTAAGCATAGGACAGAAATATGGTTTTGTGAGTGCCGGCGATGAATTTCGCAAAGAACTTGCCGAAGCCCGAGCGGAAACACAAAAGGACGAGTTCAACTCGTCCTTTTGACTTAACCCCTAAAAATGGCGATGCCGTCCCCATTCGCGGATCATGACCACATAAGAACTAAAGTTCTAAGTGGTCAAAGAGAACGGAGTCCGGCATGACATTCTCAAAGCAAAGCGCCTTTTACGCACCTCGCACTTACGTATTGTATTCCCTGTCGGGGTGTTCCGCCATCTCGTCCAGTTGAATCTGGTGGATGACCACATGGCCTTCGACAAGGCTTTTTTGCACATCGATAATGCGCTGGTTCCAAGATCCTCTGAACTTAATGTCCAGGGACTTTTTCGCCATGACAAACGGACCGTCGATGAGGATGTCCGCGAACGTGAGCAGTTCAAAAAGCTCCGGCTTTTCGGGCGTAAGCTTCATCAGCTGTTCGTACGTGTAACCCGTGAAAATCACGAGATTGAGACCGCGTTCCTTGATTTCGCGGGCAAGCGGAACAAGTGCCGCCGCCTGGTCCATCGGATCGCCTCCGCTAAACGTCACGCCATCGAGCAGCGGATTGTCCTTGATCATCGTAATGATCGCTTCGCGCTCGATAAAGTGCCCGCCCTCAAAATCATGAGTCTGCGGATTCTGGCAACCCGGGCAGTTGTGATGACAGCCCTGGGTAAACACAGTCAAGCGGATTCCGGGACCGTCCACGAAAGATTCGGGCTCAATCCCTGCAATCCGCAGTGGAGGATATTCATCCATCTTATACGCCGTGCTTCACGCGATCGTTGACTTCAGCGCGCTTGGCGTTGTTGAAGCGGTCGACTGTACCGACGAGGTAACCTGTAATGCGGCGGATGCGTTCGAATCCGACACCTTCACCATACTGAGAGAGTTCTTTTTCTGACATTTTTTGCACTCCTTGTAAAATCATCTGATCCCTCTGAAAGCGGGCATTCCAGGGAATTTCTTTCTAAGTTCTTCGAGCTTTTCGCAAGAGATAGCGTGGCCTTCGCTACGTCCGCAACGCGGGCAAACATCGCCAATCACACCCACAAATCCGCAAACCGGGTCGCGGTCCACCGGGTGGTTGATAGAACCGTAACCGATACCGACCTTGGCCATGTGCTTCACGATTTTTTCGAAAGCATCCAAGTTCTGCGTCGGGTCGCCATCAAGTTCAATGTAGCTGATGTGACCTGCGTTCGTGAGCGCGTGGTACGGGGCTTCGAGCGAGAGCTTCTTGAAAGCGGAAATCTTGTAGTAAACCGGCACGTGGAAAGAGTTGGTATAGTAATCGCGGTCGGTAACGCCCGGGATAATGCCAAACTTCTTCTTGTCCATGCGCACAAAGCGGCCCGAGAGACCTTCAGCGGGCGTTGCAAGCAAGCTGAAGTTGAGACCCAAGCGTTCGGATTCCTTATCGCAGAATTCGCGCATGTGACCGATAATCTTGAGGCCGAGTTCCTGAGAGGCATCGGATTCGCCGTGGTGCTTGCCCGTGAGCATCACCAATGTTTCGGCAAGACCGATAAAGCCGATGGAAAGTGTACCGTGCTTGATGACTTCGCCCACCGTGTCTTCCCAGCCGAGCTTGTCGGAATCGATCCACACGCCCTGTCCCATGAGGAACGGGAAGTTCTTGACCTTGCGGCGGCTCTGCACAGCAAAGCGTTCCATGAGCTGGTCGCTCACGAGCTGAAGCATGCGGTCGAGTTCCTTGAAGAACAGGTCCACAGACTTCATCTTGATAGCGATACGCGGGAGGTTAATCGAGGTAAAGCTCAAGTTGCCACGGCCGTAAGAGATTTCACGGCTCGGGTCGTAATGGTTGCCAATCACGCGGGTACGGCAGCCCATGTACGAAATTTCGGTTTCCGGATGGCCCGGCTTGTAGTACTGCAAGTTGTACGGAGCGTCCTGGAAGCTGAAGTTCGGGAACAGGCGCTTTGCACTCACGCGGCAGGCGAGCTTGAACAAGTCGTAGTTCGGTTCGCCCGGATTGAGGTTGATACCGTCCTTGACGCGGAAAATCTGGATCGGGAAGATAGCCGTTTCACCACCACCGAGACCTTCTTCGGTCGTGAGGAGCAAGTTCTTCATGACCATGCGGGCTTCCGGTTCCGTGCACATACCATAGTTGATGCTACTAAACGGAGTCTGGGCACCAGCGCGGCTGTGCATGGAGTTCAAGTTGTGGACAAAAGCTTCCATGGCCTGGAACGTCGCCTTGTCGGTTTCTTCGTAAGCCATCTTTTCGGCAAACTTCTGGGCGTTCTTCACCGTTTCGGCAGCATAAGTCTTGGAAAGTTCGTGAATTTCGGTTGTCTGGAACTTTTCGTTCGGCACGAGCGTTGCCACCATGCCCATTTCAGCCATTTCGCCGTGGAGTTTCTTTACCACCGGCTGGATTTCTTCTTCGGTCTTGCCCGTCAAGAGCATGAGAGCCTTGACCATGTTCGAAAGGTAAGACTTACGATACGTGATGCGCACGCCGTTAGCCATGGCGTAATCGAAGTTCGGCACAGACTGTCCACCGTGCTGGTCGTTCTGGTTACTCTGAATGGCGATAGCGGCCAAGGCGGCGTAGCTACGGATATCCTTCGGTTCGCGCAAATGACCGTGACCCGTGTTGAAGCCATTCTTGAACAACTTAATGAGGTCAATCTGGCAGCAAGTCATCGTAAGAGAATAGAAATCGAGGTCATGGATGTGAATATCACCATCCATGTGGGCGCGGCTGTGTTCCGGCTTGAGCATCATCATCGTGTAGAAATGCTTAGCGGATTCGCTCCCGTACTTGAGCATGGTACCCATGGCGGTATCGCCGTCGATATTGGCGTTTTCGCGCTTGAGGTCGGATTCCTTGGCAGAGCTGAACGTAATGTCATGAAGCGTCTGCATGAGGCGGGTGTTGACTTCACGTACGCGAGTACGTTCGGCACGATACAAGATATAGCTCTTGGCGGTATCGGCGTAACCACCTTCGGTCAAAGCCTTTTCAACGGCATCCTGAATTTCTTCGATGTCCGGCTTGGTCTTATTTTCGGCTTCCAAGTGGCCAACAGCTTCGGCAGCAACCTTGAGAGCGACGTTTGTCAAAAGGTCATCGTTTCCAAGCAAATTCATCTGAG